>CDZR01056091.1_pt1 | contig 79392 bp, 73 predicted proteins | sample 554781 | NCBI WGS metagenome assembly CDZR01 (sample SAMEA3182065, study PRJEB8094) | gut metagenome | biome: human; feature: gut; material: Stool; isolation source: human stools | place: Canada | collected 2013-01-28
GGATGGCACCTGGCGTTTTCGGCTGTCCGAGGAAAGTTCGTCTTTGTAACGTGCATATAAACTGCGGTATGTGCTTTCAAACACGGCTTCTGGCCTACGGGCATTGGCATCAGACAATGTGCTGCGTCTTGGCATCATGTTTATGCCAAGATGTGCCAGCTTACGAGCTTCTGGAAACATGGAATCGGTTATCTCACGAAGAGAATCGAATCTTTTAATGACGGCATAGAGCATGACAACAAGATGTTGGTAAGCATCAAAGCGCTTTACATAGCGTTCTCCTTTCTTTTCACGACTGAATTTGAGAATTTCATGCTTGTCAAGCAAACTAATCAGTTGACCATACATCGGCTGTCCGTTAAAATGTGTACCTTTGTTCATAGTTACCGGAATTATATTTTGCAAAGACAAAGGTAACTTAAAGGGCTGAATTCCAAGCGAGGAATCCAGCCCTAATTTATATCGGTCGAAAACTTTTAGCGGACAGCAATAATAGTTTTTATAATGAGGGAATTCAACTGAAAATAAGAAAGAATTTTACTTTTGTTTTCAATCTAGTGCGCCCAATTGCTTAAATACGGCATATTGTATTCTACTATATTCCTTCTATTTTTCACAAAACAGGATGTCGACACAATGTTTATATAGAAGAGGGAAGCATCCCCACGCCCCCTTCGAGCAAGATTACATTTAAGACAAAAGATTTATACTTTGTAGGCCAATCTTTTAATTTTCAAGAATTTAAAGAAATGCCTTTACCCTATGCTTCCTCCTCATCCATTGTCAGATATTCTCTGCAAAGCATCCACATCCAAGAGTTTAATGCATCGACCATGCACATCAATTAGTCCTTCATCTGAAAACATCGAAAGCGTACGAATAGCATTACTTGTAGTCATATTTGATAAGTTTGCCATATCTTCGCGTGTAATGTGCAAGTTGAGTGTTTGCTTATCTGTATCGTAACCATAAATATCAAGCATATCAAGCAAAGTTTCTGCCATTCTACCTCGCACATGTTTTTGCGTAATACTCACAATGCGTTGATCAGCCTTACCTAAATCTACTGCCAATTCATGCATAAAGAAGTGACATAAGCGCGTGTTATTTTCCATTAGTCGAAACATCGTTCGCATAGAAACAATTGCTATTACACTCTCCTCAAATGCAGAGGCCGAAGTCACATAAGGCTCACCAGCCATCGATGCACGATAGCCAAAATATTGCACAGGACGTAACACACGGTTAATCAGACTTCGCCCTCCAACCCCATCTCTGAAAATCTTTACTTTTCCAGATAGGAGACAAAGTAAGTTATCAGGTTGATCACCTTCCTTATATATAGATTCGTTTTTCTTATAACGTTCCACTATAAGATTATCAGCAAGGAAAGCTCTTTGTTCCTCTGTCAACAAAATCCAAATATCAGCCAAGGCTTTTGCGGCCTTATTCTTATCGTAATTCTGTAATTTCGTCATGGTACCTAAAAGCGTATTAGGTTTTGTCTAGATTAGGCTAAGTTTAGTTTTAATGATTACACGATAGACTTATATTTCCTTTCAGAAGAATAATCCCGAACACAACGAGCGAGTTCCAAGTTGCTGAAGCAAAGCCTATCTTTTGCAAATATAGCGAAAGCCTCCCAAATCACCAAGTATTTTGCACCTTTTTACAAGGAAACATCCCAAAAGCAGGATTTAATTCTTTTTTTTTGAAAAAACCTTTTTGCTCTACTCATTTTTTTCTACATTTGGAAGTCCTTAGATAAAGGGTAAGAATAGTGAGCCTTGAACGAGTGCATTAGCGAGGATTATTTCCACGCCTTTCATGCAATGTTTTCATTCTTAGAAAAAGAGTTCTTGACCATTCTTTACACATTCCAAATCAAACCTTAAAATCAAATATCGCCATGTGCTATCTTAGATTCGATAAAGCGCAGATGACAAACTTACAAGAATCTCTCTATAAAGAGATGCTCATCACCAATCGCTCGGGAGCCTATTGCTCAACAACATTGGTGGGATGCAACATCCGCAAATACGACGGATTGCTTGTGATTCCTGTACCCGAGTTAGATGATGAGAACCATGTACTTTTGTCATCATTAGATGAAACCATTATTCAACATGGAGCAGAATTCAATCTTGGGCTCCACAAATATCAAGGCGAGAACTATAGTCCCAAAGGTCATAAGTATATCGTCAGTTTTGAATGGGAACAAGTTCCTACATGGACCTATCGTGTAGGAGGAGTCTTGCTGAAAAAAGAACTCGTTTTTGACACTCGAATATTCCGTCTTTACATCCGTTATACCCTACTTGAAGCCCACTCTGCCACCACATTACGTTTGCGTCCTTTTTTAGCATTCCGCAGTGTACGCCAGTGGACTCATGAAAATTCCACTGCCAATCGCAGCTACGACGAGGTACCCAACGGCATTCGTATGTGCCTCTATCAAGGATACCCTGATCTCTATATGCAGACTAGCAAGGAGTCTGAATGGCACTACTGCCCCGATTGGTATCGAGGACTTGACTATCCTAAAGAGCGCGAAAGAGGCTACAATGCCTCAGAAGATTTGCTTGTGCCTGGTTATTTCGAAATGCCAATCAAAAAGGGAGAGACTATTACTTTCAGTGCCGGTGTAGGAGAAATTGACCCTAATCGCATTGACGAGTTTCTGCAAAATGAAGTAGAAAGCATCGATCATCGCGACAGTTTCTATCATTGTCTAGTCAATGCAGCTCACCAATTCCGTGTCAATAAGGACGAAGAATCTTATATTCTAGCTGGCTATCCATGGTTCAAAGCTCGTGCACGCGACACATTTATTTCTATGCCAGGCCTTACATTGGCTATCGGTGAAAGCGATCGATTCGAGGCCTACATGTCAACCGCTTCAAAAGCAATCTACAATCTAATCAGAAAAGAGCCCATGTCGGTAGAAATCTATGAAATGGAACAACCCGACACTTTACTTTGGGCCACTTGGACAATACAACAATATGCCAAGTATACCTCACGCAAGAAATGCTACGAGAAGTATGGTAAATTGTTCAAAGACATCATGGACTATATTTGGAACGGACAACATCCCAACCTATTCCTCCATGAAAATGGACTACTTTACTCTAACGGACGCGATCGCGCTGTCACTTGGATGAATTCCCAATCAGATGGTCGTCCCATTGTACCCCGTTCTGGCTATATCGTAGAGTTCAATGCATTGTGGTACAACGCATTGAAATTCTTCGAGCAAATGATTGAAGAGAATGGCCAAGAAGAATATAGCTCTTTAAAAGTCACTGTACAGAAAGAAGCTGAGAAAATGGCTCGTTCGTTTAAAGAAGTATTCTTGAATGAATATGGTTATCTTCTCGACTATGTAGATGGTAACATGATGGATTGGAGCGTACGCCCCAACCAACTTTTTGCGATTGCATTCGATTTCTCTCCACTCGACATGAAGGAAAGAAAAGGAGTGCTTGACATCTGCACCAAAGAGTTAGTAACTCCTAAGGGAATTCGTTCGCTTTCACCTCAAAGCGGAGGCTACAACCCCATGTACGTAGGTCAGCAAACACAACGTGACTTTGCCTATCATCAAGGCACTGCTTGGCCTTGGCTCACAGGATTCTACCTAGAAGCCTACTTACGCGTATACCGCATGAGTGGCGTAAACTACATCGAACGAAAGCTCATCGGTTTCGAGGAGGAACTATTCTACCATTGTGTAGGAACCATTCCCGAACTCTTCGACGGGAATCCGCCATTCCACGGCCGTGGCGCTATCTCATTCGCCATGAATGTAAGCGGAATCCTTCGTTCTCTGCGATTACTTGAAAAATACAATAATGCCATGGAATAGGTGAACGACGTGTTTTTGCTACCAATCTGTTGGCTATTTACGCTAAGAAAGTGCACAACTCGAGCACTCATTGATATATGCGAATCGTCAGCGAGCCGCATTCCATTTTGAAATAGTTAAAAGGCGAGCAACACGCATCCACCACTAACAATTCTAAGATTTATGAAAGTTCTAATGTTCGGTTGGGAGTTTCCCCCTCACATTCTCGGAGGATTAGGAACAGCCAGCTACGGCATCACGAAAGGCCTATCAGCACAGCCCGACGTGGAAATCACATTCTGCTTACCCAAGCCATGGGGCGATGAAGACAAAAGCTTCATGAACATCATCGGCTTGAGTGAGACACCTATCGTGTGGCGTGATGTCAACTACGATTACGTGAAACAACGTTTGGGAAGCAAAATGTCGCCCGAATTATATTATCAACTTCGTGATCATATCTATGCCGACTTCAACTATCGTCTTACCGACGACCTAGGCTGTATAGAATTTTCCGGTCGATATCCCGACAATCTACAAGACGAGATCAATAACTATTCTATCGTAGCAGGTGTCATTGCCCGTCAGCAAGAATACGATGTTATTCATGCACACGATTGGCTTACCTATCCTGCAGGAATCCACGCTAAGAGCGTCAGCGGTAAACCCCTTGTCATTCATGTCCATGCCACCGACTTCGATCGTTCACGTGGCCATGTCAACCCCACTGTCTATAGCATAGAGAAAGATGGTATGGATCATGCCGATTGCATCATGTGTGTGTCAGAACTCACACGGCAAACCGTCATCAATCATTACCATCAAGCCCCAGCCAAATGCATCACCATGCACAATGCAGTATATCCTCTCTCGCAAGATATCCTCAACATGGTGGAGGAAAAGCGCAAAAAGAATGAGCACCGCAAGGAAAAGGTGGTAACATTTCTAGGACGTATTACCATGCAGAAAGGACCTGAATATTTTGTAGAAGCAGCCTCAATGGTACTACAACGTACACACAACATCCGCTTCTGCATGGCTGGTTCTGGCGACATGATGAACGACATGATTAACATGGTAGCCGAAAGAGGTATTGCTGATCGTTTCCACTTTCCTGGATTCATGCGAGGGAATCAAGTATATGAAGCCTTTGCCGACTCCGATGTATATGTCATGCCTTCTGTCAGCGAACCTTTTGGCATTTCTCCACTAGAAGCCATGGAATGCGGAGTTCCCTCTATCATATCAAAACAGAGCGGTTGTGCCGAAATTCTTGACAAGTGCATTAAGACAGACTATTGGGACATCAATGCGATGGCCGATGCCATGTACTCTCTCTGTACCAACGAATCACTCCATACTTACTTGAAAGAAGAAGGAAAGAACGAAGTAGCACAAATCACATGGGAAAAAGTGGGCAAACGCATCTATGATGTCTACAACCAACTCATCCACTCTTAATCATTGCTTTTTCACGCTACCCAAATACTACACCACAAACAACAATCATCATGAAGACCGTTTGCTTATATTTCGAGATACATCAAAATATCCACCTGAAACGATATCGTTTCTTCGACATAGGCACAGACCATTACTACTACGATGACTATGAGAATGCACGTTCCATCACCGAAACGGCCGAGCGCTCTTACGTACCCGCCCTCAAAGCACTCATCGAAATGGCCGAAGCCAATCCTGGAGAGTTTAAATGCGCAATTTCTTTGTCGGGTTGCGCTATCGAGCAGCTTGAGAATCATGCTCCTCAGTGTATAGAACTTTTACAGCAACTGAATGACACAGGTTGCGTAGAATTCTTAGCTGAGACTTACTCTCATGGATTCTCTTCTCTAAAAAATGAAGACACTTTCCGTGACGAAGTTCATCGTCTGTGCAAGAAAGTAAAGTCACTCTTTGGACAAGATCCGAAGATCTTCCGCAACTCATGCCTTATCTACTCTGACGACATTGGCGAACTTGTAGCCTCTATGGGCTTCAAGGGAATGCTAGCCGAAGGTGCCAAGCACGTACTCGGCTGGAAGAGCCCGCACTTCGTCTATAATTGTTGCCGCGATCCACGTCTCAAACTTTTACTTCGCGACTATTCTCTGTCCGAGGATATTTCCTTCCGCTTCAACGATTCCTCCTGGAATGAGTATCCGCTCTTCGCAGATACTTACGCTGATTGGATAGCACAACTTCCTGAAGAAGAACAAGTAATCAACATCTTCATGGAACTCTGTGCATTGGGTATCTTCCAACCGCTCTCATCCAACATTTTGGATTTCATGAAGGCACTTCCCGCACAATTTAAAAAGCGCGGCATCACCTTCAGCACACCATCCGAAATTTGTGGTCGTGTAAAGTCTGCTGGCGATCTCACCGTGACCTACCCCACTTCATGGGTAGACGAAGAACGCGATCTTTCTCCATGGTTGGGCAATGTCATGCAGCGCGAAGCGATTGATAAACTTTACTCCATTGCCGATCGTGTGCGTATCTGCCGCGACCGACGTCTCATGCAAGACTTTGACTATTTGCAAGCATCCAACAACCTACGCTTCATGAGTACAAAGCCTAATAGCTATGGAGGCTACAGAGGTATCTACGATTCGCCCTACGATGCATTCACGAATTACATGAACATTCTAGGCGACTTCATCACCCGTGTCAATGATCGTTACCCACTCGACATCGACAATGAAGAACTCAACTCTCTACTCACCACAATCAAGAATCAAGGAGAAGAACTCGAGGTAAAAGACAAGGAAATCTCAAAACTCCAAAATATGTTGGCACGTTTCGAGAAAAATAATGGAGAAGACGATAAAAACGCGCCCAAGGCTAAATCTGCTAAGAAAGCCTCAACCAAGGCTACAGCTAAAGCCTCAGCAAAGAAGACTACCGCTACTCGAAGAACTGTTGCTGAAAAGAAAGAGGCTGAAGCAACTCCTGCCAAATCTGAAACTACTGCTTCTAAATAACGAGACGCCCCTAAATAGGACTTCTATTTATTAAATAAAGGCCTTTGCTCTATTCACTATAAAACGGTTTTATAGTGAATAGAGCAAAGGCCTTTTTTCATGCGCTCGCTGCTCCACGTCTTATGCCTTCAAAAAAAGCTTCTCGGAATTTTGGGTCAGCGGATATTCCCGGTGGGGATTACCCTAATGTCGTATGTTTGCCCATTTCCTTGTTGTAAGCAGTTGAGTGACCAACTTTACCATACACGATCAATATGGTGTGGAATACAAATTGGAACAGCATTTATGAAAGAAACGCATCATCTTTGTTTACAAAGCATAAATCTATGTACCCTGTTTGTAATACCTTCTAATTCCTTTTTTTCTCTCTGGTGGCTAAGTGAGAAAGTCCCTTCCTTTTAAGCACAACACACCACGCCTATATAAATACACGCGCGCGAGGCAAAATCACCTCGTTATGCGTTCAAAATCAGTATATCCTATCGGTCTTTATCCATAGAGTCTATCGGTCTTCATCATTAGCACCTAACGGTCTTCATCGTTAGCACCTATCGGTCTTTATCGTTAGCACCTATCGGTCTTTATCGTTAGAGTACTAAGATTTAGATCGTAGAAACAGCTTAATCTTCATCGTCAAAACAACCATCCAGAAGGCCTAAATAATCCACGATGAGGCGAGTTTCACAAATCGTAAGATTTTGCCTTATGTCGAACAAAGAGCTGTGGGTCAGCTGTTCGTAAAGATCTGTGCATCGCTTAATCATTCCCGTCAGTTATCTTACCGCATTTCGTGGTTCACAATCAGGAAAATAGAGCATAGCCAGTGAGCGGCGAGTATAAGAAGAGCTTAATCTCATATCTATTATTTATTTTTAAATCTGTAACTTAAGTTTTGGATTTAGAATGGACGGGCTGAATCCGAAAGTTGAGTAAGAAATTAAAAAAGCGAGCTAAAAAGCCCGCCTATGCTAAATCCGAGAGTTGAGTAAGTCACTTTCCTCGTCATACAACCGGAAATATCCGCTGACCCGGAATTTTGCACAGGAGAATACATTTCTTAACAACGATGACACGAGGGTTTATTATATCATGCGTAATGGTTTTATCGTAAACATCATCTTAGGCAATCATTGCATAGTGCAATATAGCAAGCAATATACTCGGCAAAAAAGAAAATATTCCATTTTCACTTTGTTTTGCGATAGTCTTTCATTACCTTTGCACAAAATAGGCAATAGTTCTGCAATTTAACATACACTATTTTGCACACAGATTTGCACTATTTGGCATCACAATACTTCTCGAATCCCAATGAAAAAGAACCTTTTTATTCTGCTGTTAGCAATGTTCACCATTGTTTCCTGCAAGACCAAAGAGAAAATTATCTATCTGCAAGACGTCGAAAATAATGCCGAAATAACCACACAGAGTGCCAACGCTTTAAAGCTTGTGCCTGGTGATAAAATAGGCATTATCGTGACTAGTGCAGCAACCCCCGATTTAGCAGCACGCTATAACCTAACACCAGGAACGAACTATTCTAGCAGCAACAATACTGACAACATGCGCTATACGATCGATGAGAATGGATGTATTGATATGCTAGGCATTGGACGTACGAAAGTGAGTGGAATGACACGCGCAGAAGCAGCTAATTCCATCCAAGAGAAATTTCGCCAAGGCATACTCAACGATGCAGTAGTGACTGTTGCTGCTTACAACCAATATATCACCATCTTGGGAGAAGTAGCTCGTCCAGGACAATTAGAGATTACACGTGACAACATCAACATTCTTGAAGCCATCGGCCGTGCTGGCGACTTAACCATCACGGGACGACGTGATCGAATCAAAGTAATTCGTCAAGAAGGCAACGTTAGCAAAACTTATTTTGTTGACCTTCGTTCGAAAGATTTATTCAATTCTCCCGTATACAATCTCCAGCAGAACGACATTGTCTATGTAGAGCCCAACAAGGTAAAGATGGGACAATCTACTAACAACGACAATTCCGTACGCAACATCGCCACTTGGCTTTCTGTCACCTCTGTGCTAACAAGTATTGCCATCCTTATTTTTAGATAATATTCGTTCTGTATACAACCGATACATGTTCCACCTAGAGAAATGTATCGGTTGTATTTTTATTAAGGTGGTTCTATAAATTTCAGAATTTATAGAACCACCCATCTATGCAGAGAGAAGATTTTGCGTGTCTTGAAGAAAAGCTTTTTCGTGTATCGAGAACTTAAAAATATTTCAAAACTATGACACATAATGTGCCCATGATGGTTTTCCGAATAAAGGATAAATAGAACAACCCTAGAATTTATTTGCTCATTTTCCTCCTTTTCGCTACATTTGCATCCGTATACAAAAAATGAAGAATGGGGAGTATACGCTTGCCCTATTCCTCTGACATTATCCCTATTTTTTTGTAAATAAACACCTTAATATACAACAGTAACATTCCGACTATGAAGAAAAACTTACCTCTTCTAATTTTAGCTTTCGGTATGCTGACGTGTCCTAGCTTGTCATGGGCTCAAAATGTGACTTCTGCTAATATTACGTCTGTCAGTGCCGACAAGCAAGCTGCAGCAGTCAACGTTACCCTAACAGGAACACTCACTACTAACAACAATGGAGACTTCCGTCAACTCCGCGACCTTTGCTGCAACATGGCTAGTCTCAACCTCAAGTCAGCAAATTGCAGTTCTATTCCCAAGAATGCACTCCACTCGCGTCATAAACTCAAAACGTTGATTCTCCCCGATCGCCTCTCGACCATCGGCACACAAGCTTTCTTTGCTTGCGACTCCTTAGAAGCACTCACAATCCCTGCAAATACAAGCAACATTGGCGCAAGTGCCTTTGCTCAATGTAAGAGCATCACTACACTGACCATACCTCAAAACAGCAATCTTTACAACATTGGTTCTTATGCTTTTGAAGGTTGCGAATCATTATCAGGCATAGTAAATATTCCTTCAAAGATCCTTGTGCTTCGCGATGGAGTATTCGCTGGTTGTAAAAATCTGGAAGGTATTTCTCTACCAGAGAATCTACAACGCATCGGAGCGAACGCTTTCGCTGAATGTGAAAAGCTCTCAGGCGAAATTAATCTTGGCCGCATGATTACTCACATTGGAGCCTCAGCTTTTGCAGACTGTAAAAGTCTTAGCCAAATTAGCATGCCGCGTGGTCTGCAAGTACTAGGAGATGCAGCCTTTATGGGATGCGACAAACTCTCTGGCGACATCGTACTTCCTAGCAACACCATTCAAATAGGCAAGGGAGCTTTTATGGGTTGCAGCAGTTTGGAGTCCATTGTCATCCCCGCCGATGTAGCCGAAATCAAAGCTGCTACTTTTGCTGGATGCACAGGATTACGAACTATCAACATCTACGCAAAAGAACCTATCCCCGCCAACGCAACAGCATTTGCAGGATTAGATTGTAGCCAAATCATATTGAGCGTTCCCGCAGGTTCTGAAGAGGCCTATAAAGATGCTCCTGTATGGAAAAACTTCAACATTCAAGTTGCCACTTCCATCGACAATGCAGAAGCTCTCTGCAATGTAAGTGCCAGCGTAGAAGACGGCCATGTATGGATTAAGGGATTACCCCAAGCTTCTGCCGTGAAACTTTACAACATCCAAGGCCAACTGCTCGAATCAACATTGGCCGAAGGTACTGCAAGTTTCTCACTGCAAAACCGCGGTGTTTATATTGTTAAGGTAAACGGAAGTAGCTTCAAGGTACAGTATTAACACACGCTTACCTCTACAAGTACTTTCACTTCTATTATAGGGAAATACCTATACAATCTATAGTTAGCAAACAGATAGCAGCAAAACATCTTTATGAAAAAAATCATATTTTCTATAGCCCTGCTCCTCAGCGCAGGTTTCTCCACACTCACGGCCACGGCACAAAATCTTGTGCCCATCCCCTTGAAAATGCAGAAAACGACAGACAATCCTCTCGTTTGGCTCAACATTTCTCAAGTAGAGGCTCCTAATAGCCTTAGTAATGAAAAAGAACACGCTCTCCGCATTCTCAAAGAGCGTGCAGGCATTACCACACTCAACACCAATGGCAATGCCAAAATCACGCTAAGCATCGATGCTTCACTCTCTGACGATGAAGCATACACCCTCACACTCAACGAAAAAGGGGTGAACATTGCAGGTAAGACTGCAGCAGGCGTATTCTATGGACTGATGACCATGGAACAACTCATGATCGACGACCAAGCCTCTGCTCGATGCATCGAAACTGCCGCCATCCACATAGAAGATGCACCACGTACTCACGTGCGCGAAATCATGGTTGACCCATGCCGTATATTCCTCCCCTACAATCGTCTCAAAGACTTCGTCCCAGAGATGGCTCGTTACAAGTTTAATAGTATCCACCTGCATCTCGTTGACGATCAGGCATGGCGCATCGAAATTAAGAAATATCCTCAGCTCACAGAGAAGAGTAGCTCACGCGTGGGCATGGATGATATGCAGATGAGCATCTCTGGCTATTATACACAAGAGCAGATGAAGGAGTTCGTAAAATACTGCGAGAAATACCACATCATGGTAGTGCCTGAAATCGAAATGCCAGGCCATGAAGTGGCTGCCATTCACGCTATTCCCGAACTTACTTGCGGTGCAAAAGAAGTGCCCATCCGTACCACTTGCGGTGTGTCCAACGAATTGCTCTGTCCGGGCAATGAGTTCACCTATGAGTTCTTAGGCAATGTATTCAAGGAAATCGCAGATATTTTCCCCTGCAAATACGTTCACCTTGGCGGTGACGAAGCAGGCAGCCCCGCCCTCGACTGCTGGACCAATTGTGAGAAAGACAAGGCGCTGAAGACGAAACTCGGCATCACCACAACCGATCGTTCGGAGAACTGGAAACTGCAGGAATACATGTTCAACCGTGTAATCGACACCCTGCAGACCAAGTATGGCAAGACTCCCATGTTCTGGTATGAGACCGACTTCAAGAACATCCAGCCTGGTTGCGTCACCTTCGCTTGGCGCCATGGATTGACCAGGAAAGCCATCGACGCAGCGATGTCCAACAATGCAAAGATCATGCTCTGTCCTGGCGAATACTGCTACTATGATTATCCCATGGCAAACGGTGATATGCCTGAGAAGAACTGGGGTATGAACATCATCAAGTTCGAAGACATCTACAACCAGTTCGATCCCAACTGGGGTATGGGCGAAGAGTTCGAAAAGAACAATCTATTCGGCGTGGCATGCCCTCTGTGGAGTGAGTGTATCAATTCACCCGAGCGCGTGTTCTACCAAGCCTATCCTCGTGCTATCGAACTGAGTGAAATCGGTTGGAGCGCACAGAAGAATCGCTCTTGGAACAGCTTCTTGAAGCGCGTTCGTCCCATCATGCTCGACATGCAACGCCGCGGCATCACCTTCTCTATGCCTTCCGAATTTATTGACCTTCAGTAATAACCACTTCAAATCGCATACACAAATATGAAAAAGATAATTTTGGGTCTTGCACTCCTCCTGAGCGGTTTTACCTCTGCTACGGCCGACGACATCATCAGCGGAGAGACCTATCGCATCTGTACGACAGATGGCACACGCGCCCTTTCCACTTGTGGTTCAAACAAGAACGATGCCGTGCCAAGAATGGTCTTACTCGATACGACCGACGACAACCAGACTTGGACCATCACCAAAAGTGGCAACTACTACACCGTCAAGACCACACAAGGAAATTTCTGCCTTGATAATCCTTCAGAATCTCATTCCAAATGGGGTAATCAAGTACTTATATGGCAGACTTCTGGCGGTGACAATCAGAAGTGGACTTTCGAAGCCACCGACGATGGCGATTATTATTTAATTCCCTTTGAAAGTTCCGACAAGAGCAAATGCTACGCTTACGACGAGACAAGCGACAAGTTCGTATTCCAGACCAAGACGGAAACTACTCGCGTAAAACTGACTAAGGCTAATACGAGCAAGACGCCCCTCAACGTAAACGGCTATTACGCACTTCAGGTTGTAAGCACATTACCTAGCTACTATACTGCAGCTGATGGCAAGTTCTTCGCGTTCACAAAAACCGGAGTCCCCTCGCTCACAGGAGACTATACATATGAGAAATGCCGACTACAAATCACCACCGATGAGAATGGCATTGCAACCATTGTAATCCCCTCTACAGGAAAGTATGTCTACGCAGTAGGCACTACTCTGAGAGCATCTGATCCCGGCGCTGACACCTACAAGGAAAAGGCAAAATTCGTAATTTATTCTAACAACGACGAACTCAATCTCGACACAAGAGTAGCCATTCATGCAGGTAGCACTACAGATGCATCCAATAGCACATCTCTCAAAATGTTTAGCCTTTCTGGTTCTGTCTTTGCTATTTCTTCCAAGACATTGAAATCTTCTTACAATTTCCGCCTAGTAGCTCTTCCCGCCGAGAAAGATATCGAACGCCTCCAAGAAGCCATCAATGCCGCAAAAGAAGAAGCCAAGACACTTACTGGCGATGCCGCTATAGAAGCTAAAGCAGCCATTGCCAAAGCTCAAAGCGAATTAGACTATCCTTATATCACAAAATATGAGGTGCGTGCCGACATTTACGAACTCAACCAGAAGATTAAGGATTTGAAAAACGTACCCTCAAGCATCGGTCAAAACTTCACCCCTACCACAGGCATAAATGAAGCCCAAAACCAAGAAGCTGTTAAGGTATACACTCACGAAGGCTACATCGTAGTGGAGAACGCACAAAGCTATAAGATTTTCAATGCTGCAGGTCAGCAGGTTACAGGAGATCAGCAATTACCTAGCGGAGCCTACATCGTAGTAGCCAATGGACAAAGTTTCAAAGTTGTCCTCTAACACCTATTCATCACAAGCGCTGCTGATTCAAAAATCTCGCAAGAAATGCTTTAATACCCAAAGCGAAATTTGCGATACATCCGCTTAAAGGTGGTAAGCATCCGAGACAATCAGGCTTGTTCATTACAAAAAAACTCGCAAGTAAATACTTGCGAGTTTTTTTGTAATAGTATGGAAGAAATACTTACGATTGTCAGCTACTTACGTCATCACAAATCATAGACTGAGAATATTCCTACCTACATTTCCTCAAGAAATGCTTATTTCTTCTTTTTCTTTATCAATTGAGCAAATGTGCCGAAACGTTTCGAAAGTTTATACATCATCATGAAACCATCATATACAGCAAACGCCCTTTCCGCTTGATTGACCCAATGCTGCACCTTGCTGTTCTCAGCAGGAGGAGTAAACAGCATTTTCCAATCATTAGCAATGCAACTACCGCTCTTATGAATTTCTTTTTTCAGATATTCCTTACGCTGCAGCAACTGCTCTATCGTATTCTGTTCTTGGCTCGTCATAGAAGAATGGTGTTTAATTCTGTTCTTGAGATTTATTCTTATTTCTTTTGAGGCTATCTTCTAAAAAGAGATGAGCCAAAAAAGCAGTGAGTGGAAATTCTATCCATCTCTTTCGTTTGTAATATATAATAAGACCTAGGATTATATAAAAAGCCACGACTATGGCATAAGCCACTGCGTGACTTCCAAGCAAAGGAGCAAGTGATGCAGCCGCCATCATTGAAACAAACAATATGGCTAGGCATGCCAACATGAAAAGCACGGCGCCAAGCACTAAAGCGGCTACCAACTGTGAAAGTTTTCTCACAATATCGATTTCAAAACTTTCTGCACGGAGTTCCACATATCGTTTTATCTCCGTGATGAGTTGGCTAATGGTTTCAATATTTCTATCAGACGAAAACATGGGCAAAATCTATCACATGAAAGTTACGAAAAAGCCAAGAAGCAAGTTGTGCTCGTACATACTCTATATATTATATAAGGAATATGCGCCACACAAGCCCTTGCTTCTTGGCCAATAAGAAATGATTAATCGTTGGCAGGCTGAAGCTCGTCTGCGATGTCGTCTACCAAGCCTTCCATTTCCTTGCTGTTGAGCTTAATGCCGCGTTTACGGATAGCTTCTGCAATCTTTGTACGAGTGTCTGTGCCCTTTTCAGGAGCAAAGAGAATACCACATGCTGCACCTACGGCTGCTCCGCCGAGGAATGCTGCTAAAATACTTAGTCCTTTCATGATGTTTTTATTTAAAAGTGAGTATTTATGTGCCAAATATACGATTTTATGTTGAGATGTACACTATAAAGCACAAAAATATTTCATACAAACATGATATTTAGGCGATTTTAATCATGTTTAAGCAAAAGCAGTTGCCTGTTTCGTTACAGTTTTGTATTTTTGTAGCGAAGTTTGTATCAAAATAAGCTATCTGCCATGAATTGCAGACAAATTTGCACGGACTTCAATCTAATTCAAAGAAAAAATCGTATCAAAATGAAGAAGAATTTAGTATTGGTATTTGGGTTGTGTGCTGTAGCTCTTCTGAGCAGTTGTAAATCGCGCGAGAGTGCTTATCGTCAGGCTTGGGCTCAAGCCATGGCTCAGGATAAGTCTCAGCAAAATGAGCAGCAGGTAACAACGGAGGATAAAACTGAGACAGAGACCGTAGTTACTCCTGTAACTCCCGCTCCTACAACCCCCACAACGACCATTACCACCGACCATAGCGATGTACGCGAAATTAACGGCAACATGTCTGTAGTAAGCGGTAATCCGCTCAAAGCATATAGTGTTGTTGTAGGTAGCTTCGTAACTCAGGCTAACGCAGAAGGCTTGAAAAGCCGTCTTCAGCAGCAGGGATTCGATGCACGTGTAATCAAAACCGACGAAGTCATTAAGGGCGTAACTGGTTGGTATCGCGTAATTGCCTCTTCTTATGACGACAAAGCTTCTGCCGTACAATCACGTAAGTCATTGAGTGGCACTTACGCTGGTGCATGGTTGCTTTTCCGCAAATAATCAGACTTTGTCTGAATGGGTTGCCTAATCGATTTTCATTGATGGAGCATTCAATAAAGAGTTAGTTCAAAGCTCTGAGAATGACATGAATGAGCATTTATTAGGCAACCCATATTTTTTTCATACCCAAACATTCAAATTGGCGATAAAGGCATACCACCTCCCTCTTAACAATCCACTTTAATAAGGAGGAATATAGGAATAAGACAAATGCTTATGAAAGCTCATTTCTTTGAGATATGATATTTCCTGTACACCTCGCCTCATTGCCGTATACAATATAAAAGTGTCTGTGACAGATAACACTTCGAAAACGCCCCTATTGGGAATGTCTCTTGAAGATCTAAAAGCTCTAGCCGTGCAGCTAGGGCTTAAACCTTATGTGGGAAAGCAAATGGCCAATTGGATCTATGCCAAGCATGTGACCGATATAGACCAAATGCAGAATCTATCGAAAGATGCTCGCACTAGATTGAAATCTGCGGGCTATGAAATTGGCTGTACACGTCCAGTAGACGAACAGCGTTCGGTAGATGGCACTGTGAAATATCTTTATGCCACTTCTAAAGGCGACTTTATCGAGACGGTATATATTCCTGATGGCGAACGTGCTACACTGTGTGTGAGTTCACAAGTGGGATGCAAGATGGGATGCGCTTTCTGCATGACTGGACGCCAAGGCTACGTAGCTTCACTCTCTGCCACAGACATTCTCAATCAGATTTATTCTCTGCCCGAACGCGACACACTCACCAACATCGTATTTATGGGACAAGGAGAGCCTTTCGACAATCTTGACAATGTTTTGAAAGCCACAACAGCATTAACTGCCGAATGGGGTTGGGCATGGAGCCCGAAACGCATTACCGTGTCAAGCGTAGGATTGGCCAAAGGACTTACACGATTCATCGAAGAGAGCACTTGCCATTTAGCCATTAGTCTGCACCATCCTATCCCTTCGGAACGTGCAAAATTAATGCCTGCTGAACGTGCATTTAGCATTCAAGACGTAGTAAACGTTCTCGAACAATACGACGTATTCCGCAAGCACACCTTACCTAGCCAGTCAAGCGAGATCTCGCGCCAACGCCGGCTATCGTTTGAATACATTGTATTTGCAGGTATAAACGATAGTCTCAAACATGCAGATGCTCTTATCAAATTGCTTCACAAGCTTGATTGTAGAATCAACTTAATTCGATTCCACGACATTCCCAATACACCGCTTCATGGAGTATCAGCAGAAGGCATGATAAAGTTCCGTGACTACTTGACATCACACAGATTGTTCACTACGATTCGCGCCTCTCGCGGACAAGATATTTTTGCGGCTTGCGGCTTACTTAGCACAGCCAAGCAAGAAGCACTGAAGAATCAAAAGAAAGGAAACATCTAACATGCTTGTATGCAGGAAAACACACCATATGTGTTTTTCTGTATACACAGTATTACTTCCTATACAAGCACATTTTAAATAATGACAGACCATATTCAAGACCTGATAGAGCCACAGCAGGAGACACAAGAAAAAGCTGCACCTATTCGCGTAGGAATTACACAAGGTGACACCAATGGTGTAGGCTACGAACTAATATTCAAGACCTTCTCTGATGCTTCCATGCTCGAGATATGTACTCCCATTGTGTTTGGCCATATCAAAGTAGCAAACTTTCATAAGAAAACATTAGGTTTCAACAACATTTCGCTCAATGTGGTTGCCTCGGCCGAAGAAGCCGTTCCTGGCAAACTCAACTTCGTTAGTTGTTCTGACGATGAAGTTAAGGTGGAATTTGGCACACAAAGCGCAGAAGCTGGACACGCTGCATTTATGTCACTAGAGCAAGCCGTCAACGATAGCAAGTCTGGACATATTGATGTTCTCGTTACGGCTCCTATTAATAAAGCTAGTATTCAAAGCACAAATTTCCGATTTGTGGGGCATACGGAATATCTTTCCAATCGTTTCGGTGGCGAAACTGCAGAGCCACTTATGATTCTTTGTAACAGCCTCATGCGTGTGGCATTAGTATCTACTCATTTGCCTGTATCGGAAGTTCCATTTGCTGTAACTAAGGACAACATTGACACGAAAGCACGTTTACTTTACGAATCTCTAAGGCGCGATTTCAACATTTCAGCTCCACGTATAGCCATACTAGCACTCAACCCGCACGCTGGCGACAATGGAATATTAGGTTCCGAAGAGGAAGAAATCATCAAGCCCACGATCAAAGCACTTTCCGAAGCAGGACTTCCTTGCTATGGTCCTTATGCTGCCGATGGCTTCTTCGGAGCAGGTATGTATCGTCACTTTGATGGGATATTGGCTATGTACCACGACCAAGGTCTTGCTCCTTTCAAGGCACTTTCGATGAACGATGGAGTAAACTTCACCGCAGGTCTGCCCATTATACGTACTTCACCCGATCACGGCACAGCCTACGATATAGCTGGCACAGGAACAGCACAAGCGGGATCTTTCCGTCAAGCCATCTATGCAGCCATTGATATATATAAGGCTCGCAAGCAGTATGAAGAAAGCTATGCCAATCCTCTGCCCAAAATATACCAAGATAAAAGAGAGCATTAAGGCTATCCATCAAAAAACAACAATATTCAGAGATATGAAATTCGCAATTATTGCGGCAGGAGAAGGCTCTCGATTGCAACATGAGGGTGTGGCTCTGCCTAAGCCTTTAGTGCCCATATGTGGTGAAGCTATGATTGATCGACTGATCCGCGTGTTTCGCCAAAATCATGCCGAAGAGATTGTTATCATCGTCAATACGCTCAATCCGCAAACCGAACAGCATATTCGCATGTTGAAAGCCAAAGGACTGGCCAACGACATTCGCCTCGTGGTGAAAAGCACACCTAGCTCCATGCATAGCTTTGCGGAACTCGCTCCTTACCTGAGCAATGGTCCTTTTTGCTTGACCACTGTAGACACGATCTTTAAAGAAGACGAATTCTCTGCTTACATAGCAAATTTCCTAAAGAGTTCTTTCGATGGATACATGGCTGTAACTGACTTTATCGATGATGAAAAGCCGCTTTATGTAGCGACCGATGATTCTCTAAATATCACGGGATTTCATGATCAGAACGAAGGCGATCGTTTTATTTCGGGCGGCATCTATTCTTTGAAACCCAAAGCACTCCACACGCTCCACAGATGTTTGCAAGAAGGACAGAGCCGAATGCGTAATTTTCAACGCGCACTCGTGGCAGACGGCTTGAAACTGAAGGCTTGCCCATTCTCAAAGATTCTAGATGTAGACCATGCTTCCGATATCGCTAAAGCAGAAGATTTCTTAAAGAAAGAATCTATATGAAGAAGCATCTATTAGCCATTAGCAGAGCTACTAAATACAGCCCCAACTCCATCGACCGTGATGCAGCCATCTTCGCGTCAGTTTGTAGCCGTATGAATCGTGGCAACAACGACATCTCTGTTATCAGTGAAGACCTTTACATTACCGCCGATTTAAGCGAATTTGACCTCGTGTTTTCCATGGCACGAGGTCGTGATGTGTTACAAGAGTTAGCCAAAGCTGAGGCCCAAGGCTTGCGAGTAGTCAATTCAGCACATTGCTTATTGAAAATGTCGCGCGCAGAAATGATTGACACTTTCCAACGTGAGGGCATTCCATGCCCTAAAGCCCAAGTAGGCAATCCTGCAGCATGGAACGAGCTGACCATAAACTTTCCTTTGTGGCTGAAACGCACCGATGCATGTGCACAGCAAAAAGGAGATGTGCGTAAAATAGACTCAATGGAAAAGTTTCACCAAGCCCTCAATGACTTTGCAACGAAAGGTATTACGCATATTGTGGCAGAAGAACATATTGAAGGCGATCTAGTGAAATTCTATGGTGTAGAAGATACAGATTTCTTCTATGCCACCTATCCCACTGAGACAGATGGATTTTCTAAGTTTGGCCTAGAAAAAGAAAATGGTATTCCTCAGCACTATGCTTACGATAAATCGAAGCTAAAGCAAATTGCCGACCAAGCAGCACGCGTAAGCGGACTAACCATCTATGGTGGCGATGCCGTTGTACGAGAAGACGGAAGTTTCGCAATTATCGATTTCAACGATTGGCCAAGCTTCTCATCTTGTCGAAAACAAGCCGCAAAAGCTATTGCAACTCGACTAAAACAAATATTACATACACTATAATGGAAGAAAAGAATCAACTCCAAGCCACTTTTAAATCACAAGATACAGAAGAATGGTTGGACATACACTTCACCCGTCCCCTAGGATTGCTATGGGCCAAGTTTTTCAATCATTTCAACATTCATCCCAACGTAGTGACCATTCTAAGTATCATCTTGGGAGCAGCTGCTGGTATCATGTTCTATTACCCAGACATGACACATACCATCATCGGCATTTTGCTGCTCGTATGGGCCAATCTCTATGATAGCGCCGACGGACAGTTAGCTCGTATGACGGGAAAGAAAACTCGTTGGGGACGTATTCTTGATGGTTTTGCTGGCGATGTATGGTTCTTTACCATCTATGCAGCCATTTGTCTCCGTTTGCAGAGCGAGAGAATTCCTGGCACTGACATTGAATGGAGCATCTGGATATGGTTACTCGCAGCATTTTCCGGATTTATTTGCCACGGCAAACAATGTCAACTAGCCGATTATTATAGAAACATCCATCTGTATTTTATCAAGGGCAAATCGGGAAGTGAATTGGATAATTTCCAAAAACTACGCACAGAGTATAAGTCGCTCAGTTGGAAACATGATGGCATGTGGATGGTATTCCTTTATTTCTATGGGAATTATACACATTCACAGGAAAAAATGACTCCCCAATTTCAGAAACTTCGTGCTCGCTTGCTCGAAAAATATGGCGACAATCCTGTCCCCACAGAGCTTGCTTCCGAATTTAGAAAAGGAAGTCTTCCTTTAATGAAATATGCTAACATCCTCACATTCAACACACGTGCCATTGCATTATATATTTCATTGCTCATCGGCCATCCTTGGCTCTACTTTGTGTTTGAAATCGTGGTGATGAGCCTTCTGTTCTTCTACATGCGAAGCAAGCATGAGGCGCTTTGCACAAGGATAACGACAGAGTTGTAAGGGAATCCATTGATATTCATTACCACTTGTATTGGCGAAAAAGCTCTGACTTTACAATAAAACGTCGGTCACTTCGCAATTCGAGTCTAGTGGTTCTTGCAGCTCGAAAGAATCACTACAGAATAATACTCGTTTTCCTACCCCACTTTTATAACTTTCACTCTTACAACATTCAACGACGTGAAACCTCTTTACAGAAACTTGTTTCTTCTTTTCGGAATTGCATCCATCATCGTGATGCTTTGCACATTTGATGTAAACTATTCACAACTGAAACACCATCTGCTGAGTGCAGGCCTTTATCTTCCCGCCGTTATTGGCGTATGGATTTTTGTCTATGCATTCAATGCTTGGGCTTTTCAGATTATTGTAAATAGCGGTACACATAGCAAGCACCTATCTTATCTACACGCCTACAAACTCACAGTTTCAGGCTTTGCCTTTAGCTATACCACACCTTTTGGCTTTGGCGGAGGGCCATATCGTGTCATGGAACTAAGTTCGTACATAGGTGTACCTCGTGCCATGTCATCTGTGGTTCTCTACTCGATGATGCACATTCTCTCGCATATCTGCCTTTGGAGCAGTGCTGCAGTTTTATTTGCCATTGTCTACACGGAAAAGATGACACCATTCCTTTGGACGCTTTTCATGGTGTTTGCCATAGTACTCGTTGCGGTGCTCTTCGTATTCCGCCTGTGCTATAAGAAAGGCGTCATCGTAAAGCTCTTCCAACCTTTGCTTCATATTCCCTTTGCCAAAAAATGGGCGATTCGTTTCTACGAGAAGCATGAAGCCGATATGCAAAAAGTTGACGACAATATTGCTTATCTTCATTCCCAGCCAAAGGCCTTTTATCAATCCTTGATATTCGAGTATATTGCTCGAGTTATCAACGCTTTGGAATACTATTTCATTCTGCTTTCCTTAGGAGTAAGCCTTAGCTTTTGGGATGCAATATTAGTCTTAGCCTTTTCATCTCTAATAGGGAATCTGCTATTCTTCTTTCCAATGCAGCTAGGTGCCCGTGAAGGAGGTCTATCACTTATTGTTAAGATACTAGGCCTTTCTACAACGGGGGTGGGTATCTTCACAAGTCTTTATACACGTGTACGCGAATTGGTATGGATTTTCATCGGCGTTAGCCTCGTCAAAGTAGGCAATAAAAAAATTATGCACGACTAAACTACTGCTCTATATACAAATCGCGCGATTCTGATGGACTCTATTATATGAAATCATCAGAAACGAAAGAAAGCATTTTTCAAAAGAACAATGAGAACATTCCTTTTTGACTACGGTGGCACTCTTGACACCTCTGCCACTCACTGGTTTTACGTATTTCAAAAAGCTTACGAAAGCATGGGCTTATCAATCACAGAGCCTCTGCTTCGCGAAGCATATGTAATGGGCGAACGAACACTTGCAAAGGAGCGCGTCATCATGCCTGATGATGACTTTGCCACCATGCTTAGCAAGAAAATTAAGATACAAGTGGAACATCTCCAAGCTTTGGAAATACTAAACCTCAACAATGATGCTCAGAAAGAACAAATAATAGCCGACCTCGCCAACTATTGTGATAGCTTTGCTCGAAAGAACGTGGCAGCATCAAGCCTCATTCTTTCTAAACTAAAAGAAAACGCTCATTTAATCATCGTTTCCAACTTCTACGGCAATCTGCATGCAGTACTTCGCTCTTATGGCATTCTCCATTTTTTCAATGAGGTTATAGAAAGTGCTGTCGTTGGTGTCAGGAAGCCCGACCCTGCCATTTGGCAATTAGGCGTTGCAGCCTCTGATCAGTCTGCCGAAGACTGTATTGCAGTGGGTGACAGTTTCAATAAGGACATTGTTCCTGCATCATCCATCGGATGCCAAACAGTATGGTTTAAAGGCCGTGAATGGGAGGATAAGACGTATAATGAATCTATTCCCACTCACATCATCCATTCCTTATCCGAACTTCTAAAGTTCTATGATTAACAGATTTTTTCCGCAAACTACGTAAACATCAAATATTTTCCCCGCATTTCTTTTTGAGAAATGCGGGGAAATCTTTTACCTATGTATTTAGACCCTTATTATAACTTACCATGAATAACTAGATATAAAGCCTTGATTTTCAATACTATTTAATTTTTAACGCTTTCTGAGTGCTTTTTGGCAGTTCCCGATTTTCCACATATTTCTGTAACGTACTTCTACCGTGGAGAATTTGCGGAGCTTTTCATTTTGTCATAGCGTGAATGCTGTTGACAAGGGTTTACGAGTGGTTACAATGAAGGACAGATTTGAAGCTGATAGGCAAAAAGCATTATATCGTGGACTGGGTTGACAAAGGTTGTCAATGGTTCACTTCCGTTTACTCCATAGGTGGAATACTCAAATGAATTTGAACAATGCAATACCAAAGAGTATGAGACCGACAAGAAAATGTGAATTGCAAGCAATGGAAGAAAGAACAGCAAATTATCCAGACTATCGTGATGAGAGCACGATGAAAGTCATCCGCCATGAGTCGCTTGGCATCTACATCTATGCCAAGCCGAAGAACCTAATGGAACATAAGTACAACCTCAACCTTACGGCAAGAGCCGAGGCGATACGCTGCCGTCGCTTCGAGACTATCGTCAACGAGCGTTACGATTTCTTCGACAAGGAGAATATGAAAGGAGATTTCCTCGCCTACTTCAAGAAACTGGCAGACAAGAAGAACTCCAAGTGGCAACACGTCTATATGCACTTTCGTACCTTTACGCAAGGCAAGTGTACCTTCGGGGAGATAAACGTGGACTTGTGCAACAGATTTCGTGAGTATCTGCTGACAGCACCACAGGGACTGCATAAGAACAGAAAGCTACATATCAACTCAGCAGCCAACTACTGGTCAACTTTCCATGCTTCAATCCACACTGCCTATCGTGACCGCAAGATAAAGGAGAACCCGAACAGTATCTTGGAGCGTATCGAGACAATCCCGACTGACAAGGAGCATCTTTCACAAGACGAGCAGGCAGCGTAAAGCCGCTTAGCCTTTATCTCAAAATTTAACGAACTATTGTATCCACGGTCACATGCCTTATATAAAGTTTCTGTCCGTTAGGTCAGATATTTGTCGCCAGCTTCCTTCAGATTCCACCTCGCGATAGACCCCCTTGCCTTTGACTATGCAATTCCCGCTATTAGGGCTTGCTTGGGACTTTCACCCGTTAGACAATGTTCATGCCGAGCGTACTTCAGAAACAGCTTTTCTTTCTTTGAAAAGCTGTTTCTGAAGGTTGAAATTCGTATTTAATTTCAAGAGTGTTTGAAATCTATTAAAAGTCATCATTTAAATTCAATGCATCCTCAAGACTATTAATAAGCCCAGCTATAGAGTTTTTTGCTGATAATGGAAACTCTACAATATCCTCTTTCAATCCTTTTGGTGTTGTCGGATCATCAAGTTTGGTTTCGATTTCACTAAAAGTAAAACTATCATTGATATCTGAAGTCTGGATAAGAGATGATGAGAAGTGTATATTACGCTTTACACTCATATCTTCAAACTTTATGCGAAATTTGCCCTCCTTAACATCTATTGTTACAGTATAATATAATCTTCCTGATGTTTCCGTATTGGCAAATGTCTCTTTTGTATTCTTTTGAAATATTAAAGAATTTCCTTTTAATACAATTTTGTAGTTATCATTATCTTCTAATTGAACTACAGCCTTGTAATTATTAAATGTTTTTGAAACCCATTGTTTTGCATAAGTGAATGCCAAAGATTGCTTATTTGTTAATGCACCAACGTAACTTACAACTCCTTCAGGGTTTTCTGAACCAAGCTTTATTTCTTCGGGACTAATCTTTGCCGATGAGAGTAATGGCATTAAGGAAAGTAATGCGAATAAAATGTTTTTTTTCATATCTTTTTGTTTTTGTAATTCCTAACGGTTATTTTGAGCGTATCGAGGATATTCCAACAGACAAGGAGCTATTTTTTCACTTGCTATTTTGTTGAGATATCGGTAGAATGAACTTTTTTATTCATTCCAAATACCTAAACGCTCGTAAAATTCATCTTCTGTAAGAATCTCAATACTTTCTCCTTTTGCGAGTTTTTTTTCACATTTTCTTTGCTTATCGCTTTTACCATCTTCCTTAAGGTTACGAGCTGTTTGTGTGCCTTCGACAAGAACTTCTACAGAGTCATTAAAGCTGTTTACGGAATGACCACCAATGTTATCAATCAAAGTTCTCATTTCGTCTCTTTTTCCACGTCTCATCTTTCCTGTAAACATAACTACTTTTCCATAGAAATAGTTGCTAGGGTCGAAATTCTTAGGGTCAGCTGTATTGCAATAGTTTTTTTTACCATTACAAATAGCGATGCTCTTCTGACCACAATGTACTCCTTCTTTGTAGCTCCCACACTTTATTTTTAGTTTTTCTTCGAGCTCGTTGAAAGTAGATACGTTTAGTTTGTCTAAACACTTAAGCATAACTTTTGCGCATGCTTCTGAATCTGAACCTGCACGATGGCATTGGTCAAATGATATTCCCAATGAAGCACATAATGGTGATAAAGAATATCTTAGTAATGAAAAAGTCTTTTGTGCGATTCTTAAGCTGCAGAAATAATCAAGGTCAGGTAATGGAATTCCATTTTCTGCTAAAGCATCCGCAATTGCATACATGTCGAAAGCTGTATTATGGGCGATAATAGTTTTATTCTCTATATACCCTTTGATTTCTTCCCATATATCAGTCAATGTAGGCTTGTCTTGAGTGTCTTCTGGATTAATTCCATGGATTTCAATATTTCTTCTCCAATAAGAATTGTCCTTAGGTTGAATAAGCCAACTTTTTGACTCTGCAATTTTGGAATCTTTTACGATTGTAATTCCAATCTCACAGATAGAACTACGTTTACCTGTTGCTGTTTCTATATCTAAAGCAACAAAAGAAAAATTATCCATAATAATACAAGTTAAAGAGTTTCAATAAATTCACTAAGCTCGATAGATTGACAGCTGCTATTGCCCCCTTTGAACGATTTTGTTTTAGTAAAATTGACATTATTATTTTTGAAGGCATTAACGTCTATCATATCTTTCTTAATATCAACCTCTGTGTCAATCCATTTTTCGTCAATACGACAGATTGAGGCCTTGATCTGTCCTTTTGCCATAAAGATATGGGCGAAAGGTTGATCTTTTTTAGGGAGATAGCCAATGATATTTCCTTCAAGATAGAAAGCCAAAGCATTTGGGTCGTATTCATTTGTTGGCTCTGGTTTTAGGATGACAGTTACTCCCTCTTTTATAGAAGACTTAAGCTCCTCATAATTGTCACGGTATTGAAAACCAACGATGTTGAGATTCATTTTTCCATCCATAATAGTCTTTCTGCGATAGTCAATTTCTACTGGGTCAACAAGATAGCTCATTTCGTAATGGACTAAAGCGTTTGTTGCTCCATCGTCAGAAGTCTCTTTGGTATCTTCGGCAGGGATAATAAAGAGTTCAGCTTGTATATCAGTAACATCGTCACAATTGAATTTTAAGAATCCTGCTGCACCCAATCTGTGGCCAAGATAATCAGCAATTTCTTTGCTTTTGAAAGAATAAACCTCTTCAAGATTATTCTCATCAAGAAGATGAATCGTAACCCCTTCTGCACGAGCAACATAACAAGATGCTGTTCCTGCTAATTGCTTGCCTAAATGATCGTGAACAAAGTGCAAAGTATCTAAGGCTCCAAATAAATGGACATTAAATTCTTTCTTGGGTAATGCATCTTCATCTTCTAGCTTGTTGTCCTTACAACTATCTTTTGCCTTATTAAGGTATTCTTGATTATAGAACAATGTCCACACGCCAAGTTCAATGTCGCCAGTATTTAGATCACGAGACATTATTATGCTGCAACCATCTATGTCCCAGCTAAAACTATCATAGTAGCTATCAAAATTTCCACGGAACTTTGCAGCAGCAGCAGTATTTGTATAATTGCCGTTATGAACTAAATCTCGCTCTATCAAATAGTATATGTCAAAGGCATCATCCCATGTGTATGGGCATTTGAAGAAGAAATTTGTAGCGGAGTTTCCAATCACTTTTGCATTTACTGAAGAGAAGTAAATGTTGTTGATATGGTTGTTTGTGAAGATTCTGATTACATTCTTTTCATTATACTCGCATTCTCCTTCTATCCATCGCTCATTGGGCGATGATTTTAAGTTTATGCCAAAGAAGTTTTCCCAACTTGTCATGTTATTGTTATGAGCAAATTGAGAAATAGTGACTTGATGCTCATGGTCTTCCTTATTGTTACTGTTGATATCGTTGGAAGATTGGGCTGTTGAGTATCCAAATAAATTCTTGAAAAACTCCATACTTTTATATTTTATGAATATAGTTTTTATTGCTTAATTATCAGGTTGGAACCCACTCTTATAGTCAACATCAATCCATTTTATACTTGGGAAATATGTTTTGATGTTATCTTTTGTGATGCGAATAGTATCACTTCCACCACCCATATAATCAACTACAACCTTATATGGAAATGGAGTAGGTTTCTTTCCTCCAATATAGTAAGGGTCAAAATGTTTCGTATAACTTTTCTTTGGCTCAAATGGTCCAGTAGCATATATGTGATGATACTTTGTGTGCTTTACATTTGCATTAACCCCACCACGAATTTGGTCAACAATAGCATCACCGACACTATTTACAGGCGTGAAGTATACATGCACATATTTCAAATTCTTTTCAGTTGTTACCTTAAACCTTGTTTCTAATTGTAGATGGCTAAAGTCCATAATATCGGCAACATAGAACTTAAATTTCGAGAATTGGACTTGTGCATTTGCACTCATACCCATTGTAATAGCCATAATTGCTAACATCATAATCTTTTTCATACGACTGTTCTTGAAAGTAATATAATCATTTTGTTAAACGCAAAGCGTGAGACTCTACACTTGCTCGCCACTTATTCTTGGTCGTAGGAAACCATTGCTTGATGACGAACAGATAGAATCTCACGCTGAAAGTTATACATAACCCCGAAAAGTGTGCCGCTGAGGTTTGTCCTCCTTGGCACACTACGAGGGTTGATTATACAACCTACCCGTGACATCTTCTCTGCTAAGCCATTGACAAGCATTTTGAATTTCCTACGTTCAGAATAATCAATGAACTAAGCGTTGACGACGCCTTATATATATTGCAAACGCATTTATTGCGTATGCGCTGCAAAGTTACTAAAAAACAATAAAAATAAAGACATTATTTGTTATCGGTTTCGTAAAAACTGAAATTTTAGTCCAATTACGCCTTATAATGACCAAAACATCAGACAATATGTCAAATTCATAGTGCATGATACAAGAAACCGTGTCAACGATGGCATGAAATGTGTCGGTAAGGATTTGTGGTATGAAGATTGTATAATTCATTATCGAAATACGACAGAAACAGCGTTTCTTGCATTACTCCATACGGAATTGTGCAAGAAACGCTGTTTTTGCGTCCAAACCCCAAGGAACGAGTAAGGAAACAACGTACACGGCTGATTCCATGAGAATTATTATCGGAAACAACGTAGAGATGGCATAAACAATCTATTTAACGCAACAGAAAACGGAGTTTCCACAGTATTCATCTTAAAACTTTTATCAAACTATGAGCGAAATTGGAACTCTTAGCTTTGAGCGTCTAAACAACAGCGCACATTTTCTGTTCATTTCAAACGTGTTGGCACGTGCTGAGGCCGATGCGAATGTAAAAAGTAAGCTCAGCGCACAGATTGTCTCGCTAAAGGCCGCCAAGGAACAAGAGGACGAGGACTTGAAAATCTCTCAAAAAAGAATGCTGACCGATGACATCGCTACTGCCGATGCTGAGCGTGACGGACTTTACAGCGGTTACAAAAAGGCAGTTAATGGTTTCAAGAATCTGCCAGTGGAGAACATGGCAAAAGCAGCAAAGGTATTGACACAACACATCAAGGACTATGCCATCGACCCAAAGATGCAACTTGACAAGGAAACGGGATACTAGTGATTATTAAATATAAATATGTCAAAGAGATTCACTTTATCGTGCTTTTTCCTGCTAGAAAGTTTATATTATCAATGATTATTCGTATCTTTACAACAACAGAATCCGCCACGCTTCCCATTTGAACAGCGAACCAGGGCGGGTCTTTTGCTTTTATGGGGACATTAAGATTATACACTAAACAGGCTCTTTCTATTTCCGAATAAATAGAACTACTAAAAAGTAGAGACTTAAATATTTCTGATTTATCCAAGGCTACAAAATTTCTTGGAGAGGTCAGTTATTTTCGTTTTGTCCAATACCTTCGTCCTATAAAACGAAAGAAAAAGCTTGCAAGAGGCTATTCACTCCTTGCAAGCTTTTATAAAATATCTAATAATCAATCAGTACAAGAATTAAACGATGCCCTGAGCAATCATCGCTTTAGCAACCTTTAAGAAGCCAGCGACATTAGCACCACGTACATAATTGATGTAACCATCATTCTGAGTACCATATTTCACGCAATTCTGATGAATATCATTCATAATCGTCTTCAAACGCGCATCTACCTGTTCACGAGTCCAACTCAAACGTTCTGAGTTCTGACTCATTTCCAAGCCAGAGACAGCTACACCACCTGCATTCGCAGCTTTGCCAGGAGCATAGAGCAGGCCAGCTTCTTGGAAGATCTTAATAGCCTCAGGAGTAGAAGGCATATTAGCGCCTTCACTTACAGCAATAATGCCATTAGCAACTAATGCCTTAGCATCTGCTTCTTCTATTTCATCTTGAGTAGCAGAAGGCAGAGCGATATCAGCCTTTTCATTCCAAGGGCGAGCGCCATCAACATACTTTACGCCGTACTTTTCAGCATATTCCTTGATGCGTCCACGCTTTACATTCTTGAGCTCCATAACGAAAGCCAACTTTTCAGCATCAATACCATCGGGATCGTAAATGTAACCATTAGAGTCTGATAAAGTCACAGGAATTGCACCCAACTGAATCAATTTCTCAACTGTATACTGTGCCACATTGCCCGAACCGCTGACAAGTACGCGTTTTCCTTTCAACTCGATGCCACGCGTCTGAAGCATATTTTCGAGGAAATATACGTTTCCATAACCTGTTGCTTCAGGACGGATGAGCGAACCACCAAATTCAAGTCCCTTACCTGTAAGAACACCTACGAATTGATGTGTCAACTTCTTATATTGACCAAACATGTAGCCAACTTCGCGACCACCTACACCGATATCACCAGCAGGAACATCCTCATCAGGACCGATGTGACGGTATAATTCATTGATAAAAGCTTGGCAGAAACGCATCACCTCTGCATCACTCTTTCCGTGGGGATTGAAATCAGAACCACCCTTTGCACCACCCATAGGAAGTGTGGTCAGCGCATTTTTGAAAGTCTGCTCAAAAGCAAGGAACTTCAACACTGAAGGAGTTACGCTTGCATGGAAACGGATACCACCCTTATACGGACCGATAGCGTTGTTGTGCTGAACACGATAACCCATGTTTACTTGCACCTTACCCTTATCGTCAACCCACGTTACACGAAAAGTAATAATACGATCAGGAATGCAAATGCGGTCAATTAGATTGGCCTGTTCAAACTCGGGATGACGATTGTACTCCTCTTCAATAGTTCCGAGCACTTGGCTAACAGCCTGAATGTATTCAGGTTCGTTAGGGAAACGCTGCTTTAGGCGTTCTACAGTTTCTAATGCGTTCATAATTTATATAAGAGCGTTATGGTTTCAAGGGGATATATGCAATGACAACTTGCCATGTTGCGCTACATAATTTTACCTATTGCCTAAGAAAATCTTTTGTTTTGAACTTTTCGTCTACAAAAATATGTATAATATTTCTTTTTGTAACTTTTGTAACGAAAAAAAATCATCTTGTCTTAGACTTTTTCTATCTTAAACCTTTATTTGACAATTACACTTTGCGAATCTAAAGTTATTTTCTAATAGAGCGATTCTTTTTAACTCTGCGAAATACTGGCCTTATGAGAGCAACGGATATTACCAGTTGTATGATGAGAAAAGTGACTTATATGCCGTCCACAGATGTACGTCTTACCATTCACAAATGTACGTTTTTCCTTTTGCAGATGTACATCTTTCCGTCGTACACTGCCCAGTGACAGCTCTACCGCTGCCGTGCGGTAGCTTTACCACAGGCCTGTGGTAGCTTTACCGCTGCCGTGCGGTAGCTCTACCACAGGCCTGTGGTAGACGGGAAAGTCTTCATCGAGAAACGGAATAACCTAGATTTAAGCGTGATATTGACGAAGTTTGGAGAACTCCATTCGCAGTTTATGAAATCCTCCGTTTACAAAGGGGAATTTCCATCTATGCAGAGAGACGATTCTCGTTCCTTGAAATAAGGAGACTTGCACTCATTAGAATAAACTCATGCCGAGCGTACACAAAAAAGGTTACGCAATACTTAGTGTATCACATAACCTTTAAATTCTTAACGTCCTGCAAAGTGCAAGTTTTTGTGAGCCTCTTGTCGGATTCGAACCAACGACCCCGAGATTACAAATCACGTGCTCTGGCCAACTGAGCTAAAGAGGCGGGTGGGTAAGCTAACTGTATCGCGCCGCTACAACCAACTACCTTTGCTGCGGTCAAGCCCTGGAGGATTCGAAGGGAGCTGGCCGTACAGCACTTACCCATATAAAAAATACTCAACTTGCATACAAGCCTTTCTTTTTTGCGAGTGCAAAGGTATAGCTTTTTCTGATATAAACAAAATAAAAATGATTTTTTCTTGTTATTCTATCATTTATCAGCTATTCCTTGAAAAGTTCACGCGATGAAGTATTCTCACACTCCTTATATATTATATAAAGAATCGGAGCGTCTAGACTAAGAAGCATCATTGCCTCTACTTGCGGATTTAAGGAACATTACTTCTCAAACGAGCATTCCCTCTTCCATAATTAGAAATTCAAGTTTAGGCCAAGCGAAAGAAGTTCATAAAATTCAAAATTCGACTGATCACTCTTTCTTGTACGACTATCGTCGAAACGCGGATAGAGGAAGAGTTTCGTGGAAAGATAGCGATTGATTGCGAGATTGAACGTATTTTCCCACTCTATTTGCGTAGACGAATAATCAGTAAAGAAATAGATACGTCCAGACCAACTAATATTTTTCACAATGTTCCAATTATAGTTCATTGTGATATTCGAACCATACTCCCATTTTGCATGCTTCCCTTCGTCTAGTCCGAAGGAGGTTACAAGCGAAGAACGATCCACATATTTCAGTTTCAAAGCCAATGGCGAAAGTGTGGCATTGATTTTAAAGCGATTATTGCGCGTAGTTTGCTGATAATCCATACCTAGCGAGAGCAACGATTCAAAGGGCGACATAAAGTCTGAGTATACTCGTTCATCGTTTGCCTTGTAGCCCTTAAAGAATTGCGTCCAACTCTGCAACATAGCCGTATAATACCAATGTTTCACGGCTCTATAACCTAATTTATTTGTCAAACGGAGTAAGTCTGAATTAGTTTTATATTTATGTTTCTCGTCGTTGTGCGACGTTTGGAAGCCTAGTTTCATTTCCAATTTATTATCAAACGTGAGTCGACGTTGATTGTTATAATTCGCTTCTATCACTGTAGCTGCGAGCAATGCGTTATGACTTTCTCCTCCCTTATACCAATTATCACTCACATAGTTTTGTGTAAACTGCAATGAGAAATTAGTCTTGAAAGTCCAAAAGTTTGGACGCCTTACAACGATTCCCAAATCTTCTTCCATTGGGATGTTCACGTTTGCTTGTTCCTGTTTGCTATCGCCATAGCGCTGCGTAAGAGTTTGCATTGGAGGAAGCTCCTTGGAGGGTGTATACCGTGAAGTCTTCACAGCGTCAAGACTCAGCACCTCTGAGGGATGATACAAACAACCATTCACAAGAAGTACGTCAGTCAATCCTAACACCTCACATATGGGAGCAGACAAATAGCCTGAATCCACAGACTGCGTACTTCGCTCGGGGAGAGCAAACAGCCGGTTCGTGATCTGCGGATAGAGAGCAGGACGTCCCATTAAGGCAAACAAATAAGGATTAGGCACAGAATCATGTATTCCTTGACGCACACTATATTTGCGCGCTAAGGAGTCGAGTTTTTTACTCGCATGGTTTATCAGTTCAATCGATTTATCAACATGCGTTTCATGTTGCGTACGACGATTTAAGGACTGCGCGCTTGCCGACAGAGAGACAATCAGCACAACCAACGCTGCACCCCATATTTTATATAGATAATCACCCATATTCTTCGTTATTGCGTAATTTGTGTGCGAATATAAGGATTTATTCCACAAAATGCTTTGTCAGTCCATGATAAAAGCATATTTTTGGACGAAAAAACAACCTTATGGTGGTTTAAACGACACAAAATAGCCCTAATTTATACTATCCACAAACACACCTATCAGTCATGATGAGACAACTTAAAATCAACGTTACAATAACGAGCCGAAGTAGCGAAGCTTTAGAGCGATATCTGCAAGAAATTGGCCGAGAAGAGATGATTTCGACTGATGAGGAAACAGAGTTGGCTAGAAGGATTCACCATAACGACCATGACGCATTAGAACGACTTGTGAAAGCTAATCTGCGATTTGTAGTGTCTGTGGCTAAACAATACCAAGGACAAGGCTTGGGTCTTATTGACCTCATCAACGAAGGCAACGTAGGACTTATCACGGCTGCACAGCGATTTGATGAAACACGCGGATTCAAATTTATCTCTTACGCTGTATGGTGGATTCGCCAAAGCATTCTGCAAGCATTGGCAGAGAATAGCCGCATTGTTCGTCTACCATCTAATCAGGTGGGCTATGTTAGTAAAGTAAATCGATTTTACAATCATTTTGTGCAAGACAACGAGCGTGCTCCGTCTATCGAGGAAATTGCCGAAGCACTTAATCTTGAGCCAGAAAAGGTAAATAGTGCCTTAATCTCTGCAGGCAAACACATTTCGATGGACGCTCCCCTTGTGGAGGATGAAGATAGCTGTTTGCTCGATTTACTCACCAATAACGACTCTACAGAAGAAACTGATTCCGGACTTGTTTCTGAATCTTTAAAAGAAGAAGTTGCTAGAGCCTTGAGTTCGCTTCCACAGCGCGAAGCCGAAATTCTTCGCATGTTCTTTGGCATTGGCACACCTGCATTGAGCCTCGACGAAATTGGAACTAAACTAGACCTTAGCCGTGAACGCGTACGCCAAATCAAAGAAAAAGGACTTTCTGTGCTCCGCCACGCAAAGATAGGCAGTGTGCTGAAGGAGTATTTGTAGCAGTTTTATGGGGCACTTGCAAAAACCTCAGAGGAAACGGGACACATGGTTTTCCAGACGCGTCATCGTAGGCTGTGAACACAGGTCTCCGTCATTGGGAAGAAGGCCGGTGCACATTTTCAGCATGTTGTCGTGGCGGAGTGTATCGCAGTCATCCGCATCCTCATACCCTGCCGCTATCTGGAACACACACTGGATCAACATTTCCTCCAGACTATGTACAATGAGGTCTTTATTCCGCCATTCCATGATGTGCGATGCCAGACGCGTGAGAAAACCTTGGCGCAAGTTTACACCATGAAGAAGATGCAAACCACCGAAAGAGGACAGGTCCGGAGCCGTAAATGACACTTCTATCGGCTTTTTAAGGTCAGGGAACTCAAATAATTCCAACTGGCTGTTGATATTTGACGTTTTTTGTTAATTTTACACATGGGAAACGTTTGTATTAACTTGATTCTAACACATTAAAGGTAATACATTTTTTGCACATATACAAAAAACGTTCTTTTTTTATTGTATTATAAATAATTCAGGCTAAAGAATATACGGAAAGACTTTGTCTGCTAATTTAAGGCAATTAGCAAGCAAGGAAGCTGCGGTAAAGGCAACTCCTACCCCTACCACACCCATCCATCCATAATGTTGCCAGAATAGACCTGAAACAAATGTACCGGCAGAACCTCCTAAGAAGTAAATGGTCATATAAACAGTATTGACCCGGTTGATGGCGGATGCGTCAAGAACGACCACGCTGGTCTGATTTGACAGATGGATGCTTTGCATTCCAGCATCAATCAAGAGAATGGCGATTATCATCCACAAGTAACTGTCATTTCCCCAAAATGCCAACAACCATGCAAACAAGATGACGCATCCTCCGACAATGGAGAAGAATCTTGCGCCATACTTTTGGATATATCCGCTGATGAGAACCACCGTAGATGCACCTGCCAATCCACACAAACCGAGTGCTCCGATTATATCGTCGCTTGCAAAGAAAGGCTCTTGCTTCATTCGGAAGGCAAGGCAACTCCACAAGGCAAAGAACGAGCCATAAGCCAATGCCGCCCTCAACGACGCGATACGCAAGTACGGGTATTTGAAAAGCAGACGCAACAAGGATTTCATCAGCCCTGCATAACTTTCTTGTGAACGTGCAGGCAACACGGGCAGCATTTTGTGAATCATCAGAAAACACCCGAGCATAAACACGCAAGCCACAAAATAGACAGAACGCCATCCCCATATATCGGCGAGAAAGCCACTGAATACTCGTGACCCAAGAATGCCTATGAGCAAACAGGACTGTATAATCCCCACGTTGCGCACCTTGTGATCCGGAGCTGAATTATACGACACCAACGGAATGAAGAACTGCGGCATAACCGAAGATGCCCCAGCAAGCAAGGATGCGCCCCACACCCAATAGATGTTCGGGGCGAGTGCTATTGCAAGCAAGGCACACGAAGAAACGATGTAATTGGTCAATATCAGTCTCTTTCGTGAAACCAGGTCGCCAAGTGGAATGACAAATACAAGCCCTGCCACATAGCCTATCTGGGTCAATGTCGCCACCATGCTGGCGGAAAAGTCGCTAACAGCAAAATCCTTAGCCATGCTGCCCAACAGAGGCTGGTTATAATAGCAGTTGGCAACGGAAAGCCCGGTAGCGACTGTCATCAGCGCCAGCAGAGGCGCCGGAATGCCTTGGTTCTCCCTCAATTCATACTTCATCTTCCGCCTCCTTTCAGTATGACACGATTTTCAATCCTATCAGGGAAGCAATGAGCGTGAACAGGAAGAAAAGACGGATGGGAGTGGTTGGCTCCTTGAAGACGAATATTCCTATCAAGACTGTGCCGACCGCCCCGATACCCGTCCAAATGGCGTATGCCGTTCCCAAAGGCAAAGTCTGAACAGCCTTGGCAAGCAGGGTCATGCTCAATACCGTGGAAGCCAAGAAGCCGCTACCCCACAGATAAAAAGCAAGTCCTGACGCTGCTCTCGTTTTACCCAAGCAGAATGTAAGGCTCACCTCAAACAATCCTGCCAATAATAAGATTATCCAATTCATACCTATGATTTATTAAATTCAGGTGCAAAAGTAGGCAAGTAATCTCTAATGGCTTTTTGCATTTGGTAAAAACTGATTTTGCATTTGGCAAAAAACAGCCGTTCATTCCCGTGTCTTTGTGCTATTTTATAATTTTGCACACCGAATACAACAATGAGTTATGAATATAAAGGAAATCATCAATCAAAGATATGCCATGCCGGATGCGTCTTTGGATAGATTGCGGCAATGCCTAACTGAGGTTTCGTACCCCAAAGGATTCCGCGTGTTGGAAAGCGGCAAGATAGAAAAGGATATCTTTTTCATCAAGAAAGGCATTGTCCGCGCCTATACTTCGGTGGACGGGAAAGAAATTACCTTTTGGGTTGGCAAGGAAGGGGCGACTCTTGTTTCCATGAAAGGATACGTAAACAATGAGCCGGGATATGAGACGATGGAGCTGATGGAAGATTCAGTCTTATACATATTGGAGAGGAAAAAGCTGGAAGAATTGTTTTCGGAAGACTTACATATTGCCAATTGGGGACGGCGTTATGCGGAGATGGAATTGCTTGCCACCGAGGAACGGCTGATTTCCATGCTGTCCGCCATTGCTTCGGAACGGTACAAAGAGTTGTTAGAGAAAGAACCCGATTTGTTGCAACGGTTGCCGTTGGGAAACATTGCTACCTATTTAGGCATAACACAGGCAAGTCTGAGCCGGATCAGGGCACAAATAAAGTGACGTAATTCGGCGATATCCTTTGACGCATTCTCTCAGAATGATATTTAGCAACAAGTTTGCCAGCAAGGATTCAGCACGTTCGAGTTTTAATAGATGGATTCAAAAGGTAAAGGACTTTGGGGACAAGAAATTCTGTACTGTTGCAGCAACCATTGCAGATAGACAAGGAGAAATACTCAACTATTTCATCAATCGTGCCACTAATGCCTCTGCTGAGTCTCTTAACGCTAAGATTAAACTATTCAGAGCACAGTTGCATGGGGTTGTTGATGTTAAGTTTTTCCTGTTTAGGCTAACAAATATCTATGCTTGACACAGGTTTTTGCAGGTGCCCCAGTTTTATCTTTCTTTTTAAAATACTCGCTACACCATTTACTACATAATTTTGGCTCATTTAGTACATTGCTCTATATTAGAACGATAGCTATTCATTACTATCTCACTTTTATCTAAAGTAATACTTTCTACAAAAACTTCTCGTTCCTTTTTGCCATTCATCTAGTTTATATCAGTTTCTATTTACCAAGTTTCACGACTTTCTTCTACACCTCAAATCAAAAAAATCAAGTCGTTTCCTTTGCTATGCATTCGGTTTGCACTAACTTTGTCCGCAAATAGCAAAACGAAACTCAATGAAACGCATTATTTTACAACGTTCCGTGATGCACACGGTACTACTCGGTGTAGCATTTCTACTTGCTAGCAATGTTTTTGGTCAGAAGAAGAGCAACACAATTTATGCCTTCACCATTGGAACTTGCTTTAATGATTCTGTGAATTATATCTCATCTATACAGCCCCTCACAGAAGGCATTATTGACAACAAAACCAAGTTTCTCAACGACCGACAGACTTACTCGAATAGAATGAAGACCTACTTGGACCAGAAGACAGGTAAGACCTATACTTGTGCTGTATTCTTCAACAAGAATCGCAACAAGCTTGAGAAAACATATCTCAAATTGCGTCGCAACGCAAGCAAAGACGCCCATATACGCTTAATCGAGATACCCGTAAGTGAGTTTAGATTATCTGAACAATAACCCCCATACAACCCCTTACTACATTGGAAACACTCCATTTCAAGGTGGCCGACCTTTGTTTCGCCATCCAAGCCGAAAATAAGCAACAAATCAAACGTTTACTACCATCCTATGCTCCTTTTTATATACAGCAAGGATCAGATAGCGTTTTGGCACTTGTAGCAACCATCGCTGATGGAATGATTTCGGCCGAAGCAGAAGGAAAGGAATTGGGACAATTTGACTGTGGCGGCACAAATCATGCGATTTATCAATTAGAAGAAGGATATAAAGTTGTTATTAGCACGGTGGAAGGTCGTTTGGCTTGTGCCATGAAAACGAATGCAAACTTTAGTCGTTGCGACATTTCGCTATTAGGCGAAGAAAAAGATCACAGCTTTGGTCTAGGAAACGCCATGATGATCGCCTTTGCCTTTGCTGCTTCTTATTATGACACCATTTTGATGCATGCCTCTGTCACGATGAACGGAGGTTATGGCTACCTATTCCTAGGAAAGAGTGGTACGGGAAAAAGCACTCACTCTTCGCTTTGGCGCAAACATATCGATGGCTCCGACCTTCTCAATGATGATAATCCCGCTATACGCATTCAGCCCAATGGACAAGTATTCGTATATGGTACTCCATGGAGCGGAAAGACTCCTTGCTATCGCAATATGAAAATGCCCGCGGGAGCCTTTCTCAGATTAGAACAATATCCCGAGAACATCATCAGCCGCGAAATTCCCCTTCGCGCCTTCGCCTCTATTCTTTCATCATGCTCCACCATGATTTGGGACAAGCCATCCTATAATCACATTACACATACCGTAGAAATAGTTGCACAGCAAGTGCCCGCCTTTTACTTGAAATGCCGTCCCGACAAAGAGGCCGCCCAACTGAGCTATCAGACTATTTCACACAAGTAAGCAATCCATTACCATTATGGAAACGCGCAAACTAGAAGTCCCCAACGACATTCTCATTTCCGAAATTAAGCGAACGCTCAATCAAGGCAAGACAGCCACATTTCGCGTTAAAGGATTCAGCATGCGTCCTTTCTTGGACAACAACCGCGACATCGTAAAAATCAAGCATGTTGCTCCTGAAGCCATCAGCGTACGCGATGTCGTCTTAGCAGAGATTGAGCCCAAAGTATACGTACTCCATCGCGTAATCAGTCGCACAGACAATCAGCTCACACTCAAGGGCGATGGCAACATAAAAGGTGTGGAACATTGTCTCGACACACAAGTGGTGGGTATCGTCACAGCATTCTATCGCAAAGGACGTAAAAAGCCCGACCTCGTGACAAGCCGTAAATGGAAACTTTATTCCTCCGTATGGCTAGCTCTCACTCCGTTTCGGCGCATATTGTTAGGAGTCTACCGCAGACTCATTCTTCATAACCCATAGACAAAACTTTATGAAAATAAAACAAGGATTTGAACTACGCGACATCTGCGGCGAGAAAGTAATTCTTGCCACGGGTATCGAGAATGTAGACTTTAATCAAATGATTTCACTCAACGAAACTGCAGCCTACCTTTGGCAAAACATTGGTGAAAACGAATTTGACGCCCAGCGATTGGCAGACCTCTTGTGCGATGCCTACGAAGTTAGTCCAGAGACAGCTTTAGCCGATGCACAAAGCGTAATTAAGCAGTGGACCAACTGCGGAATTATAGAATAAAGAAAAACGCGGCTCCCAACAAAGTATCCGTACTTCGACATGAGCCACGATTCACTCACTGAAACAATTATAACACAACATACCATCATTACACTATGAAAGAGCTTTCTCTTAAATATGGTTGTAATCCCAACCAAAAGCCAGCACGCATCTATGCCGAACAAGGCGAACTTCCCATTGAAGTATTAGGAGGACGTCCTGGCTATATCAACTTTCTTGATGCCCTCAATGGTTGGCAGCTTGTTCGCGAGCTTCGTGCCGCAACTGGCGTACCTTCTGCTGCTTCGTTTAAGCATGTTTCGCCTGCAGGTGCTGCCATTGGCATTCCTATGAGTGATACGCTTCGCAAAATCTACTTTGTCGACGACATAGAGGAACCTCTTTCCCCCATTGCCACAGCCTATGCGCGTGCTCGCGGCGCCGACCGCATGTCGTCTTACGGCGACTTCATCTCCCTTTCCGATACATGCGACAAAGCTACTGCTCTGCTCATCAAACGCGAAGTGAGCGATGGCATCATTGCCCCCGACTACACACCAGAAGCACTTGAGATTCTGCGTGCTAAGCGTAAGGGAACTTATGTAATTCTAAAGATGGACGTCAACTATCGTCCCGCTCCTATCGAGCACAAGCAAGTATTTGGCATCACTTTCGAACAAGGAAGAAATGAAATAGACCTCACAGGCGACAATCTCTTTGACAACATCCCCACCGACAATAAGACCTTTACAGAAGAAGCTAAGCGCGACCTCAAGATTGCACTCATCACACTAAAGTATACACAATCAAACTCAGTATGCTACGTAAAGGATGGTCAAGCCATAGGCATCGGTGCTGGACAGCAAAGCCGTATTCACTGCACTCGCTTGGCAGGCAACAAGGCCGACATCTGGTGGCTACGTCAACACCCCAAGGTAATGAACCTTCCTTGGGTGGAGAAGATTCGTCGTGCCGACCGCGACAACACCATCGACATTTATATCTCTGAGGATCACGACGATGTATTGGCCGATGGAGCATGGCAACAATTCTTTACAGAAAAGCCCGAAGTACTTACGATGGAAGAGAAGAAAGAATGGATTGCCAAGAACACCAATGTTGCACTTGGATCTGACGCATTCTTCCCCTTCGGAGACAACATTGAACGCGCCCACAAGAGCGGTGTGCAATATGTAGCTCAAGCTGGCGGCAGCGTTCGCGACGACCATGTCATCAGCACATGCAACAAGTATGGCATGGCCATGGCTTTCACTGGCATCCGCTTGTTCCACCATTGATATAATGTGAAACGAACCTAGCACTCGTTTGCAGAGTTAGTTTCTAAATATCCCTTTATACTCCACACTTATGACTACTACTCGCAAAGCATCCGACGACGAAATCACACAGGCCATGACCGTGGGAATCACTTTCAAAGGAGCTAAGCTTAAAAAAGCCTCCAACGAAACAAAGGTGAAGACCAAGGCAAAAAAGAAAACCTACATTACAGGCTTGCACGGTTCAGGCTCTGCAAAGAAAAAAGCTGAGATTCGTCAGCGCAGAGCCAATCGCCACAAGAATAAATAAGTGAGACGCCGTCACCATGCGCAAGTAAAATAATAAAAGAGAAAAGCCACGACCTCATCCTCTGCAGATGAAGTCGTGGCTTTTCTTTATCTAATAGATGTGAGTGGAAAACATTCTTGCACAAAGAAGAAAATCTACGATAGAAACGCTAACTTTTCTCTTACTCGAAAATTCATATTACCACTTTCGCGACCTATAAAACAGACACAAACGTCCTTTTATTCTTTTCCGGAACAATAGACTTCCCATGGGCAAAGTCACACATTGAGAGAAAGATTAGAAACAGGCTCCCATTATTCCTACACACATTGTACCTCGCCCATAAAGCCACTAACAGACTTTATTATCACTCTCCCTATCAATAACTATACCAACTATTACTTCTCGTTATTTGCGCTACAAAGCAGAAAAAGTGGCTATATATAAAGGAAGAAAAGTTAGGTTCTATGCTATTCTTTCGTTTGTCTCAATGTTTTTATGTAAGTTTGCATACTAAAATACAACAAAGAAATGTCCTGTATACTAAATATTGAAACCTCCACTCAAGTATGCTCCGTAGCTCTGTCAGAGAATGGCGCATGTTTGTACGAAGAAATTGATGAGAAAGGCCCCTCACACGCACAGGTGCTTGCGGGCTATGTTGAGAATGCGGTATCGTTTGCCGATAGTCATGCCATTCCCATTGATGCAGTGGCCATAAGCAAAGGTCCTGGTTCTTACACGGGTTTGCGTATCGGAGTGTCAGAAGCAAAAGGCGTAGCCTACGGCAGAAATGCGAAGTTAATTTCCGTAGAAACACTAAAATTGCTTACCGTGCCTATTCTTCTAGGCGAAGAAGAACTTCCTGAAAATGCATGGCTCTGCCCCATGATTGACGCCCGACGCATGGAAGTTTATTGTGCTCTTTACGACCGTGCGCTCAGAGAACAACAAGAAACGAGAGCACTTGTGATTGATGCCAACTCTTTCAAGGACATTTTGGAGCAACGTCCCATATACTTCATGGGCAATGGAGCAGACAAATGTGCTGACGTGATAAAGCATCCCAACGCCCACTTCATCAAAGGCATTGTGCCCAAAGCTCACAACATGATTCCCCTTGCCGAAAAAGCAATGGCTACCGAGAATTTTGAAGATATAGCCTACTTTGAGCCGTTCTATTTAAAAGAATTTGTAGCAACAAAGAGTAAGAAGTTGCTTTAATGCAATTTTCAGAAATGGATCGCTTAGAAACTAGAAGTTGAGAATTTCTTGGCATAACCTTTCGCATGACCATATATCATATAGGACATCACAAGAAAGGAGAAAAGCTACCTAACGCCTCATGCAGCAATCGAAGCAAATAGAGCTACTTCTAGAAACTACTTGAATGGATTCTCACTACAATCTTACATACCTAAAATAAAGGAATGCCCGATTACAACAACTTTGAAATAAAACTTCCGCACCCCAAAGAAGGAATGTCCACCGACTACAACTCCACACGAAAAAATCTACGCCTGCCAGAATATGGGCGTCTCGTACAGGACATGGTGGACTATGCGCTTACATTGACCGATCGCGAAGAACGTCAACACTACGCCGAGGCCATTGTCGGCGTAATGGTAGGTCTTAACCCAAAAATGAAGGATGTAACAGACTATCAGCACAAAATTTGGGATCACCTCGCTTATATGGCCGACTACAAGCTTGACATTGATTATCCATTTGAAATCACGGAACACCGCGATGGCATGAAAAAGCCAGAGAAGCTTTCATATCCGAAGGGACATATACGCTTTCGCCACTACGGCCGACTGGTGGAACGAGCAATGGAAGAGCTCAAGACCATGCCCGAAGGCAGCGAACGCGATGAATTAACTCGCCTCATTGCCAACCGCATGAAGCGCAATTTGGCCGATTGGAAAGGCGATGGAGTGGAAGACACCAAAGTGGCTCGCGACATTGCTTTCTATACAGAAGGACATGTTCATCCCGACTTCGAAGAGCCTGGTCAACAACTGATGCAAATCGGTGAAAATCGTTTCAGAACAAGAAGGAACAAAGGACTGCAATAAACACTATTGCACAAGAATTGGACTATCGAGTTAATTGCTCTATTCCACACCCGTAGCTGCGCTTTCCCTAGGGAGAATTGCCCTACTGGTTCATTTTCTCACGTCTAATCAACTCATTTAACTCATCCCAAAGTTCTTATGAGTACGTTTATCATAGAAGGCGGACACCGCCTAAAAGGGGCAATCACCCCTCAAGGAGCTAAGAACGAAGCACTGCAAGTAATCTGCGCCACTTTGCTCACAGCTGAAGAAGTGCGCATCCAAAACATTCCCAATATTTTGGATGTAAACAATCTCATTGCCCTACTTGAGCAAATGGGAGTAACCACTACTTGGAACGGTGAAGGCGACTGCACCTTTAAAGCCGACAATATCAACCTCGACTATCTGAGTAGTTCAGAATTTTTGGAACGTTGTTCACGTCTGCGTGGCTCAGTTTTGCTAATTGGGCCACTCACGGCGCGCTTTGGTACAGCCACGATAGCCAAGCCTGGTGGAGATAAGATTGGTCGACGCCGCCTCGACACGCATTTCTATGGATTACAGAAACTCGGTGCCCGTTTTTTCTACGATGAAGAAGCTGGAACATACCACATCGAAGCTCCCAAACTAAAAGGCACGTATATGCTGCTCGACGAGGCATCCATCACAGGAACTGCTAACATCATCATGGCAGCAGTATTTGCCAAAGGCACTACAACCATCTACAATGCAGCATGTGAGCCCTACATTCAGCAACTCTGCCACTTGCTCAATCAGATGGGAGCACAAATCTCGGGCATCGGCTCCAACTTAATCACGATTGTTGGAGTGAAGGAACTTGGCAAAGCTACACACCGCATTCTGCCCGATATGATAGAAATAGGTTCGTTCATCGGCATGGGAGCCATGGTGGGCGACGGTCTGATTATTCGGCAAGCAGGGGTAAAACAGCTAGGTATCATTCCTGAAGCATTCCGCCGCTTGGGCATTAAACTTTATATCAAAGGCGATGACATTCTCATCCCTCCCCAGAAACATTATCAGATTGAATCATTTATCGATGGTTCGTTCATGACTCTCGCCGATGCACCTTGGCCAGGGCTCACCCCCGATTTGCTCAGTGTGCTCATCGTTGTAGCTACGCAAGCACGAGGCACGGTGTTGTTCCATCAAAAGATGTTTGAGAGCCGTCTCTTCTTCGTTGATAAACTCATTGAGATGGGAGCGCAGATTATCTTGTGCGACCCCCATCGTGCCGTAGTGGTGGGACACGACCACAAGATTCGCCTTCGCGGACGCAGAATGGTATCACCTGATATTCGTGCTGGTATTGCTTTGCTCATTGCAGCACTTAGTGCCGACGGAACGAGCAAAATAGACAACGTGGAGCAAATTGACCGCGGATACGAACGAATCGAAGAACGCCTCAATAAATTAGGAGCTAACATCAAGCGAGTAGATTAGCCTTCCCCCGTGTTATCATAAAGGAAGCGCCCCACCCTACGAAGGAATAAGGCATCGACTCTCCTTTATCTCTATTTAGGCCATTTATACGCCTACTTGAGTTGCAACACATTTCGCAACGTATTGCAAGCCTCTGCCTAATCCCCTAAAAAAGAATATGATTCGCAACGACGAAGTTTTCAAAATAGGATTCATCAGCAAAAACCACGGTTTGCGTGGAGAAGTGGAACTATCGTTTACAGACGACTGCTTCGACCGTGGTACATCCGACTATCTAGTGCTCGATATGGACGGCATCCTCGTACCCTTCTTTTGGGAAGAATACCGATTCAAAAACAATGATACCGCGATTATTAAGTTTGAAGATGTGGACGATGACGAACAATCACGCCGACTCGTAGGACACAGCGTCTACTATCCTAAAAAACATCTGCCCGAGCCCGATGATGAGAGCGACAATGTGCTTTCTTCCTACAAAGCACTGACAGGATTCAGCGTGAGCAATCAAGAAGGAAAATACATCGGAACGATTGTCCACGTAGACGACTCCTCCTCCAACATTCTCCTCACCATTGAGAACGAAAGCGGAGACGACTTCATGCTCCCTTTCCACAACGATTTCTTGCTTCATTACGACTTGAGAGAACGTACACTTCAACTTGAAATTCCTAAGGGACTAATAGAACTGAATCAATAGGCAATACGCACACACGGATTCACGAGTTTTATAATGTCGCATCCCCATTCAAGACGATAAAAAGAAATGAAAAACATTGCCATATTAGGCTCAACTGGTTCGATTGGTACACAAGCGCTAGATGTCATCAAGCAACATCCCGACCATTTTGAAGCGCGCGTGCTGACAGCAGGGAACAATGCAGAATTGCTTATCAAGCAAGCCCGAGAATTTCAGCCCGACATCGTGGTCATAGCCAACGAATCGAAATATAATCATGTAAAGGATGCTCTTGCCGACCTTCCTATCAAGGTATACACAGGAGCAGATGCACTTTGTCAAGTAGTAAAGAATGATGAAGTAGACATGGTGCTCACAGCCATGGTGGGATTTGCAGGTCTGCGTCCTACGGTGGCCGCTATCGAAGCTGGCAAGACATTGGCCTTAGCCAATAAGGAAACGCTAGTAGTGGCAGGCGGCATTATCCGAGAGCTCTGCTTGAAACACAAAGTGGCTATTCTTCCTGTCGATAGCGAACATGCGGCCATATTTCAATGTCTCAATGGTGAGGGGAGCAATCACATCCATAAGATTTTACTCACCGCTTCAGGAGGGCCTTTCCGCAATTATACAGCCGAACAATTGAAGGATGTTACAGCCCAACAGGCTTTAAAACACCCTAACTGGAAAATGGGGGCTAAAATCACCATCGATTCTGCCACCATGATGAACAAGGGCTTTGAAATGATTGAAGCCCATTGGCTCTATGGTGTAGCTCCGAAGGATATTCAAGTAGTGGTTCATCCCGAGAGCATAGTCCACTCTGCCGTAGAATTTGACGATGGTGCCGTCATCGCCCAAATGGGCACGGCCGATATGCGTTTGCCTATACAGTATGCATTTAGTTTTCCCCACCGCTTGCCCTTACAGTCAGAACGTCTCGACCTATTTAAGCTAGGAAGTCTGCACTTTGAAAAGCCCGATATGGAGCGATTCCCCTGTCTGCGCCTTGCCTACGAAGCCATCGAGAAAGGAGGCAATATGCCTTGCATTCTGAATGCGGCTGGAGAAGTGGCCAATTTGGCTTTCCGCGAAGGTAGAATTGGTTTCACTCACATTGCCGACATAACGGAAGACATCATGCATAAGGCTCACTTCATTGAGCACCCTTCACTCGACGATCTGTTTGAAACGGATGCACTAGTGCGCAAACTCACAGAGCAGACCATTCTGCAACTTGCTAACGGACAACGTTAACAAATAAGAGATAATCAATTACAACACATAAACCGAACAATCAAACAAAGTGGAAGTATTTTTCATCAGAGCGTTACAGCTCATCCTTTGTTTCTCCCTACTTATCATTTTGCACGAGGGAGGACATTTCTTCTTTGCCAAACTATTCAAAGTACGCGTTGAGAAGTTTTGCCTTTTCTTCGACCCTTGGCTTACTCTCTTTAAGTTCAAACCTAAGAAGAGCGACACGACATATTGCCTTGGATGGCTTCCTTTGGGTGGCTACGTTAAAATCTCAGGCATGATCGACGAATCGATGGATAAGGAACAAATGAAGCAGCCCGTAAAACCTTGGGAATTTCGCGCGAAGCCTGCATGGCAACGCCTCCTTATCATGGTGGGCGGCGTATTGGTAAACTTCATCGTAGCCTTTATCATCTATTCAGCGGTGCTTTTCACATGGGGAGAAACTTACGTACCTATGCGAAACATCACGCACGGTTTCAAGTTTAGCCAACAAGCGCAACAACTTGGATTTCAAGACGGCGACATTCTGCTCAAGACCGATCAGCAGACCTTTACCCAATTCGACGGGAATGTATTCCGCGACTTGAGCGAAGCTCATTCAGCCACAGTATTGCGTCAAGGCAAAGAAGTGACGATTGCTATGCCAGGCAACCTCAACATGCTTGAAATGATTAAACAGCAACCACGCTTCATTGAAGTGCTCGTTCCCTCAAAGGTGGATAGCGTAATACCTCAAAGTGCAGCGGCTAAAGCAGGCATCTTGCCAGGCGATCAAATCCTAGGTTTTAATGGAAAGACCTTTCATACTGTCAATGATTTCAACATCGCTCGAGGAACACTCGACGACGTACTCGCTTCATGTTCACACGCTGATAGTGTAAGACTGAGAACCGCCACACTCATTGTGCAACACGCAAAGACAGGAGCCACCGATACCCTAACCGTAAAGCTCGACAAAGACTACATGCTAGGTATCGGCTGGTACAATCCTTTCAAGAGCGAATATAAGGAAGTGACACGTACCTTCGGCTTCTTTGAAAGTATTCCCGCTGGATTCTCTCACGGATGGAAGGTTTTAGTTGGCTATGTTGACGACTTGAAATATCTCTTCACTGCCGATGGGGCAAAGAGTGTAGGATCATTTGGTGCCATTGGTAGCCTGTTCCCCACCTCATGGGATTGGTGCAGATTTTGGGAACTCACTGCTTTCATCTCACTCATGCTAGCCTTCATGAACATTCTGCCTATTCCTGCATTAGATGGCGGACACGTATTTTTCCTTTTGATAGAAGTGATTACGCGTCGCAAGCCTAGCGAAAAATTGATGGAACGAGCACAAATGGTGGGCATGACACTTTTGCTCCTGCTCATGGCCTTTGCTATATTCAATGACTTTAGAAACTTCCTTTTCTAACAAATCATGGGACGTAATAAATTCTCACAAACAGAAATCAACGAAATAAGCCGATTACTTGCGCTGAAAAACGCAGCCAACCGTGCTGGACAAAAGCTGATTCGCCACGATTTGAGAACAAAGTATGAGTTCAACATCTCTGATTTCAACGAGCAGGGAAAAGCCTTTGGTCCAGAAGAACTTCAACAAGCCATTAAGCGCAATGCTATCATCATTCTAGACGATGCTACCATAGCAGCCATGAAAGAGAAGAGGGCTAGAGATCGCGCTCGCGATGAGGAAAAGCGTAGACAAGAAATGGCAGAGGCCCCAGCCAACGAGCAAACCAACTGGCAAGAAGCATTGAAAGAATGGAATGCATGGGAAGAATCCCATGGAAAAACGCAAGAATAAAGCGAATAACGTATACAGACACCCTTTTTACACCTACTCTATGCCCACTCCTTAGCATAAGCCAAGCCGAAAGGGGTATACAAAGAAAAGCCGGATGCAGATAAAGAATACTTTCTGCATCCGGCTTGATTATTTTTTAAGAAAGAGAAATTTATTGAAATGCCTCTACGACCAACCATACATTAAGAAGCGATACAATAACAGCCAATACATAAAGAAAACATTTATTCAACGTGCGGTTAGCATATTTTCCCATCACACGTTTTGACGAAGTCAGGCCAATTTGTAAAAACATTGTGAAAGGCAACTGAATGCTGAGTAGCATTTGTGAATAGATTAATCCCTTAAACGGATCACCTATACAAAATATGACCACTACTGCAAGTCCCAAAGACAGACTAATACCAACAATGGAGTGTGCGTCACGCGGATGATAGGCTTCACTAAACATTCCCGAAAAAATACATCCCGCGGCCATACCACTAGTGATGGTGCTTGATATGCCAGCCAACAACAAAGCCATTGCAAAGATCTGGGCAGCATTATTTCCTAGCAAAGGTGTAAGCAATGCCTGTGCTTGCGACAAATCGTCTACTGTCGCATGACTTTGAAAGAATGTAGTAGCTGCTAGAAGAATCATAGCACTATTTATAGCCCATCCCACAATCATGGAAAACAACGTGTCGAAAAACTCATATTTGAGCGCATACTCTATACTCCGCTGATCACGCTTATTCAATTCACGACTTTGCACTAATTCGGAATGTAAGAACAGATTATGAGGCATCACCACCGCTCCTAACACCGACATAATAATAAGCATACTCCCCTGCCCCACACTCGGCACAACCCATCCATACACAGCAGCGGGCCAATCAATCTTCACTAAGAATAATTCATAAATAAAGGATAGCCCTATCATGGAAACAAAAGTAATGATAAGTCTCTCTATCCGCTTGTAAGAATTGGTGAGCAACATCACCATTACTGCTACAGCAGAAAGCAAAGAGCCCCATACGATAGGCACACCAAAAAGCATCTGAAGTGCAATGGCCGCGCCCAAGATCTCAGCTAAAGAAGTACTGATGCTAGCAGCAAAAGCCGTTGCTAAGATAGGCCTACCAATCCAATGAGGCACATATTTCTCCGTGGCTTCACTCAGGCAGAGCCCCGTAACAATGCCTAAATGTGCCACATTATGCTGCAAGGCAATTAGCATAATTGTAGAAAGCGTTACCACCCACAACAATGCATAGCCATAACTTGAGCCTGCGGCAAAATTACTTGCCCAATTGCCAGGGTCTATAAAGCCTACCGTTACGAGTAGCCCAGGCCCTATACTCTTGATAATATCCAATGCACCCGATACCTTAGGCTTCGGTTCATTACGAAGTATGTCTAGGAGATTCTTCATGTAATACGTTTTTTTATATTAAGGATGGTTCTATTGCACTATCAAAGTTTGTGCAAAAATACATTTCTTATTTCATCAACAAAATACTTACTTACGGGTATTCTTGGGTCAGCGGATATTTCCGGTTGAGCACACATTACGTATAAAATCCTGCGCGCATAGTTGTTTAGAAATATATTTTTAAGTTCCGCCCTCTGCTCATCACATGAGTAACTTACATGACATGTCCACATTATATAGTCCTTACCCCGTAACGAAGTATAGCAAGAGGAGTTTATCGTTCACAGATCGCCATCTTCCCGTTCACAGATCGTCATCTTTCCATCGTTCAACGCCTAGTGACAGCTTTACCACTGCCGTCCGGTAGCTTTACCACAGGCCTGTGGTAGCTTTACCGCTGCCGTGCGGTAGCTCTACCACAGGCCTGTGTACGACGGGAAAGTCTTCATCGAGAAACGAAAAGACCTAGGTTTTAGCGTGATAATGACGAAGTTCGGAGCACTCCGTTCACAACTTACATATTCACCCGCTCGCAAGAATAATGTTCTACCTACGCAAAGAGCAGAAAATCCAATCTTAATACCGCTGCATCTCTTCTCCGCTATGACTTCTACAAAGGCACGCGAAGAATGAAACTGCTGGATTGTAATGAAATCCGACAGTGGAGAGATATGTGCGTGTTTGAAATAAATGGTATGGAGGTATTTATGTAAGAAATATATTCCAAGAAATTTTATTTATAGAATAAATTCATTACCTTTGCGGTATGGAAGCAATAAGAGAAATTATCTTCTCTAGAGAGTTTGATGAGTTCTATGAAAACTTAGATGAGCGTACACAAGAAAAGTATGATTATGCTTTTAATATGATTCGAACGCAATACATTGTCAATAAGAAATTTGTAAAAAGTTTAGAGAACACAGACTTCTATGAACTTCGTATTTCTATCGGTCATAACGAATACCGCTCAATAATGCTTGCTATAGATCATGACAACTTTATTCAAGCACATCGTGTTCTTGTCCTAAACTCTTTTTTGAAGAAAGATTCTAAGCAATATAAAGCAGAAGTAAGAACTGCTGAGAGTATCTTAATGAAATATATGGAGGAATAGTTATATGTTGAAACTTAATGAAAATAAATTAGCGTCATTGCGCAGATTCGATGATGTCCTAAGCGAAAAATATGGCAGTGAGAAAAGTGTTGAACGCAAAGAGTTTGATGCCAAAGCTAAAGCATGGTATTTTGCAGAATTGCTTAAAGATGAGCGTAAAAAGCAGAATATCACCCAAAAGTCTTTGGCTGAACGAATAGGTAAAAAGCGTGAGTATATATCGGCATTAGAAAAGGGGCAAACTGATATGCAACTTTCTACATTCTTGAAAATTGCTGATGCTCTTGGCTTGCGTTTTTCTTTAGTATTGGGCTAAGTCATAGGATAACTATCTTCATAATAAGGTGGTCCACAAAGAATAACATCTAATAAAAAACAACAAAAAAATAATGGCAACTTCTTACTATGAGAGTTTTTATCAAGAAACTCAAAGAGATTTTCATGATGGATCATGCGGAGCTGGACTTCGGTATCTTTCGCATCATGAACTAGAAGCGTAGCGATATACAAGATTTTCTTATCAGCAATACGGACTATAAGGAAGTAAGTTTTTGGGTTTCCCGTCCAGATTACTGATAGTCATGTGGTGTTCCAAAACGATGACAACTATCTTGACATAGTGTTTGAAAACATATTGAAATAGCTGTCTTTTTACTCATATCACTTCGCCCATAGTTTTGCAGAAACTAATTTGCAAAACTATGGGCGATTTCAATCCTTACTCTTTTTTCTGCTTATCGACATAAAAAAAAGGGCTCTCGCCCTTTCTCATCTTTGTGGGCACGACGATTGTTATCGCGTCCACCGGCTCTTTCGAGCCATCCATCTAACAGTTACCTTTCTACAAATCTTTTTACCTAATCTTTTAGGTTGTTACCTATAAAAACTAATCTTTTACCTTATCACTCTCTTCACGAGAGTAAATTGGGACTAATACCATAATCAGCGTGGCTCTTCACAGAGCTATGAACAGCATTGGGCTTTTATCGTCATTATCGGCTGCATCTCAGCAATTCAAGCAAGCTTGATTGCATTCGACTTGCACGATAATTCAGCCCGCTCATACTAAATCCGAAATTAAGATGAGTATTCCCAACCACATGCCCGCGAGATAAGGAAACGACTTTCTTTAGAGAAAACTTAAATTATAGGCGTATAGGTCAAATTATATAATAAAATGATTATCCTTGCTCCAACAAGTTCTTGTCTGTCAAGAAATCCAAGAGTCCGACAGTCAACACACCGAGTTCGTCCTCCTTGCGATGAATGTCATCACCAACAATTACAATCTTACGAAAGTGGTCATTGATTGACAATAATGGGCGACGTTCTTGCTGTTCCTTTTCTGGCGTAGGCATGTGAAAAGCCGACTGGATATACACTCTGTATGGAGGGCGGTTCACCACGAAGTCTACCTCCAACTGTTTTCTGACAAACTTACCGTTCTCATCCTTGCCACCAAGTTCAACCAATCCTACGTCCACATTATATCCTCGACTGCGAAGCTCATTATAGATAATGTTTTCCATAATGTGCGTTTCCTCTTGTTGGCGGTAGTTTAGAATGGCTGCACGAATACCGATGTCTGCGAAGTAGTATTTCGTCTCGGTACCGATATATTTTCTGCCTTTCACATCATAGCGTAAGGCTTCTTCTATCAAGAAAGAGTCTTTCAGATAGTCAATGTATTGTTTTATGGTGTCTCTTTTTATGGCTACCCCTTGTGCAGATTGAAAGGTATTGGCTATTCTCGTTGGATTGGTTGACGAACCAATGCCCGAGGCTATTACACGCACCAATTCCTTCATTCCTTCAGGATTACGCAGATGATTACGCTCAATTACGTCACGCAGATAGGTCGTTTCATACAGACCACGCAAATAGTCTGTTTTCTTTTCTTCCGTTTCAAGCAAAGCTACCTGTGGCAGTCCTCCAAAAGTATAGTAATCCAACCAAGCTTTGCGTATATCTCCACCAATACAACTAAAGTATTCGTCAAAGGTGAGAGGCCAGATGCGTATCTCGTCACCTCTGCCTCGGAACTCAGTTACAACATCACTTGATAGGAAACGAGAGTTTGATCCCGAGACATACACATCTACATTCCTCATGTGTGTCAAGCTAAGAATAACCTCCACAAATTCTTCTACTAGCTGCACCTCGTCCAAGACTATATAATAAGGATTGCCATCATCCATAACCTTTGAGTCTATATAGTCGAGCAAGGCATCAGGCTTCCTCAACCGTCTGTTTCGGAAATCATCAAGTTGTATTTCAATGATGTGATTATCAGTCACCCCATGTTCCAACAGCCAGTTATGCCAGATGTCAAACAGCAAGAAAGACTTCCCACATCGTCTGACACCTGTTATAATCTTCACAAGACCGTTTCCACGTCCTGCAATAAGTTCATCCAGATATTTCTTACGTTCAAATATCATATTAGGGTGTTTTTTTTGATATTGTTATCATATTTTACACCGCAAAGATAGCGTTTTTACTTCGAAATACAGCATAAACAATGGAAGAACTGCGTCTACCAAGTAAAAAAACCAGCAAAACGTAGCATCGTAAAACTACACAAAAATGCTTTTTAGAACAAAAGGGTATGACATGTCGGCATCATATCCCACGTAGAAGAACTTCAAGAACGCATCGCTGTCCAAATTCAGGTAAATCAAGAGGGCAACAATTCGAGCAGCAAAATCAAGATTGTACAACAAGTAGGCGAAAGGGAATAATAGAAAGCAACATGGGGAAAGGTCAATTGTTAGCAAGGAGAAAGGTATATTTTAGTTGATACTTCCCCCTATTCTTTAGAATATCTATTTTAGCTCATAAAATCCCTAAAAAATGAAGCAGACTTCAATCCCCAATGAAGCCTGCTTCATTCGCCAACAAAGCCTACTTCGTTGAACATCGAAACCTATTGCGTTTTTGAGAAATGTGTAGTTTAACGATTTTAGTTGACCATTTTAAGCTTTATTTATAATACGAGTTGACTCAGTTATTACTTATTTATAATTCACGTTAACCTACTTAATTTTTAGTCATATTTATAGTTGACTACTTATGATTATAGTCACAAATAAAGTTCATACCTTTTGGTGAAAATGTTGACATAAAGAACAAAATGCATGGATAACGATTGAAGACGCAAGAAAAGTATATAATGATTTGCAGAAAGAAGACCGCATTTAAATAAATACACCATCAATGCAAAATGTGATCGCGTAACGGTGCCCCTTCAATGGGTATAGACCCCAACAAGTCATTCCTTGTAAAGTTCTTTCGTAATTTGATGTTGGGCGAACATCAAATTACGAAAGAACTGCTATATGCTGATTAACGAGATGTTGTTCTGTATGTCTTATCGTATTCTTTTAATGCCTTCTTGAGGTTTCTTTCATTTGAAAAATAACATTTGACTAAATGCTCTACTTCATAAAAAACATCACCTTTTGTTCCTAAAGACAATCCTTTACATCCCTTATGTTCTTTAACGAAGAATCTTACACTTATAAATTCTTTACTCACAGGCAATAAAATTTCAAATTCCTTGTTTATTATTCCTACATGATTTTGATACTTGTCCTCTATCACTCCATAGTTGCCAAAGAATTTGTAAGCATAGTCAAATTTAGGTTTACACACCATATTGCCATTTAAATCAATGAATCCATATTTTCCATTAACCTTAACGGCGCAAAGCCCTTCGTCAAAAATTGTTGCACCATCAATTGGAAACTTAAGTATAGATTTTCCTTCTTCATCTAGAATGTCCCAATCAGATAATGTACTAAAGCCTTTACTCCCGAAGTTGATTCTCTTTTTTACAGGAAGATATGGTGAAAATTTGGTGTCATTCTCTCGTACCCAACCAACAATAAGCTCAGTAGGTTCCGTTCCCTCTATCGTTATTACCCCTTTTGTTACAACCATTCTGTGTTGATTGAAAGACGAAACACTTGTAAATTCGCCAAAAACTGAAGCATCATCATTTAACACCCTTACTTTCCCATTAACTGTAGTTTGCCACTTGCCTTCTCCAAGAGGAAACACTGTCATTCCTGCTTTCTTTAGTGTTTGAATTGCAGGTGGTACAGCGTTTTGCCCATTAGACGATAAAGAAACGACTAAGAGCAACCAAAGAAACAACGTTCTCAATTTTTGATATTTCATACTTCTTATTTTATTGCTATTTCAAGATAATTCTTCAATGTATTGAATACTCTGAGGCGTTTGGCATAATCTTGCAAACGAGTGAGATTTCGGTTTGGCTTTCTCAGATAGGAGCGTATCTCTTCTGCACAAACATCTAGCCCCAATTTGTTTCTGTATTTCACAGCATCGCAAACACTTCGCTCCATGTCGGTGATGCGAACATGATACCCAGAAATTTCTGCATTCATAATGCCAAACTCCAAGTTCTCTTTCTTCCAATAATACAACTCTATCGGGAGCGTATCAGGTATAACTACTTTCCGCTTGTTGGCGATGGCAATGCAAAAAGCGGGTGGAACTGTTGTCGAAAGCTGATGGTAAGCCCACGCATTGTATAGGCATACAATGCCATTGGGTACAATCCGCTCCACATCTATCATTGTATTAAGCAAGACATCGGGAACGGCATATATGCCATGACGCAACTTTATCAAGTCGCCACGCTCCTTAGCTCTCAACAGTTGTATTTCAATGATGTGATTATCAGTCACCCCATGTTCCAACAGCCAGTTATGCCAGATGTCAAACAGCAAGAAAGACTTCCCACATCGTCTGACACCTGTTATAATTTTCACAAGACCGTTTCCACGTCCTGCAATAAGTTCATCCAGATATTTCTTACGTTCAAATATTATATTAGGGCGCTTTTTTTGATATTGGTATCATATTTTACACCGCAAAGATAGCGTTTTTACCTCGAAATACAGCATAAACAATGGAGAAACTGCGTCTACCAAGTAAAAAACAGCAAAACGTAGCATCGTAAAACTACACAAAAATGCTTTTTAGAACAAAAGGGTATGACATTGATAATCAACTAATAATAGATACTTCATGATGGATCATGCGGAGCTGGACTTCGGCATCTATCGCATCATGAATCAGAAGCGTAGCGATATACAAGATTTTCTTATCAGCAATACGGACTATAAGGAAGTAAGTTTTTGGGCTTACCGTCCAGAGTTTACTGATAGTCATGTGGTGTTCCAAAACGATGACAACTATCTTGACATAATGTTTGAAAACATATTGAAATAGCTGTCTTTTTACTCATATCACTTCGCCCATAGTTTTGCAGAAACTAATTTGCAAAACTATGGGCGATTTCAATCCTTACTCTTTTTTCTGCTTATCGACATAAAAAAAAGGGCTCTCGCCCTTTCTCATCTTTGTGGGCACGACGATTGTTATCGCGTCCACCGGCTCTTTCGAGCCATCCATCTAACAGTTACCTTTCTACAAATCTTTTTACCTAATCTTTTAGGTTGTTACCTATAAAAACTAATCTTTTACCTTATCACTCTCTTCACGAGAGTAAATTGGAACTAATACCATAATCAGCGTGGCTCTTCACAGAGCGATTATGAGTAATCCGTAGATTGACGTTCTCCGTCTCTCCGTGGAATTTCTTATCTGATTACGAGTGCAAAGTTAGTATCTCTGCATGAAACGTGCAAATATTCCAATCAAAGACGCACTTACTTTAGTAAAGTTTGAGATTATAGGCTTTATTTTGTCACCTAATGTTTTTAATTTTATAGTTTACGAGAAAATGAAGAAACAATACCTCTCCCACCCTAATGTTCCCTATGACCTTTATCAGCTCCAATATATAAGGATTACTTGTATGCAACTTGTCTCTTACTTGTGGGGTACTTGTGGGGTTCGGCCTGAGCTTGTGGGGAATTTGTGGTTTTGTCCAATTGTGGCTATACTTTCCATTCATCCGTTGCATGAATATGTAGGTAACGATTGCGCAAGTCGCATTTTTCGCCCAACAACAGATGTCGGAAGAAACGCTCCAAATACACAGAGGTGTAATCAATTCCTTTTATGGCGTTCTTGTAATTTGCACGAACCAAGGCATTGCGGAAATACCATGAGTGTCGAGCAAAAAGACTATTGTCTATCTTGAAACCTATAGAACGTAGGTAGAGAATTGTGAATACTGCCGTTGTACGAGTATTACCTTCGCAAAAAGCGTGAATTTGCCACAGACCGGAAACAAACCGCGTGATGTGCTCCACCATGGTGTCAGTTGATATTTCCTTATAGCTAAACACCTTCTCTTGAGTGATATCATAGCCTATTGCTCTTCTCAAATCCTCCCAGTTTAGATAGTTTATAACTATCAAGGATGTGAAGATAGTGCGTCGGCAAGTAATCTTTCTGCATCAAAAAGTGGTCTGAACAGACAAAGCGAAGTTCTTCATCATGTTTCATACAACATGATAGAGAACCTCGCTTTTCATTGAAGGGAATATGAGCCTTGTGAAATCCAAAGAAATTGGCTTATACAAGGTTATATCGCATGCAACAATTTGCTTGATGAGCCTTAGGATTAAGAACAAATGCATACTGCCCAAATAGCAAACGTTTTTGAATAAAAACTCCGCATGGCGAGCACCTTTGCTTGCTATGCGGATTAAACCTGTAGAGAATTATTTCAAGGAAACAGTAATTTCCTTCTCTCCCTCGGTAATGTTGAGCTTACCTTCACGAAGCAACCAACCTAGACCCAAGAACAAATCTTTGTCAGAACGAGTCTTGATGGCCTTTTTGATTTCTTTACCTGTAAGTTCACCAGCCTCATTGAGGGCTTCCCAAATCTTACCAGCGAGTTCACCAGCTTTTTCTTCGAACATACTTTAATATCTTTTAGTTAGACATTTGTATCACAGGACGGTTGTTAACATCCCTAGACGTTGACAAAGGTACATAATATTTTGTATTATACGAATTTTTGCTTTGAAAATCAATATGTTTTGAACATTAACAAGAAGTTCTGCTATTTACGTTTCGCAAACTACGATATAAATGGAGATAATTTTATTGGTCAGCTCAGAAATTATTGCGAAATTAGCCACGATTTGAGTTTTGGGGTAATGATTCATTTGATTATTATCACCATTAGGCCACACTTTTTCTTTCATCTAAGAGATTTCACACAATGAGTCTTATTGTATATAATGCGTCTGCAGGTTCGGGCAAGACTTTTACACTTGCAAAAAAATACATCAGCATGGCCGTACAAAGCGGCAAGCCGAGTGGTTACTCCAACATTTTGGCCGTGACTTTTACCAATAAAGCCACAGCTGAGATGAAAGGAAGAATTTTGAGCTTTCTCTATAGCGTATCGGAGAAAGAGTTTGACACACAGTTTTTTAAGCAACTAAGAGAAGATATTAACAAAGGACTGAAACTTGCAGGTCATGCCCCTATCAGCGATGAAACCATTGCAGAGCGCGCCAAATCCTTGCTCTATGCAATGATGAAGGATTACGACCGTTTCCGAGTGGAAACAATTGACTCTTTCTTTCAATCATTGCTGACCAATCTTGCTCATGAGTTGAGACTTCCTCGTGGTTTTCGCGTAGATTTGGACGATGCTACCACTATTGCAGAAGCAATTGATAGCCTGTTTGCCAATATCAATGAAAGCGGAAATCAGCCTTTGCTCAATCGCATCACATCTTATATCGAGCACAATATTGACGATGACCAAAAATGGAATATCATCAAAGGCCTCACTCAATTTGCTCAAAGCAATCTCTTCAGTGACGGAAATGCCAACTTTGAGAAATGGGTTGAAAGCTGCATTAAGAGCCATAATGGGGAAGACTGGAATAAGAATATGGAAGCCTTTTATAAGGAAATAGGTGCTTATTATAAAGAGCTTCGAGAGATTAAAAATGGTATAGAAGAGAAGGTTCTTGAAACGGTAAAAGAATTAGACGAATTGCTTATACTCGCTCAGAACACCACACTCAATGAAAGGAAAATAGGCTATGTCAAAACGCTATCCCAAAATATCAAGAATAGCATTTTCTTGACAGCTGCACCCTCACAAGCAGTCATGAAGATTGCCAATGATCATGAGGAATTGTTTGGAAAAGAAAAGCATCCAAGCGAGGAAGCGCAACAGCTTGCTCGCAAAATCTCAGACATCATACATCAGCTAATATACGAGCTGAGTGATGAGGATAAAAGATATTTTACAGTTTCCCTTATCCTAGAAAATCTTGACGATGTATGTCTGCTCGGAGCGATTAGTCATGAGGTCAATCGTATCACGCATGAGAAAGGAACTTCCTTGCTCAGCACTACTCCTAAGCTTTTTTGCGACATTGTGCAGAAAGACGACTCTTCTTTTGTGTTCGAAAGAAGTGGAACAACATTCCATCATGTTATGATTGATGAATTTCAAGACACATCGAGAATGCAATGGAACAATTTCCAAAAGTTGCTGATTGAAACACAAGCCGAAGGCAATGAAAGCATGCTCGTGGGCGATGTGAAGCAAAGTATCTATGGTTGGCGTGGAGGAGACTGGAAAATTCTAGGAAAGGACATTTGGGCAAAGAAGTATCATGCCCAACGCGAGCCATTGAGCACGAACTATCGTAGTCTTTCCAACATCGTAAGATTCAACAACGCATTCTTTGTACGTGCGGCACGATTGCTTGACAACGAGGAAGTAGAAGATGTTACGCCCTTCGGCACGCAGGAACAGGACGAAATGCTCAAGCAACTCATCAAAGAATCGAGCGAAACCGAGAACAATCTCTTTGCTAATATCTATAAGGATGTGGTGCAGACGCCCAATTCTGACGGAAAACCAGAGAATGGCTACATACGCATTCAGACATTCGACAAAGAAGAACCCGATGATACTGCAATCGAAGCCCTTTATGAGCAAATTGTAGCACTTCATGATGCGCCCTACAAAATCCCATACGACAAAATGATGATTCTCGTGCGCAAGAAAGAAGAGTGTAAGAAAATTCTCGACTATTTCAACTTGCATCATGCTGGATGTGACTGCATGCCCACTTCCGATGAGGCTCTGCTCTACACCTCATCAAGCCAAACCATGACACTTGTCTATGCTCTCAAATGCTTAAACGACTCTTCTGATAAGATTTCTCAATGCATGCTTGAGCGCTATGTGAATGAATCCTGCCTATCAAATGAGGAGCGAGTAAAAGTGCTTGCAGACTTCCGAGCAATCATTGAAAATTCGGAAACAAAGCAGATGTGGAAACAAATGCCCTTATATAAGCTTTGCAGAGATCTTATAGAACTCTTCCGTTTCGAAGAAATTGATGCTGCATCGGATCAAAAGCAATCGTCGTATCTATTCAATTTCATGGATGCCGTCACGCAATACCTAGAGTTGAACCCATCAGACCTAAATGCATTCATTGATTTTTGGGACACTTCGCTTATCAATAAATCTATCTCTGCAGGGTTAAAAGGGAAACCCTATATCACAACCATCCATAAATCGAAAGGACTAGAAGGTCATACCATCTTCATTCCTTTTGCAGCGTTTCGCCTAGAAAGAGATTCTTCCAACAGCTACATGTGGTGTGACATACGCAACATTGAGACTACTGATTCTGCTATCGCTAACGAAGTTTCAAAAGTGCCCGTAGTTCCTATCAAGACACTCGCGAGCAAGAAAGTGGAAAAGTCTATATTCTATGACGATTACAAAGAAAATCATCTACAGCAACGCATTGAAAACGTAAATGCACTCTATGTAGCGTTTACGCGTGCAAGATGCAATCTATTTATATGGGCCAAAAGTCCTACCACGAAGAAAAATTCTGGTACATTCTTGAGCAATTCATTCCATTTAATAGACTCCTTTGTGGATGGTAATGGCGGAGAAATACGGCCCACAGAAAAGGAATGGGGAGAGATTGTTCCCTATCATGACAAGGTAGGCTCAGATGAAGGAAAGTGCCAAGACGAGACAGTTACTCAAGCCATGCAGAACCCCTTTGAAGAACGGACTTATCCTTCGCAGGCCATCCAAATGAAATCGGGACATTTGCAGACTGTAAGTTTCCGCCAATCAAACAAAGCACAAGAATTTATCGATACTTCATCCGATTCACTTACCGAGACAGAAAAAAAGAAACTTGAATATCTCACGCGCGGTTTGCTCTACCACAAACTATTCTCATACATTCAGAGACGAGAGGACGTGGATGCGGCCATCGACCGACTTATCAACGAAGACCACGTCATCCTACCTAACAGGCGAGAAGAGCTCCACGATTATGTGGAGAATCACATGAAGGAGAATAAACATACCGAAGAATGGTTTGGCGGCAATTACAAAATCTATAATGAATACAATATCCTTACGGAAGAAGAAGGAAAGATTGTAGAATACCGCCCTGATCGCGTAATGGAATACGACGACAAGGTGGTCGTGGTAGATTACAAGTTTGGAAAAGAGAACAAGAAGCACAAGACTCAAGTAACAAACTATATGAATCACCTAAACTCTATATTTCCTAGCAAACGCATAGAAGGCTATCTGTGGTATGTCGACAATAACAAAGTTGAGCCTGTTTCCATGACACTGTACTAAATAGGAGTTCAACACTCAGTAAGCATACTTCATTTCCAATCACATCACTAGCCCTCACCAAGGCAGAGCTAGATAAGGTATCTTCATTATGACGAAATTTCTAGAAGCTGTAGCTGAATCACTAACTCAAAAGATTGGCACAGACTTACCCCATACTATCGTAATATTCCCCAATAAGAGAGCGAGCCAACAACTCAATCGTTTCTTCGTAGAGCAGAAGAAGTCCGTATGGGCGCCTCGATATATGACAATAAGTGAGCTTTTCCTATCGCTCACCAATTTGAAACAAGACGACCCTATCAACACCGTCTGTCGAATATATCGTATCTATAAAGAACTCAACCCTCACGCCGAGAGTCTAGACTTGTTCTATGGATGGGGAGAACGCATTTTGGCTGACTTTGACGACCTAGACAAGAATTTAGGCGACGCCCATGCCATCCTACGCGACTTAAAGGAATACCAAGAAATAGGGAATGATGAATCTCCCCTCACGGACGAACAGGTAGAGCAGATAAAGAAATTTCTCGTTGATTTCTCAAAAGAGAACGATACAGAGATTAGGAAGCGTTTTCTAGAACTTTGGAGAACGCTCTACCCTATTTACGTGCGTCTACACGAAGAGTTGCAAGCCGAAGATTTGGGCTACGAAGGCATGATATATCGCCAAGTGGTAGAGTCGCTCGAATCGGGAGACGTTTCCTTTAGCGATGATATCCATAAAATTGTGTTCGTAGGATTCAATGTGCTCGACAAAGTGGAAGAACGCCTTTTTTCTCTTCTCCAAGAACGAGGAAAAGCTCTTTTCTATTGGGACTACGACGAGCATTATACGTTTTCCGACGATAGTACTATTTCCGAGGCAGGTACTTTCCTTCGCAAGAATCTACAGGAATTTCCCAATGAATTGAAAGACAAGAGTTTATTCCGCAACCTTGGATATGAAGGGCACGGCAACTCTCCGTTCCACATTACATACATAAGTACCGAAACGGATGCAATTCAGGCACAGTACGTGAGGAATTGGCTTCAAGACGGACATATTAACAAGCAGAAGGCATACAACACTTCCATTGTACTCTGTAACGAGACCATGTTACAGCCAGTGCTTTACGCCTTACCTGAAAAACTCGATGAGAAGTCGGATCATAGAGATTATGAAGTCAACGTGACCAAAGGCTTCCCTATGGGCCACACGCCCGCCTATAGTTTCATTGTCAAACTCATAGGACAACTGTCTGCATCCACTCGCACAGCAGTGGGCAATCAGGAAAATCCTCTGCCCAAACTTTCCGCATCACCCACACAACAGGAGATGGTAAGTACACTGCTTTTCTTGCAGGAGCAAACGGAACAGAAAGCCATTGAAGCAAAACTACTAGATAGCCTGAGCGAATGGGATCGCATACTCTACACCGAAGCTTATTTTCAAGTGTACACTACGCTCAATCGCTTTATCAAGCTCGTTGGCGACGGATTACTAGCCGATGCGTCTGGTGTATCCCAAATGGGCTATCATACACTATTTAGACTTCTTATCCAGGAGCTACACAAAGTATCTATTCCATTCAAAGGTGACCCTTTCATTGGTTTGCAAATCATGGGCGTGCTCGAAACACGTTGCTTAGACTTCGACCACATCCTTATGCTCAATGTAGGTGAAGGCATTCTACCACAAAAAGCCACCGACGCATCTTTCATTCCATTCTTGATTCGCAAACGCTACGGGCTGACCACATTCGAACGCAAGAATGCTGTCTACGCCTATTACTTCTTCCGCCTTATACAGCGTGCTCAGTCGGTCACGATGCTCTATAACGAGTCAACACAAGGCTCTCAGAAAGGAGAGATGTCGAGATTCATGCGAGCGATGCTCATTGACAATCAACTGAGGAGGCACATTTCACGTCGCACGCTAACAAGCTATGCTATGCCTTCTGATCCATTGCCCAACCTAGAGATTGAAACAGGAAAAGACTGGGCGGACGAAATCAAGAAGATGTCGCCATCAAAGCTCAAAAAATACATTAAGTGTAAGCGCGCATTCTATTATGAATATATTAAAGGCATCCGCATCGAACCCACCAACGAGGGATTTATTGCTCCACGCTTCTTCGGAAACATTCTTCACAGAACGGCTCAACAAATCTATGACAAGATTGCAAGCGAAAATCATGGATTAATCACGCAAAGTCTCATCAAGAAACACCTCAGCAGGGAAAATGAGGTAGAACTTCTTCAAATACTCAAGGAGCAATATGCCGAAGAGGAAGGAGCTGACTACAACAAAGTGGCCGAAGCTGCTCTCTATCAGACCTTGCGCTTGCTACTTAGCTACGAAGCTGGACTTAAAGGCAACGAGGAAATTCCAGTTGAGAGTTTCAATCTCATTGCAGGTGAATATAAGATTGACGATCAATATGGTGGAGGGCTTCGCTACAACATCGCGAGAGAAGGACTTCCCCCTGTCGAGGTGGTCATGAACGGAAGTATCGACCGCTTAGACGTGGCTCATCTAGAAGATGGAAGCCAATGCTTGCGTGTTATCGACTATAAGACAGGCGGAGACGCTGTAGGACTAAAGTCGAGGACTAAGGGAAGAGGAAAAGACCAAGTCACAACAGAAGCCTTAGACACGCTATTTCAGGAAATGAGCGACAATCAGCCAGCCAACGAGTTGCAAACGCTTATTTATTGTCTGATAGCCTACAAAGACCCTCAACTCCGCAAATACCACAATCTTCCCATCCGTCCTGCGCTCTATTATATCCAGCACATGACGAGAAAAGACTTCAATCCTTACTTGGCAACCGATGATGGTTTTCTCACAGACTTCCGCACCATTGCTATTGAGTTTGAAGAAAGACTGAAGACCATCTTGAAAGAGATGCTCGACCCTAACAATCCTTTTGAAAAATGCGAAAAAAGCAAGAAGAAGGATGGTTGCAAATTTTGCGACTATAAGGAACTTTGCATAAACGACGATGAGTAAGTTCTCCTTCATACAAAAAGATACTCTTCCCCACCATGAAATCACTCTTCAACTCTACCAATCGACTATTCCTTCGCGACACACCTTTCGCCTCGTTGATGAATAAGCGTGTGTTCAATGTGCTACTTATCGCTACGCCCTATGATGCCTTTATGCTGGAAGACGATGGACGTGTTGATGAACAGATATTCAATGAATATACCTCGCTCAATCTGCGTTATCCGCCTCGATTCACGCAAGCCTTTGACGAAGAAGAAGCACTCAGACTACTCTCTGATCGTCACTTCGAACTCATCATCGTCATGCCCAACCTGACGAATGCCAACACATTCAGTGCGGCAAATCGTCTGCAGTCGCTCTATCCAGACATTCCAATCGTGGTGCTCACACCTTTCTCGAAAGAAGTAAGTAAACGATTGAAGCAAACAGACCTCTCACACATTGACTACGTTTTTTCCTGGCTTGGCAATACAGAGTTGCTCGTAGCTATCATCAAGTTGATAGAAGATCGTCTGAACGCTCCTCACGATGTGTCAGAAGTAGGTGTGCAGACAATTCTGTTAGTAGAGGATAGCGTGCGCTTTTACTCATCAGCCCTTCCCCTACTCTATCGCCTTGTACTCGAGCAAAGCCGAGAATTTGCCAAAGAAGCACTCAATGACCACTTACAGACATTAAGAATGCGAGGCCGACCCAAAATCATGTTAGCGCGTAGCTATGAAGAGGCCATACAAATCTGCCAAAACTTTGCCGACAATATGCTAGGGGTTATCTCAGACATGGCCTTTACACGCAATGGTAGGAAAGACTCTCAAGCGGGTTTCCGCCTTGCTCAGCAATTAAGAAAGAGCCATCCGCATTTACCCATTATATTGGAATCGAGCGATGCGGAAGCCTTGCGCTATGCCGATATATTACATTTACCTTTTATTCAAAAAAGCGCAAAAAGCTATCCTCAAGATCTCGAACGCGAAGTGATGCACCATTTCGGTTTTGGTGATTTCGTAGTGGCCGATCCTCACACCCACGAGGAAATACTCCGCATCCGCAATCTCAAAGAGCTACAAGACAATCTTCCGCGCATCCCCGACGAAGTGCTCTTTCACCATTTGTGCAACAACCATATATCGCGTTTTCTCTATTCACGTGCCATATTCCCGCCTGCCGAGATTCTGAGGAAACACGATGCCCATCAATACAAAAACATGAACGAGGCTCGCGCTTTCATTCTCCAACTTATCGCAGCCTATCGTCAGATGAAGAATGCAGGCGTTGTAGCCGTATATCAAAAAGACCGCTTCGACCAGTTTGGCCAATTTGCTCGCATCGGCAATGGTTCCATGGGCGGTAAGGGACGCGGATTGGCTTTCATCAACCATTGTCTGTGGCAGGAGGAATTTTCGTTGGACAAGCCCCTACTTCACGTGCAATTACCCAAGACGGTGATTATCTGCACAGATGTATTCAGTCGGTTTATGCTCGACAATCAGCTTTACCCCATAGCGCTCAGTCAAGCATCCGATGAGGAGATACTAGAAGCATTCTTGCAAAGTTCGCTCAGTGCCGATGTTATTGATGATTTGCTCCATTTGCTTCGCAATGGGAGTTCGCCCATTGCCGTCCGCTCGTCTAGTCTGCTTGAGGACTCACACTATCAACCATTCGCAGGCGTTTACTCCACTTATATGGTACCACGCTCATCCAGTCTGCAGGAGACGTTGCTTCACGTACAAGCAGCAATAAAGGCTGTCTATGCCTCCGTGTTCTATCGAAATAGTAAAAACTATCTTTCTGCCACTCAGAATCTCATCGACCAAGAGAAGATGGCCATTGTATTACAAGAAGTGGTGGGCACAGAACATGCCGATGGGCTCTACTACCCATCGTTTTCGGGCGTGGCACAATCGGTCAATTACTATCCTGTGGGGAAACAACGTGCGGAAGATGGCGTTGTCAGTTTGGCCGTAGGACTGGGCAAACAAATCGTGGATGGAGAAAAATCCTTACGATTCTCGCCCACCTATCCCAAGCATCAGATGCAACTGTCCGACCCCCAGACGGCTCTACGCGAAACGCAATCTGCCTTTTGGGCCGTCGACCTACACCAAGCATCCTCCCTCCCTACCTGTCACGACGATACTTACCTACGGAACGTTCCTCTTCAGAAGTTTTCCACTTCAGACGAAGCAAGTCCTTACCTCTTCTCTACATTCGACCATGCTAACGACCGAATAATATCAGGTTGCTATCCAGAGCAAGGACGATTGATTGCCAGTTTTTCGGCCTTACTGCATTCGCCTGTTATTCCACTTGCCGCCACCATCCAAGAGCTACTCCGTATGGGACAACGCAATATGGGGCGTCCCGTCGAGATTGAAATGGCCATACAAATGAATGGGCTGCAATCGATCACCCTTTATCTGTTGCAGATACGTCCCATGGTTGATTTTGCAGAAGATACGGGTAGCCTTACGCCTATACGCACTGAAGGACATACGCTCTTGCTCTTAGCAAGCCAAACTTTAGGCAACGGGCTGATATCTGATATCTCTCACATTGTCTACCTGCCCTCCACCTCCTACTCTGCCAGTCAATCCCTTCGCTGGGCACAGCAATTAGCAGAAATCAACGAGCACTTCGTCCGCAACCAGGAGACTTACTTACTCATTGGCGCAGGCCGGTGGGGAACTTCTGACGCTTCAATGGGTATCCCCGTGAGTTGGTCGCAAATATCTGCTGCTGCAGCCATCGTAGAGTTGCCCATCACGACGCGCCACATCGATGCAAGCCAAGGCTCACACTTCTTCCACAACCTCACCTCGCTTGGCATCCCCTATCTCACGCTCAATGAGCACGACTTGTCTCTATTTAATAAAGAGTGGTTTGCTCAACATGCAAATTCAAGCGAAGAAATTCAACTGATCACATTAAAAAAGCCCTTGCTCATCTCCATTGATGGTAGACGAAGCAAAGGCAAGATATTTGAGAACTGATACAATCAACTACACATATATCTTAAAACCATTTTCACTAGATCCAAGAAACATTACACGACCATTCCGCCAAGCGATTCCATATACTTGCACAAAATTGCAATCTGGTATAGAACGAGATGGAGGCAACATTCCTATTCCATATATCTTCACGCTTTTACAGGCAATCCGTTAAATGGCCTTGGCTGATTCGAGAATAAGACCTGTATAGCATAGTCTTCATAGAGCGTGCTAGGCGAATATTCCTTATCCGATTTATTGAGCGTGACAAATACCATAGCAAACTTTCGATCGGCATTATACTGTGTACCAAACACTTGCCAACGACCCAGTTTATTCTCTAAAAGCAAATGATTCATTTAAGGTTTACCTGTTGGCAAAAATTATTGGCTAACGGGTATACAAGTAACATTTATAGAAATTCAAGTTTCGGATTTAGCGAGTGAAGGTAGTCTGGCTAAACCCGAAACTTGTGCTAGAGATTAATCTTCCCAATCATAGTTCGCAAGCGCCTGCGCGACACACGCTGGTACCATTTCACTCACATCCTTCCCTTGGCGCAGATACTCACGCACTTCCGTAGAGCTATAAGGAAACTGAGGAGCACTTATCAAATGAACATTGGGAGGGAGTTCGGAACTTTGGATGGGGGTGCCCGGACGGGGATATACTAAGAGTTCGCAGCGCTGGAGTATTTCTTCATAATGCGCCCAACGATGGAATAGTGCCCAATTATCGCCACCTATCAGCAAGCAGAACTTGTGCTGAGGATACTGTTCGGCAAGGGCTCGAAGCGTTGCCCAGGTGTAAGAAGGACGAGGCAAATAAAACTCCACATCGCTTACCTTAATTCTCTCAATATCTTTCACTGCCTCTCGCGCTAGATGCAAGCGAAGTTGCTCGGGAAGAAGACCTCGCTGAGGTTTTAAAGGGTTCTGCGGCGAAACGTTGAGCCACACTTCGTCCACCCATTGCTGCTCTAGCACATGGGTAGCCAAAGCGATGTGGCCTTTATGTATGGGATTGAATGATCCACCAAAGATTGCGATTTTCACAAGGAGAATGGACTTTATGCGAATGCGTTATTCTGCAAGAAAATCTTGAATAATGCGCAGAGCCTCTTGCTGAGCCGTAGCAAGTTCGTCGTTGACGATGACATGGTCGAAATTCTTTGCAAAGGAGAGTTCAAACTCTGCACGTGCTATGCGATCGTTGATTACTTCGGGCGCATCTGTTCCACGCCCCTCAAGGCGTTGACGAAGCACTTCGATAGAAGGTGGCTGGATAAAAAGGCTCAAAGCACGATCGGCATAATGCTTCTTAATATTCTGTCCGCCAAGCACATCGACATCGCACACCACATTTTCACCTTTGCTGAGTTGTGCGTCAACCTGCGACTTGAGTGTACCATAGAAACGATCTTTGTACACCTCTTCGTACTCCAAGAAATCGCCTTGCGAAATATGATTGCGAAACTCTTCGGGGGTTAGGAAGAAATATTCCACGCCATTTTGCTCAGTGCCGCGAGGAGGACGACTTGTGGCCGAAATAGAAAAATGCAGATTCAGTCCTTGCTGCATCAAGTAATTGATAATGGTGCTTTTACCCGATCCTGAGGGGGCAGAGAATATGATAATCTTAGACATTATTACAGAATTTAGAGGTTTCCTATCTGAGGCTATGGAGACGCTCGTTTTACATAACGTTGAGCACCTGCTCCTTGATTTGTTCAAGCTCGTCTTTCATCTTCACCACGATATTTTGCATCTCTGCTTGATTGCTCTTTGAACCCGTAGTGTTGATTTCTCGTCCCATTTCTTGAGAGATAAAGCCGAGTTTCTTTCCCTGTCCGTGACCATTGAGCATAGTTTCACGGAAATAGCGCAGATGGTTAGCAAGGCGTTGCTTCTCCTCACTGATATCAAGTTTTTCTATATAATAGATGAGTTCTTGCTCAAGGCGATTTTTGTCATAGTCCACGCCCTTCAACTCTGAAAGTCGATCCATGAGACGCTGTCGGATTTTCTCCACACGACTATGTTCGAAAGGCTCTATCTCATGAAGCAAATGCTCAATATTGTCCACCTTCTCTGTAAACTTGCGATAGAGGGCTTCACCTTCCTGTTTGCGAAAATCAGTGAGACGTTCTAGAGCCGTACCAATGGTGGAAAGCACAATAGTCCATTCCTCCTCAGAGAGCGACTCTTGTACATTCGTCTGCGTGGTCTCTGGCAAACGAAGTACGAGGTCCCAAATATTTTGGGGCATGGGCAACGATTGTGCTTCTGAAATCTGCTTAATCTGAGAGACATAGGCAGCCACCACTTCAGGAGAAATCACGCCAGCAGCCGTAGTATCATCCTTCTCCACCCACAAGGTGAAGTCTACTTTACCACGTTCGAGCGCGCGCGCTATCTTCTGACGAATTTCTATTTCCTTTTCTCTGTAAAGGGGCGATATGCGTGTGCTCAAATCAAGGCTTTTGCTATTAAGCGATTTTATTTCTACATGAATCTTTTTTCCTTCAAAAGTGGCATCAGCTTTGCCATAGCCCGTCATGGATTGTATCATTGTTGCTGTATTTTTTGTTTGTTACTTGCAAAAGTAGTACTTTTTGCGCAATTTTGCAGCAATGAAAGCTTATAAAGTATGTATGTCGGTAGCAGGATCTGACCCTTCAGGAGGGGCAGGATTGCAAGCCGACCTTAAAACATTCACTATTCTCGGCTGTTACGGACAAGCCGTTCCCACGGCTCTTACCGTGCAAAACACGCTAGGCGTACAGCAGAGCATTGCCCTCGAAGCCTCTTTAGTAAAGAGACAGATAGAAGCCATCCTGACCGACTGTCCTCCTCGTTGCCTGAAAATAGGCATTGTGCCTCATGCCGAAACTGCACTTGCATTGGTTCACATTCTAGAACGCCGTGAGATTGCCTTCACCGTAATCGATCCTGTGCTTGTCTCCTCTTCCGGCCATCTGCTTGCCGACGAAGGAGCCCGATGCATCATGAAAGAGAAACTTATGCCACTATGTAGCCTCATCACGCCCAATCTGCCTGAAGCACGTATCCTTACAGGAGCGACAGAGACAAGCATTGAAGACTGTGCATTCCAACTCTTCGAAATGCTTCATGGCCCTGCTATATTGCTCAAAGGAGGACACCGAGAAGGAAAACCTACAGACATACTCTGTGATGCCGACGGATTACATTATTTCACAGCGCAGCGCATACAGACACACAACGATCACGGCACTGGCTGCGTGCTCTCCTCGGCCATTACAGCCTATATGTGCCACGGACTTTCTCTGCATGAAGCCATAGAGAAAGCGAAGCTTTTCGTCACTCGTGCGCTTGAGAGGGGAGCTGATTACGAACTGGGAAAAGGACACGGGCCGATGTATCTTCTGCCATCAGAAGAGGAAGATATATAATTCTATTATTTGAGGAGTGTAAGCATCTATACACCAAGATTTACTATCTCCTCCCGCTTACAACTTTCCGCCAAAACATTTCATATCTTCAAGCGTACACCATCCAGCATCTTTTATTTCACGAAGAAAGAGACGGGCACACATCTCGGCATCATCGCCAGCCCGATGGTGAGTACCTTCGGGTATGCAAAATTGAGCGCAAAGGTCGCCCAACCGATTACTCGGAAAGTTGTACAGACTACGGGCAGCACGTAAGGAGCAATAATAGTCTACGTCGGGCGTGACTAGACCATAATAACTCAGTGAGCGACGAAGACAAGAGATGTCGAAAGACGCATTATGAGCTACTAGCACGGGCACCTCATCAAGATAATCAAGAATCTCATCCCATACTTCGGGAAAAGCGGGTGAGTGAGCTGTATCCTCGGGATGAATGCCATGCACTTGAATATTCCAACAAGCATATTTATTACCCTCGGGCTGTACGAGCCAAGAGCGTGTTTCTCTTATCTGTCCGCTCCTGACTAAACAGACTCCAGCCTCACAGATAGAGGATCTGCTACTTGTGGCTGTTTCGAAGTCGATGGCTATGAAATCAAGGCCTTCTATTATGGGATACATATTATACAATAGACGTTTCAATGCGCCCACGGAATTACTTATGACCAAATTCCGTGGGCGCGTTGTTTTTTTCTTGTGCTTTACGGCTTGCAAATGTAATGATTTAAGACGAGCGGAGCAAGCTATGAGTAGGGAGAGCAGTTTCTTGACTTCGTCTCTTTTACCCTGTCAAAAGACCATTTCTAATTTGGGTGGCGCATTGACGAAGTCAAGAGGGCTTGTTGCTCAGTTGCGTCTGCCCTACTAAATCTGTATTATATTATATAGTGCTGCATTTAATATGGCTCTGCTTTCCTCAGACGGGAACTTCTTATTTAGTGTTCGCTGAAAAAAAGTCCAAGTTCAAATTGAGTAAAAGCATACATCGGTCTTATCCGCCAAATACCAACGACGCACATCCTTGTAAGATGTCTTTATGCGACATCTGATGTGTCTTACGTACGAAGCGAGTGAGATAGATAGTGTCCTATTGCCAACGCCTTGCAAATGTGTACTACCTATCTGTCTACTACTTTGCAACCATCGTGGATAATATCTACATCTACAGGATATTGCACTTCAGCATCCGCGCATGCGTGCCACGAATATGACCTTTTCATTGCTCGATGAGCATTTTGGGCTTTACCGGACGGCAGCGGCAGCTCTACCACTGCCGTCCGGTAAAGCTACCCCTGCCGTCCGGTAAAGCTACCACTGCCGTCCGGTAGAGCTACCGCTGCCGTCCGGTAGAGCAATAAATGATGGTTTGCAGATGGCAGAGAGTAAATCTGCGGATGGCAAAATCAGGGTGAGTAAATAGAAGCAAACGATTCTTGCAAAGAGCAGATGAGGGAGATAAGCAAATAAAATGAGACATTAGGATAAGACCAACACACAATATCCGCTGAGCCAAAAACGTACACGAGCAAACGAACGGAAGTACTTTCGCAAACGGAAGAAATTGCGCCTATGCTTGACATTCCGCCCTTTTTGTCTTACCTTTGCCAACACTACAACGAAAGGGGGGGGTCTATTACTTCTGATATAGAACCACCCTAAACGGATATTATACTTCCCAATATCTACAACTGAAAGTACCATGATAGAAATTACCTATATATTTCATAGCGGATTTGCTTTGGTCACAGACGAATGCGTACTTATCTTCGATTGTTGGATGGACCCCAACGATGTAGTGAAGCGCCTGTTTCGCGAAAATAAAGAAAAGCCATTCTACGTGTTTGCAAGCCACTTCCATGAGGATCACTTCAACCATGATATCTTCCAATGGCGCAAACTTTGGCCTAAAACTCCAATCAACTATATTCTCTCGAAGGACATCTTGAAGCATCGACGAGCGCAGAAAGAAGAAGCTGACGCTTGGATGGGGAAAGGGGCTTCATGGACAGACGGAGACGTAAAAGTGACGGCCACAGGGAGCAATGATAGTGGAGTGAGTTGGATAGTGGAAACAGGCGGACAACGCATTTTCCATGCGGGCGATCTCTGCAACTGGTACGCTCGCTTCCTTGCTGATGCAACGGCCGATGGGCCATGCTTCAGCACGGAATTTGGCATACAAGTGAACCCTGTGGCTGAAGAGAAACGATTCCTTGGCGAACTAAAGGATATCAAGAAACTGACGGATGAATTTGATATTGTAATGTTTCCCGTAGACGGACGCATAGGAAATGGCTATACTCTAGGAGCAAGGCAATTTATCAGCAGATTTCGCGTAGGACTTTTCATACCAATGCATTTTGTGATGAGTGGCTTTGAATCAGCATGGCGCATGGAGCCATTTTGCCAAGAAAAGGGCATTCCATTTTGGCGCATTAGCCGTGAGGGAGAAAGCATTGCAATGGCAGGCAACAACATCGTCCGACCAACCACACAGGCCGACTTGCCCCGTTTACTCAAAATCTTTGCCCATGCTCGGCACTTTATGACGCAAGCGGGAAATCCCAACCAATGGGACGAGAATTATCCCAGCGAAGAGTTGCTCACAGAAGACATAAATAGCGGCGACAGTTATGTGGTGGTACACAACGGACAAATAGAGGCAACCTTTGTGCTTCGCGGCGGAACAGACCCCACCTACTCTACCATCTATGAAGGGACTTGGTTGAGCAATCGACCATACGCCACAATTCATCGCATTGCCAGCACGGGAGCAGTCAAAGGAGTTTTTCGAATCGCCATGCAACTCGCTCTCAGACACCATGAAAGCATACGTATCGACACACATCAGGACAACAAGCCCATGCAAGGAGCAATCCTCAAAGAAGGATTCCACCGCTGCGGCCTAATTCATTGCTGGAACGGAGATGAGCGCGTAGCCTTTCAGTATGACGCATCGTCATTATAAATTATAGCGTGGGGGCGGAATGAGAGAATACGAAAATACTTGCATTGAAAGATTATTGGTACTTAGATTGAGAACTTGAACTCCCCGATAGCTCCATCCACCCACACGAATCTAGCCCAACTTTCTCTACTCCTCTAAAACTTTTCTTCGTAACTTTGCACATTCTAACGAAGATTATCCTATGAAGATTCTCATCATCAATGCGAGCCCACGCCGAGGCGGGAACATTCATCAGATGCTCACTGCCATGGCAGAAGAAGCACAAGCATTGCACCATGAAGTACGGATGCTCCGCACCGACGAAATGAAGGTGGCTCCATGCAAAGGATGCATGGCTTGCCGCAAGAAGTTAGAATGCGTTTTGCCCGAAGATGATGCGCAGCACACACTGCAACAGATTTGCTGGTGCGACGTACTCATTGTGGGAGCACCTTGTTATTGGGGAAACATTCCAGGCCAACTCAAACTGCTCTTCGACCGCATAGTCTATGGCATGATGGGCGAAAATCGTTGGGGGATTCCTCTCCCACTCCACAAGGGAAAACGTGCCATTGTGGTCACCACATCCACCACACGTTGGCCCTTCAACATCTGGTTTCATCAGACACGTGGCGTTGTGCGAGCACTGCGAGAGATATTCCATTACAGCGGGTTTCGCCTCATCAAGAGTATACAACTCGGTGGTACGAAAGGCCGCCAAGCCTTAAATGAACGCACGCTCGCTGCTTGTCGACGGGCTATACGCCGCTTATAAATCTCACAGTTTGGAGGTTTAAGATTATAAAGTTGCCTCCGTTTCCAAGTATTTCTGGAAAGAATTAAGGTTATATTATAACTTAATGACCTCAAAACACACGATAAACTCAAAACAAAAATATCAACCACATGAAAAGTCTACTAATCAAAGATACCACCACAGAAGAGCGTATTGAAATAGTCAAGACATCCCTTTCCTTCGGCGGTTCCGACTGTGAAGGCATCGACATGGACGACCTCTACGACGACTACATCTTCGGTCTCAAAGAGCTCGCCGACATCAACCGCGAATTTAGCGAAAAGCATGCAGGCAGCGTTCGAGCTGATAATCAGAATAGACAGTAAGAGAGTGTGTCGTCGATAAATGGTTTCTTTGAAAATGCAGAGTCTGCGACAAGAACACTTGTAATACGTTGTAACGCAATCCTTATCCCGAACTCGCGTTACTATATGCAGCAACTCAACAAACTGATTATTGAGAATAAGGCATTGCGGAATGAGAATGAAGCGCTAAAGGCTGAAAATGCAAAAGTGAAGCAACACATATAGCAGCTTGACGAAAATGCTGTCAGACGAATAACGGCTCAAAAGGATGTTGTTATTAAAAGGCTTAATACCCAATTAGTCTCAAAAAAACGAGGACATTACAAAACTCAAGACTGATTACAATACTCTATGGGAGAAATACAAAATCTTGGTTCTTCAATGGAACGACTTGACAAAACAGCCTGAAATAATTGAAGCTGTTAAACGTGTGGAAGACCGCAAGGAGCAAGAAGCGGAAGCAAAACGTGAGGTACAGGCAAGACAAGACAGATACGAAAGTATACTTGACCGTTTCATTAGTGAAGGTCATGAACAGCTCAAAGCCTTTTCGCAATCAAGCAGAATAGATTTCGATGAGAAAGAAGCCCAAGCAATCTATTATGGTATTATGGCTACTGCCACAAAATCCAACATTGCGCTTCGCTCTCCACAAGGAGCAAAATTTGCAGTTGAAAGATTTCTCGTGAGCATGGATTGGAATGGTTGTGGCAACTATCGGAAAGAATGTGTCGCACACTGGACAAAACTCTTTGCTACCGATGAGGTTGTTTATATCGAACCTATCATTCAGAACTTCCTTTCGTTCATTAACTACATGTCGTGCAGTGCAGATACATACGTTTCATTCGTTGGCTCCAATGGTTGTGCAGACCCACTCGCTAATTGGGACGGAACACAGAAGTTGGGATTAGGAGCACCACCAAAAAAGAAGTCACAAGGTTTATCCAGATAATGACAATGAGAGGCGATTTGTAGCGTTAGTTATTTACTGCAAATCGCCTCAAATTACAGAAATATGATGCCAGAAATAAAGATTTTCAATGATTATTCTTTCGTCTGAATAAGATTCTCTACTTTTGTGGTCAATAATTGACAATTTTATCAAAAGAAAGTCTATTGGTTTAATCTAACCTCTGAGCAATAACATTGGAAGATAGCACCAAACAGCCTTTAACGGCTGACGCTTCATTGTATAATGGGCAGCCTACCGACACAGGCTCATCGTGTCCAAGTGCAAGACTTACCTCTTGTACGCCCTCCATCTCAAAGAACAAAGGTGGGGTGTCGGTAGAGAATGCACCATCCGAAAACAAACAATGGTTTGTTCTGCGAGTTTCGTATGGACGTATTATCAAGGCAAAAGCATTCGTTGAGGCTAAAGGATTGGAATGTTATGTTCCTTTGCGATACAAAGAAGTGAAGAAACATGACAAGAAACGAATCATTACAGAACCACTTCTCTCCTCATTTCTCTTTGTTCATGCTACAGCAGAACAAGTTGAAACATTGCTCTATGAGATCAAAGTAAGTACTAATGAAAGCAGAAATCTACTAAGTTATTACTTTGACCACACTTCCCAACGTCAAGACAATCCCGACCGTAATCCGCCACTCACCATTCGTGACGAGGTGATGGATAATTTCATTAGACTCACATCCATAAAAAATCCGCACATAATCCCCGTTACAACAGAAATCATCCAATATAAATTAGGAGATATGGTTATTGTGACAGAGGGAGATTTTAAGGATATTCATGGTAGAGTGGCAAGGATTGCTGGGCAGCAAAGAGTTGTCGTGGAATTATTTGAGGGCTATTTGGTTGCAACCGCTTATATACCCAAAGATGCTATAAAGATAATCAATGATTAACAATACAAAAATAAAAATATTAGCTAATGGAATTAGATTTTTTATCCAGCATAATAAAAGGAGACAATAATCCTCCTTGTGGAAAAATTGTTTTCGATTCATCAGACCATGTCCGCTTCCAAAATGGGCAAAATGTCTCCGGTCATAACTACAATTGTCATCGTAGAATAACAATTGAAAAGAATATTGAAGGTGCCGAAGGATACACTGTAACAATGTACAATATGGATGGTATGCATCTATTATGGCAGAACAATATTCAAATGTCCCCAAAACGAATGAAAATCGTAAATAAGCAAGAGAACATTATTGAATTCAGAGGTTATGGTTATGACGAAAATGCTTTAGCAATCGGAGCCCCTATGGAAGCTGCATCATTTGCAAATTATGGTTTAGTTATTATAATCAAGGACAATAGTATTGTTCGAGCGCAATTAAATATGTACGATCGAAATATAAGCATTGTTTATTTAAAGTAAAATAAAAATGGATATAGAAAGAACTTTCGACGATAACGTCTATACAAATGTCGATGACGATTCTGTATTTCCTCTTTTTGTGCGATATTCAGGAAAGTGCGTTAACTTCAATAACAAGAACAACGCAGCGAACTTTGACGATATGGTTGCACAGATTAAAGGTGTACATGAGTGTTGCTTTATTCATAGACATCAAAAAACAAAAGACGGTAAGTTATTAGACGAACTTGCAGTGAAAATTGACGAGATTAATTTCTCTTTAACTGCAAAAGTGGCTCGCGATGGATTTTCATTGATTAATCCATTACTGTCAGAGAAAAATATTGTTCTACCTGAAGAAAATGAGTTCATAAAGAGAAGATGCGAGATAAAATTTGTAGATCAAAACGATAGTGAACTTCGTTTAATAAGCGGAACTGGATCATATTGGCTAAATCACATAACAGAAATCTCGGATTTTTTTACGAAATGCCTTACTTTGCCTATTCCCCCAATTGAAATACATATTGAAGAAGACAAAGAGATGTGGCAAGCATACTTGGAGGGTTTAAATGCACTTCTTGATGCAAAACGCGATTTGATCAAAATTGAGAAGGTCACTAAACAAAAAAATGGCATAGTGCGACTTGATTTTGATATGGATAGCTATATTCAGAACTTTAAAGAAAAAATTGAAGATGAGCTTCAGGGAAAATGCGAAATTGAGCCAACCGTAGAATTAAAGGATGGCGATTGTACTATTTCTTTTGATCGCTATCAGATATTACCTGATGATACAATTGATGCAATAAGGAGTATTGGAAAAGAATATTGTTATTCGGCCGAAGAGCATGTGACAAATTACGTACATGGCTCATTGGAAGTGTTGTCTGATTCTGAAGAGCTTGCGTCTATTGTAGCAAATATAGAACAAGAATTGAAAAATTTTGGTTCTTCATTTGAAAAGAAAGGTGATAATGAATTTGTGGCATCAACTGATCGCGAAATAGCCTTTTTGAATCGTATTACAGAAAACCTCTGCAAGGGAATTGCAGAAGTTCGAAATACAACACAGATACATGTTGGTTTGCGCCCATCTGCAAATTCTTTTGACATAAATTTGCTAAGAGCAGATTTATCCTTTGATTGTAAGATAGAGCCTATGGGAAATTTTTACATATTAACGTCACATAGACCTCTCACTACTCAAGAAGAAATATTCAAAGCTCTTTCTTTTGTTAGTTGTAAAGCTATCCTAAAACCACAACATTTGACTATAGAAAGTACGTATTTTTTATAAGTGATTGAGAATGAGATAAGTTTTTATCTCATAAAAAGAAGAGGTTACGAATTAGAAATAAACAGAATGTAGCATCCTGCTGTGATTTGCATAACCATCCAAAGAACTCTTTCGGTTGCAAAGGTACGATATTTAATCGGGGATAAAGAATGTTTTAAGATTTTTTATCCTCGATTTTTTGCTTGGATAAATCTATTTTTATTAAACCATATTCTTCTCTATTCTTTGCTATTTCCATTTCAATCCATTCAAACTTATGTGGCAATGGTTTCTGTTTTTTGAATGGTCTATTTCGTTTGCATATTCTCATCCTTTCGTGTGTTTTGTATAAAAGTCAGCCGTCGTCGCAGAAAGACAGTCCTCGTACCTCAGACTAACTTCCTCCGACTATGGCACGGCAAGAAAAATCCTTGGCGGTATGCCTTGAAATACTTCAAGACTATACTGCCAAGGACTTTTCTTTGTTTGCCGTGCTGACAACGGCTGACTTTTATAGCCACAACTCGCAGTTCCATTTTTTATCGCACAATCCAAACGACATGAAACAGTGGCACACCAC
>CDZR01037061.1_pt1 | contig 78400 bp, 59 predicted proteins | sample 554781 | NCBI WGS metagenome assembly CDZR01 (sample SAMEA3182065, study PRJEB8094) | gut metagenome | biome: human; feature: gut; material: Stool; isolation source: human stools | place: Canada | collected 2013-01-28
CCAGAGGCTCTGCCTCTGGACTCCGGCAGGGGGACTTCGTCCCGTTTCATTTGCCCTGCACCCGCGAAGGGGCTTCGACCCTCTCGACACCCATCTCGCGATTGAGTTGGTCTCACTTTCATGCTTCTTCCGCGTGTTTATCCGGGAGCGGAAACGCAGCAGTTGCAACCTACAAAAAAATCAGCAAAAAAGGCAGGAATCACACCATGCAGGAACTTCAGCAGCGCATTCTTCAAGACGGTGACATCCTCCCCGGCGGCGTTGTCCGCGTCGAGCGCTTCCTCAACCACCGCGTTGATACCGCCCTCGCACGCCATATTGGGCAGGCGTTTGCGGACGCTTTCCGCAATGACCAGATTGACTGCATCCTCACCGTCGAAGCCAGCGGCATCATCTTTGCCATGACCACTGCGCTGGCGATGGGCGACCTGCCCGTCATTATCGCCAAAAAGGGTCAGCGCCGCAACCTTGGCGACGATGTGTATACCGCTGATGTGTTCTCCTTCACCCACCAGACGACCAGTACCATCCACGTTGGCAAGCGTTGTCTGGAAAAGGGACAGCGTGTGCTGCTGATTGATGATTTCCTTGCCAACGGCGAAGCGCTCAAAGGCTTGATGGACATTTGCCGTCAGGCGGAGTGCCACCCCGTCGGTGCGGGTATCTGCATTGAGAAGTGCTTCCAGCCCGGCGGCGAAACACTGCGTGGGATGGGCTTGAAGGTGGTTTCGCTGGCAGCAGTGGAAAAGACGGAGAACGGCGAAATCCGCTTCCTCGACGAGGAGTAACGCAGCAAACGCCGCCACACGCCCGCAAAGGGCATCAGGAGCGTTTGCAGACACAGAATCAAGGGAAATAGCCCTCCACAGCATCAACGCCTGTGGAGGGCATTTCTGTGCATTTAATACCCTTCCGCTTCCTCGGATAAACACGCGGACATAGCGTGATAGCGTCACCAACTCAATCGCGCGAAAGGGTCAAGGGAGGAACTCCCTTGCAGGGTGCAGGGACAGTGTCCCTGCCGGGGTCAAGGGGCAGCGCCCCTTGGGTCTCCCCTACTACCTTTCGATTTCGTCCCGTAATAAAGCGACGGCTTTCTTTTCGACACGGGAGACGTAGCTTCGGGAAATGCCTAAGCGGCGCGCAATTTCGTGCTGGGGATGCTGACGGCCGTCGGTCAGCCCGTAGCGCAATTCCAAAACGAAACGCTCACGCGCGGGGAGACGGTGCAGCACCTGCTGTACTTTTCCCGCTGTCACGCGGCGGATGACCGTGTTTTCCAACTCGTCCGCGTCCGTGCCGAGAATGTCCTGATAGGTGATGTCGTTGCCTTCGCCGTCGCTGCCTACCGGGTCGGAAAGTGACACGTCCCCGCGCCGCTTCCGGCTTGCGCGCAGCGTCATCAGGATTTCGTTCTCGATGCACCGTGCCGCGTATGTTCCCAGCGGCGTTCCCGATGCGGATTTGAAGCTGTCCACCGCCTTAATCAGCCCAATCACGCCAATGGAAATCAGGTCGTCCGCGCCGTAGCCGGGAATCTGGTACTTCCGCGCAATGTGGCTCACCAAACGCAGGTTGTGCGTAATCAGCTCCTGCCGCGCGTTGTGGTCGCCCGCATCTAACTTTCCAATCAGCTCGGCTTCCTCCGCCCGGTTCAGCGCCGGCGGAAACTCCGATCGCCCGGTGATGTATCCCAGAAAAAACAGGCATTGCTGCATCAGCAGCGCAAGCAGCTCCAGCATATGCATCCCTCCGCGAAAAGCGTATGCGCCGCACCGGAAAAGTATCACCCGTGCATTGACAAGCGCCCTCTTTCGCGGCTATAATGGAAGAAAGCTGGACAAATCAGGAAAGGCGGAAACAACGATGAAGCAGATGGGAAAATGGCTCGTGACGGCAGTGCTGGCGCTGCTGATGATGATTCCGGCGGTGCTGGCGGAGGAAACGGCGTCCTTCATGACGCTGACCGTGCCCACGACGGCGCAGGAAATTGATTTGGGGCAGAACGTCGTGACGGATTACGACGCGCTGTGCCGCTTCCTGGATGAACTGCCGGACGTGCGCAAGGTAGATATGTTCGCCACAAAAATCAGCCGCAAGGATATTGAAATGCTGGCGGCACGCTATCCGCAGGTGAAGTTCGGCTGGACGATGCGCGTGGGCGACCACCTCGTCCGCACCGATGCCACCGCGTTTTCCACGCTCCATAACAACCAGAGCGCGACGCACACCAGTGCGGAGCTTTCGGTGCTCAAATACTGCACGGAGATGCTCGCGCTCGACATCGGGCATAATCAGGCGACGGATATTTCCTTCCTCGCGGAAATGCCCCAACTGCGCGTGCTGATTATCGCCTGCAATAAGGTGGAGGATATCTCCCCCTTGGCGAACCTGACGAATTTGGAGTATCTGGAGGTTTTCAAGAACAAGATTCGCGATATTTCTCCCCTTTCCGGGCTGACGAATCTGATTGACCTCAATATCTGCTTCAACTACGTCAAGGACTGGACACCGCTGGAAAACCTGACGCAGCTGGAGCGCCTGTGGGTTTACAACTCCAATAACTACATGGAGAATGACCCGATTCCCAAGGAAGTTGTGCGCTCGCTAAAGGAACATCTGCCCAATACTTATGTTGATTCCAAGTCGTACTCCACCAGCGGCGGCTGGCGTGAGCATGACCGCTATCAGATTGTCTACAAGATGTTCAAGAGCGGCGAATACATCCCGTTTGCGCAAAGTCCCGCGACGCTTGCGCCGGGTGAAACGCCTGCCCCGACGGCTGTGCCGACGCCGACACCTGTGCCGACTGCCACGCCGGAACCTACCGCCACCCCCGCCCCGACGGTTCGCTATGCCAACATGACGTTCGACCGCGACGCGGAAGCGATTGATTTGGGCAAAACCGTCGTGTCGGACTTCAAGAAGCTGACGGCGTTTCTGGACGAGCTGCCGAACCTGAAAAAGTGCGATATGTACGGCACGAAGATGAAGCGTGCAGACATGGAAATGCTCTCGGAACGCTATCCGCAGGTGGAGTTCGGCTGGACGATGTACGTTGGCGACCACCTCGTCCGCACGGATGTGACGGCGTTCTCCACCCAGCATACCTATCAGAGCAAGTTCCACACCAGTAAGACGTTCTCGGTACTCAAATACTGTCATAATCTGGTTGCACTGGACATTGGGCACAACGAGGTCAGCGATCTGTCCTTCTTGGAGGATTTGCCGCAATTGAAGGTGCTGATTCTCGCGGCGAACAATATCACGGATATTACCCCGCTGGCAAAGCTGGAAAATCTGGAATATCTCGAATTGTTCCTCAACCACATTTCCGACTTGACCCCGCTGGAAGGGCTGACGCACCTGCGCGACCTCAACCTGTGCTATAACAGCATCACGGACTGGTCGCCGCTGGAGAATATGCCGTGGCTGGAGCGCCTGTGGCTGAATTACAGCGGCAAGTACGCGCGGATTGACCCCGTTCCGGCGGAAGTCATCGTCCAACTCAAGGAAAAGCTGCCGAACACAGAAATCAATACAACCGCTGCGCATTCCACGGCGGATGGCTGGCGTTCCCATGCGCGCTCGACGCTGGTGGGCGATATGTTCCGCAAGGGTATCTACGTCCCGTTCGAGGATTGAGATGAACCCTTGCGCCGCGGGCGAAAATATGGTATGATAGCCGTTGGAAATCGAAGCATAGCGTATAAGGAGTTATGAGCTTTATGGATATGAAAACGAAACTCGCCGGACTGATGGCGCAGTGCTTGACCGACACATGGCAGGACGCGCAGGGTCTGCCGACGGCGGAGGAAATCCGCGGTCTGCTCGCCGTGCCGCCTGACCCGAAAATGGGCGACTACGCGCTGCCGGTGTTCCGTCTGGCGAAGGCACTGCGGATGGCACCGCCGAAAATCGCCACGACCGTGGTCGAAAAGTGGTCGCATGAGGACGTAGCGCGTGCAGAAGCCGTCAACGGCTATGTGAACTTCTTCCTCAACCGCGTCAATTTCGCGGCGGAAACGCTTGAAAGCGTGCTCAAGGCGGGAGAAAACTATGGCTCGTCCGATATGGGCAATGGCAAGACGATTTGTCTTGACTATTCCTCTATCAATATCGCCAAACGCTTCCATATCGGGCATTTGTCCACCACGATGATTGGTCACAGCCTGCGCCGCATCTATGATTTCCTCGGATATAAGACCGTCGGTATCAACCATTTGGGCGACTGGGGAACGCAGTTTGGCAAGATGATCTGCGCCTATAAGCTCTGGGGCAATGAGGAAGAAGTGGAAAAGGGCGGCGTGAACGAACTGGTTCGCCTGTACGTCAAGTTCCACGAGGAGGCCGAGAAAGACCCCACGCTGGACGATCAGGGCCGCGCGTGGTTCAAGAAGATTGAGGATGGCGACGAGGAAGCCCTGCGCATCTTCAATTGGTTCAAGGCACTCACCCTCCGCGATACCGAGCGCGTTTATAAGCTGCTGGGCGTTACGTTTGACTCCTATGCAGGCGAATCGTTCTATAACGACAAGATGGATCGTGTTATCAACGAGCTGAAGGAAAAAAAACTGCTGACCATCTCCGAGGGCGCGTCTATCGTTGATTTGAGCGAGGACAACATGTCCCCCTGCATCATCCTCCGCTCCGACGGCGCGACGCTTTACGCCACCCGCGACCTTGCGGCGGCCATCTATCGCCATGATACTTATCATTTCGATAAGTGCCTGTACGTCGTGGCGTATCAGCAGGATTTGCACTTCCGCCAGATTTTCCGTGTGCTGGAAAAGATGGGATACGAATGGGCGAAGGACTGCGTGCATGTCGCGTTCGGCATGATTTCCTACGAAGGGCAGGCACTCTCCACCCGCAAGGGGCACGTCGTCTATCTGGAGGATCTGCTGGAACAGGCGCAGAAGAAGGCGCTGGACATCATCAACGAAAAGTCCCCGAATCTGCCGAACAAGGAGGATGTTGCGCGTCAGGTCGGCATCGGCGCGGTCGTCTATACCGATTTGAGCAACAACCGAATCAAGGACGTCGATTTCTGCTGGGATCGCGCGCTGAATTTCGACGGTGAAAGCGGCCCGTATGTGCAGTACACCCACACGCGCTGCTGCTCTGTCCTGCGCAAGGCGGCGGAAATGTCCCTGCCCGAAGCGGATATGAACGCGCTGACGGATGACGAGGCACAGGCGCTCCTGCGTCTGCTGGGGCGCTTCCCGGATGTCATTAAGGAAGCGGCGGAAAAGTATGAGCCGTCAATGATTACCCGCGCTGTGACGGATATTGCGCAGGCGTATAATAAGTTCTATTACGAGCATCGGATTCTGGATGGTGAACCGGCGACGGCCGCCGCGCGCGTGGCGCTGACGAAGGCGACGAAGGATGTTATTAAGACGGGGCTGTGGCTGATTGGCATCGAAGCACCCGAACGCATGTAAGAAAAAAGAAGAAACGCACGGAAGGCGTATGGAAGAAAAACCAACACAATCGCGCGTGAATTCTTTTTCTGCCCGAATAGGCAGGAAAAAGCGACTGCATTGTAGAATACCTGATTGTTTGCAAATGAACAGAGGTCAGTCTCTCTGTTCAGAAAGAAATCAAAAAAAGGAGTGAAGCACATGGCAGAGATGCTCGAATTCAAGTTCGACACGCAGCTGCTCATTGAAGGGCACGACCTCGACGAGGACGAAATCAACGACTACATCACGGAGCATTTCAAGGGCGACTGTCTGCTGGCAGTGGGGGACGATGAATTGATTAAGATTCACTTCCACACGAACGAACCGTGGCAGGTGCTGGAATACTGCGCGTCGCTGGGTGAAATCCACGACATTGTGGTGGAGAACATGCAGCTGCAGAGCGAAGGTCAGCACGGCTAATTGCACACAATATAAAGGGGCGCTGTCCGGCTCGGTGGTCGGAACAGCGCCCTGCTTATGTGATATGATTTTCCAAACGACAGTGCATCATAATTGCGGAATGTCATTTTCTCTGCTTGGCGGGAAGATGGCAATGCCATTTGAAAATCGTTTATATTAGGGCAACACCGCACAACGCGGCGATGTCACCTTATACTATTTCCAGATTCACCTGCGCCATCTGCTTGCGCCTTTTCCCTTCTGGCGTCCGCTCATTCCACTTAGCGTAGCGCTGCTACGCTGCGTTTCATTCACGTTAGCCAGAATGAAAAATTCGCGGCGCATCTTGGCGCATTCTTATCTGGAAATAGTATTAAACGTTCAGGTGTGCCTTCTTCAAGCGGCTGGAAATCATCGGGCCAATCAGCACGACAATCACCATCTTCACGATGTCCAGCGGAATGAACGGATAGACGCAGATGGCCAGCGCCGCGCTCGCCGTCTTGCCCGCCTGTACGCAGAACCAGACTGTGCCAATCAGGTACAGCACGACTTCACCCGCGACCATTGCCAGCAGGTGCAGCCACCACTTGTCGCTCTTGCTCATCAGGAAGCCCGCCAGCGCCACCATCGGGATATAGCTGACGATGTAGCCGCCCGTCGCGCCCGCCAGCTTCGACACGCCGCCCGTGAAGCCGCTGAACACCGGCACACCGACCAGCCCCAGCAGGATGTACAGGCAGACGCTGATGGTTGCCTTCTTCCAGCCCAGCACATAAATCGACAGGAACAGCACCAGCGTCGCCATGCTAATCGGCACAGGGCCAATCGGCAGCGAGAGCGGCGCAAGCACGCAAATAACCGCCGTCATCAGCGCAATTGCAACCAAGGTATAGGTCGTGTTTTTTGTAGAAGCTGTCTTTTCCATCGTCGGGAATCCTCCTTGCGTAAACCAAAATGCGGTTTTGAGTTTACCATAGTTTCGGACGTTTGTCAACTGCTTTTTGCGCTTTGGTTGACGATGCGGAATTTTTCGCCCTTCCTTTTTTTCTCGAAATGTGGTACACTTAAGGTACCACCGCACAATTCGGCGGCGCGTCTGGCGATGTCTTTTCCGCCATCTGCGGCATGCAAATTTCTCGATTTACATCCAGTAAACCTTCGAAATTTGCATTTGCATCTGACGAAAAATCCATTCGCCAGCCGACCACCTCATTTGCGCGGTGTTACCTTAATGCCGTCAAGTGCCATCATTCGACCTGAAAAGGAGCGATTTTTTATGGATTACAATCAGGCTGCCCTGCAAATGCACGAGGAACACCACGGCAAAGTTGCCGTACAGAGCAAGGTGAAGGTCGAGAACCGCGATGACCTGTCCACCGCGTATACCCCCGGCGTGGCAGAACCCTGCCGCCGCATTCATGCTGACCCGCGCGATGTGTACCGCTACACCGCCAAGGGCAATCTGGTTGCGGTGGTGTCCGACGGCACGGCGGTGCTGGGGCTGGGCGACATCGGCCCGCTGGCGGCGATGCCTGTCATGGAGGGCAAGGCGATTCTGTTCAAGGAATTTGCGGACGTGGACGCATTCCCGATTTGTCTGGACACGAAGGACGTGGACGAAATTGTGCGGACGGTGAAGGCAATCGCGCCGACGTTCGGCGGCATCAATCTGGAGGATATTTCCGCGCCGCGCTGCTTTGAAATCGAAAGCCGCCTGCGCAAGGAACTGGACATTCCCGTCTTTCACGATGACCAGCACGGCACGGCGATTGTCGTCTCCGCGGGTCTGCTGAACGCGCTGCGGCTGGTTGGCAAAAAGATGGAGGATGTGAACATCGTCATCAACGGCGCGGGAAGCGCGGGCATCTCCATCGCCAAGCTCCTGCTGCAATTCGGCGCGGGCAACATCGTGCTGGTTGACCGGGCGGGCGCGGTCAGCGTGGACGAGGAATGGCTGAATCCGGCGCAGCGCAAGATGGCGGAAATCACGAACCGGCACAACGAGCGCGGTTCGCTGGCGGACGTGATGAAAGGTAAGGACGTGTTTATCGGCGTCTCCGCCCCGAAAATCGTCACGGCGGAAATGGTTTCGACGATGGCGAAGGATGCGATTGTGTTCGCAATGGCGAATCCCACGCCGGAAATCATGCCGGAAGAAGCCGCGAAGGGCGGCGCGCGCGTCATTGCGACCGGGCGCAGCGACTATCCGAACCAAATCAACAACGTGCTGGTTTTCCCCGGCATTTTCCGCGGCGCGCTGGACGCACAGGCGACAGATATTACGGAGGAAATGAAGCTCTCCGCCGCCCGCGCGATTGCGTCTATCGTTTCGGACGATGAGCTGAAAGAGGACTACATCATCCCCGGCGCGTTCGACAAGCGCGTCGCTCCTGCCGTCGCGAAGGCGGTCATGGACTGCGCGAAAGCATCCGGCATCAGCAAGCTGGGGAAATAAGCGCTATTTCGGCAAAGTGCATCAGTACACAAACTTAAAACCCTTCGCTTAAACTCAACTCGCTTAGATGGGATGCGAAGGGGTCAAGGGGGCGACCGCAGACATTCGTCTGTTTCCATTGCCCCCTTGTCGCCGCCGCAGCGGCGAAACCCCTGCGATTGAAAGAAGCACCTTCTTTCGGAGAGAATACCATGATTGCAGAAATTCTATGTGTCGGCACGGAACTCCTGATGGGGCAAGTCCTCAACACCAACGCGCAGTTCCTCTCGCGCCGCCTGTCCGCGCTGGGCATCACGCAGCAGCACCAAACCGTCGTGGGCGATAACGCGCAGCGATTGGAGGACGCCTACCGCCTTGCGCTCAGCCGTGCGGATATCGTCATTACCTCCGGCGGCCTCGGCCCGACGGTCGATGATATCACCAAGCGCGTGGCGGCAAAGGTTGCGGGCAAGGAACTTGTCCTCTTTCCGAAAGCGGAGGAGATGGTTCGCACCCGCTTCCAGCAGTATCACCGCAACATGACCCTCAACAACCTTTCTCAGGCTATGTTCACGGCGGATTCTACGCTGCTGATGAACCCGAACGGCACAGCCCCCGGCGCGATTGTCCCGCTGGGTGATGGAAAAGTCGTTATCCACCTGCCCGGCCCGCCCTGCGAGCTGGAGCCGATGTTCACCGCATCGGTCGAGCCGTACTTGATGGCGCGGTCGGGGCGCGCACTGGTGAGCCGGTATGTGCGCATCTTCGGCATGGGTGAATCCGAGGTGGACACGCGCCTGCGCGACTTGGAGAACGGAGAAAATCCGACGTTATCGCCCTACTGCGCGTTAGGCGAGGTGCAGCTGCGCGCAACGGCAAGCGCTGATACGTCGGAGAAGGCGCTGGCGTTGCTGACACCGCTTTTGGCGGAGGTCAAGGCGCGTCTGGGCAATGTTGTGTACGCGATTGAGGAAACAGACGGCGGTTCACTGGCGAAAACGGCGATTGAGACGCTGCGGGCGCGGAACATGACGTGCGCGACATGCGAAAGTCTGACGGGCGGCAAGGTCGTTGCGGCGCTGGTGGATATTCCGGGCGCATCGGCGGTTGTCCGCGCGGGACTGGTGACGTACCAGACGGACACGAAGACGATTCTGGCGGACGTGCCTGCGGAGGTCATCGAGCGTTTCGGCGTGGTGAGCGTGGAGACGGCGTGCGCAATGGCGGAAGGCACGCGGAAGCGGCTGGGTGTGGACATTGCGGTCAGCACGACGGGCGTCGCGGGGCCGGATGGCGGGACGGAGGACTGCCCGGTGGGGACGGTGTGCGTCGGCGTATCGACGGCGGGCGGCACGAGCGCGGTTCGGCTGGCGCTCTCCGGCAACCGCGAGCGCATCCGCACGCTGGCCATGAAGCACGCGCTGCATATGCTGATTGAAAAGGCGAGATAAGAAAGCAGGCTCATGTCCCGGTGGTTTTGGGGCATGAGCCTGTTTTTATGGAGTTGTAGAAAAATTGTTAGGAGGATGGCTTTCGTGCTTCTCGGTCGCGCCCATTTGGCGCGACAATGTGCAAGTGGTGGGGAAAGCGAGTTGGGGGGCGCGTCTGAGGACGCGCAAAGTTACTGGCAGGGACGCTTCGCTGCCTGCGCTTTTGCGGGCTTCTTCCTTTGAATTGGTCGCCCGTGGAGCAGTTGGGGCGTTGCCCCAAACCCCACCAGAGGCGCTGCCTCTGGACTCCGCAAGGGGCAACGCCCCTTGACCCTTTTTCGCGATTGAGGTGGCTTCACTGCCTTACTTCTTCCGCGTGTTGCTCTTTTGGGCGGTATTCCTATCCCTTACCACTTCATGAACCAAGTCGAAATATACCCGGTCTTGCCATCAACCTCAACCTTGCACCAATCCGTGCCATGCTCCAGCACCTTCACTTCCGTACCCACCGGCACGCGCGCAAGTACTTCCGCATTCAGCGACGCGCCCTTCCGGAAATTCACATAGCTGCCGCCGTTGACATTCCACAGCTTTGCCGTGAACGGCTTCACTTCGCCCGCTCCCCCGCTCACCTTCAAATACTGCTTCATCATGTAGCCGATCTTGCCGTCCGTCACCTGTACTTTGACCCACTTGCTGTCCACATTGCCCAGAATCGTCACCTTCGTACCGTTGTGATAGTATGCCAGCACCTGCGCGTCGAGGTTCGGTTCGCGGCGCAGATTCAGCACCTGCGTGCTTTTCGGGTTATGAACGACAGCCGCCGTGCCGGACACGCTGCCGGAAGAAGAACCGAAGTTCAGGTATTTCGTTGCCACATAGCCCTCACGGTTGCCGACCTTGACGCGGCTCCAAGGGCTGCTCTTCTGCAGGACGCTGACGGACTGACCGTTCTTGATCGCCATGATAATCGTGCCGTTCATGTTCGGCTGCTCGCGCAGGTTCAGCCCCGTGCCGGTGTTGGTGCGGACGGTCGCGGAGATAGCGCTGTCAGCGCTATTCAGGTACTTTGCCAACATGTAGCCGGTTTTGCCGTTCACGCTGACCCGATGCCATTCGCTGCCCGATTTGATGATTTCCACCAGCGTCCCGGTGGGGTACTGCCCCAGCACCTTCGCGTCCAGCGACGCGGTTTCGCGCAGGTTCAGCGCGCCGCCCTTGACGAGCGCGCTCTCGGTCGTTTCCGCCATCGCCATGCCGCTGAGCGCGAGCATCGCCGCCGCGCTCAGGCCAGCCACACGAGTCAGATTCTTCTTGTTCATGGATTGTTGCCTCCTTTTGCTTTCCATGGAAGAAAGGTTGTGCTTTTGAAGCGGCGTTTCTTTCCGCTTCACCCATCCAACGACAGGGGGCGGATGTTCGTTGCTGGCGCATTTTGGGGAAATTGGCGGATACGCTGGAAACAGCGTCGGATTCTTCCTTATCCTTGTGGCGCAAATCGAGAATTTTCCGCGGAATAGGTGGAATATTTTTCTGCAAATCGTCTTTTTTCCGCGATTTTCTGCGCAAAGTTTACATTTTCCACACATTTCGAGGGTGTACAAGGGCGGATTTTTGCGGTACAATAGCATTGGTAAATCATATCGTTTCCGAAAAAAGGAGCGCTTGACGATGATGAAACGGATGTTCTGTCTGCTGCTGACGGTCTTGATGGGGGTAAGCTGCATCTTCGCATCGGCGGAAGATGCGCAGGACAACAGCGCGGATGCCCTGACGCTGGCGGAACTGCAAGCTTTCGCCGCGCGGATGCAGACGCTGGCAATGGCCTCTACGCCCCTGAACGATCCGGCGGATGCCAAGACCGAGGACGGCTATGCCTTCGAGTATTCCTTCGGCACGATTTATGCCGATTCGCCCGCGATGAGCATTGACACGCAGCTGCTTTCCATCGTCCTGACGAGCGCCGAAGAGCAGGGCCCGCGCGATATTCAGGTAGGCGACGAACTGTCCATCGTGCTGGAAGCAAATTACAGTGAGAACCCGTCTCTGCGCGGCAGCCGCGAATCCGCCGTGCTGTATGTGCTGGACTTGCTGCCGGAAAGCATGAGATGGGGCGAAGTGAAGCGCGACGGTCAGCGCGTGCAGACGGTGGAATACGCCGTGCATGAGCGCGTAGAAACCGATGGCGAGGGCTACACGGACACGGGCGTCATCTTTACGATGGAGGACAATATCGTCAGCGCGATTCGCGTTTACGGTCTGTCCGCACGCACGACCGAGGCGGAAATCAGCACTGTGCGCGACAATCTCCGCTTTGATGCGCTCTTTGACGACTATGTGCAGGTTCCGTCGAGCTACAACGGCGCGGATTTGCCTATGTTTGACGGGACGGACTTGCAGTTCTCCGGCATTGACTTCATGAGCCTGACGCCGGAATCCGCTGCGGACGTGCTGGGAGACGTGATTGACGACGTGTGGGTGGAGAATGGCACAGACGGCTATGTGCGCACGATGACGTTCGCGGCGTGCGACATCACGTTCCTCTACGATGCGCAGAAGCAGAACCCGCAGGTGGAAATGCTGCTGATTGCTGCCGATGGCATGGAAGGCCCGCGCGCGAGCCGCATCGGCGACACTTTCGCGCAGGTATACAACCGTTTCCGCAATGACAACACCGCGATTGATGAGAACGACACTGAGCACCTTTACGGCGACGAAGAAAGCGGTCAGTATGGCGTGGTGGAGTACACCGTGGACGGCACGGTCATGCGCTTTGGTCTTGTTCTTGATGACGGCGTGCGCGTTGTTCTGCGCCTTGAATTCACCGCGTCCGTCCTCTCCGAAATCATGGTGTATATTGAGTGATGAGAGGCACCAGAGGCTCTGCCTCTGGAGGGAGAATGAAACGGGACGAAGTCCCCTCCCTTGACCCTTCCGCGCGATGGAGTTGGTGACTTCTGCATATTTCTTCCGCGTGTTTATCTGGGAACGGGATATAGAAGCTACAATACCCCAAAGCATGGAAGTGGCGACCGAAAAGCCCCCCTCCTCGCCTCCGCAGAGGCGAAACCCTCTGCGACAAGAAAAATCAAGTAACAAAAATGCACGCTGCAAAGGAGGCATTTGCCCTTGAAGATTGATTTGAATAGCCCCGTCGAAGTCTGGCGCATTGATGCGCCCAATACCGGCTTCCCTTCCTGCGAGCTGACCCTGTTCAATCTCTCCGGACAGCAGGTCGTCTCCGTGGAAGTCACCCTCACCCTGCTTGATCCAGACGGACAGGAAATCACCCGCATCACCCACCGTGCGCACGGGCTGACCGGCGCACCCATGCGTACATTCTCCATGACCGTGCCGGTGGAAGAGCCCGCGAACGTCGGCGGCTGCGAAGCGATTATCGAGAAGGTTTGGTACGATAACAGCAGCATCTGGCGCCGCGGCAAAGAGCCACTGACGGAGTACACGCCGAATAACCTGCACCGCAGTACCGCGCTGAGTGAGCTGCGCGAGGTGGCAGGCAACATGGCGGCGGGATATCCCGAAATGCAGGGCGACCTATGGCTGTGTGTCTGCGGCCGTCCGAATCCCGTGTCTGTCGCGACGTGCGCCCGCTGCGGACGCGATAAGCGCGATGTGTTCACCCACTTCAGCAAAGAAGCGGTGGACGCCGTGATTGCCGCGCGCGAAAAGGCGACGGATGACCAGAACCGCGTTGCCGTGGAGGAAACATCAAAGCTGCAAGCCCAGCGTGAGCAGGAAGTGACCAAGCGCCGTCGGCACCGCCGCGTTGTGGCGGGGGCGGTTGCGCTGATTGTGCTGATTCTTGGCGGCGGCTACGGCATCATGTTCCACCTCCTGCCGCAGATGAAGTACAACGACGCGCAGACGGCGCTCACCAATGGTGAATACACCGCCGCGGCGGAAAAATTCGCGGAAATCAGCAGCTACAAAGATGCGGCGGACATGGTGGAGGAAAGCAATTACCGCCATGCGGAAGCCCTGCTGGACAGCGACAACGTGACAGCGGAGGATATTGCACAGGCGCGCACGCTGCTGGACACGCTGACGGACCAGACACGCACGGACGACCTGCGCAAGTCTGCCGACTATCAGGAGGGTCTGCTGCTGCTGAACGAGGGCAAGCTGGATGATGCCGAAAAGCTGTTCACGGCGCTGGGTGATTACGAAAATTCGCGGACGCAGCTGCAGGAAATCGCGTATCGCCGCCTATCCGCCGAAATGGAGACGGCAAGCGACTACGATGCCATCCGCGAAGGGCTGACCGCGCTGAACGGGTATCAGGACAGCGCAGCGCTCATCGAAAAAACGTGGTATCTGGAGGCGAAGAGCCTGCTGGAGGGCGACAATCCTGACCCGGTATCCGCCATTGCCTGTCTGGAGGAAATTCCGGATTACGAGGGCGCGGCGGAACTGGCGCGTCAGGCGCATTACGCCTATGGCAAGCAGCTGCAAGCGGCAGGAGAAACCGCAACCGCCGCCGAGCAGTTCTACCTTGCGAAGGGCTATGAGGATGCCGATGAACAGGCAAACGTCAGCTATTACGCTCCGGCGGTGAAGGCGCTGGAGGCTGGAAAATTCAAGGAAGCAGCGCGGCTGCTGCAGAACATCCGCGATTACAGCGACGCGGACGACCTGTGGAAGCAAGCTATCTATCAGCAGGCGCTGGTGGAAATGAAAGCGCTGGATTTCGATGCGGCGACGGCGCTGCTGAATCAGCTGCCGGCAGATTACAATGATGTCGCGACGCTGCTGAAAGACTGCGTGTATCAGCCGGCGCAGATTGCGTATTCGCGCGGCGAGTATGAAGCTGCGATTGCCGGGTTTACGGCTGTTTCGGACTACTCCGAAGCGGCGGACATGATTCGCCTGTGCAACTACGATTGGGCGGCGAAGAAGGCGCAGGATGGCGACTACGACGGCGCAATCGCGCTGTATGAAGCCTTGGGCGACTACAAGGACAGCGCGCAGAAAATCAGCGAAGTGCGCACGATGAAGGCGCAGGCGCTTGCATCGACCGGCGCGCTGGACAACCTGCAGTCCGCCGCCGTCATCTACGCCGAATTGGGCGACGAAGCGAACCTTGCCGCGACGCAGTACCAACAGGCGGCGCTGCTGCTGCAAAATCAGCAGTACACCGATGCGCGGGAGATTTTCGCCGCGCTGGGAACGTATAAGGATGCCGCGACGCAGCTGAAGGCGTGCGACTACGCCATTGCGCTGCAAAAGAAAGAAGCCGGACAGTTAGACGAAGCGGCGACGCTGCTGGAAAGCATTTCCGGCTATTCCGACGCGGATGAACAGCTTAAAATCGTGCGCTATGCGCAGGGCGAAAAAGCCGTGGCGGATTCGCTTTCCCTGGCGGCAGCGCAGTTCTTCACGCAGGCGGGCGACTATTCCGATGCCGCCGATCGCGCCGCGGCGCAGTATGCCGCCTACTATGGCCCGATTGCCGACAGCGCCCGCGCACAGTACAATCAGCAGGAGTACACGGCGGTGGCTGATTTGCTGATGAATCTGAACATGGAGAATTTGCCCGCGGATTACGCCGATTTGCGCGATATTTTCCGCGAAAGCTGCTATCAGGCGGGCGAAAGCTATTATGCCGCCGGACAGGTGTATCAGGCGTACCCGTACTATCAGGAAATCAGCGACGAGCGCCGCGTGAAGGAGCGCCTGAAGGAAGCGTGCTATCTGGTGCTCGGCACATGGCAGGATACGGCAGGAAACGCCTACACGTTCAATCTCGATGGCACCTGCACACTTGCGGGCGAATCGCTGTATTTCGCGGTGGACGGGCTGACCATCCGCACGGGCACATCTGCGGATTCGCTGACCGCCACGCACCAGCTGACCGGCATCAGCGCCACCAGCGCATGGCTCTTTGATCAGCGCAATGGAGCGAATGTGCGGATTCGGCTGACGAAGGTGGAGAAATAAGGGGTAATATCATGGGGCGTCTCTCTCGGAATGGAGAGGGACGCCCCCGATTTTTGTGTTACTTTTCAAGGAAAAGCGCCCGCAGGCTGTCTTGGCGCTGATGCAGAATCCTGACGATGATTACCTGCTCATTGTCTTCCAGATAAAAGATGCAGTAGTTTTCGCACACAAGGTATCTGTATTCCGTATGAACAGACAGCAGTGCGTCCAGCGGACGACCACGCCCGGAGAACTTTTCGAGGGACTGGATGCTCTTTTTGAGACAGGCGATAATATGCTTGGCAGCGCTCGGATTGCACAGTTCATCCCGAATGTAGTTGCGAATGGCTATTATGTCGCGCTGCGCTTCTTTGGAAAGTGTCACCTTCGCCATACTCAACCTTCTTTCGGGTCTTGCTTTTCCTCATCCAGCCCGGCAAACGCCTCGTCGATGGTCAAAAGACCTTCCGTGCGGATGGATTCGACACCTTTAGCAAGTTCGGCAAGCAGCTTCACCGTCGCCTGAAGTTTCTCATGTTCTGCAAGGCTCTGTACTACATATTTGCCGCGTCCGTTCTTGGTGAGGTAGACGGTCGAACCGTTATCGCAATGGCTGAGAACCTCGGTATAGTTCTTCAAGTCAGAAATAGGGACGATGTTCGTCATGTTATCAACTCCCTTCGTCTGTATTATACCCGAATTTACCGTCAAATTCAACCCGAAATATTGGGTAATTCCGTATATGATGCAGGGCGTCTCTCTCGGAATGGAGAGGGACGCCCCATGATTTTTATGCTCTGCAATGATGTTTGACATGCTGTCAGCTTCCTTCGTCTGCATTGTGATATGCCGTTATCAAATCATTACAACAGTGTATGAAGGAAAATATAGAGTACCATGATGAGAACACTGCCCACAAGGAGTAGTTCATTTCCCAGTCTGTCAGCGTAGCACAGTTTCAGGCAGACTCCTTTTTTTAACGGATACAGCATTCGAATAGGACTTTTGTTGAAAGTATCAACAAGCAAATGTGAGCCATACCCTATTAAATATGCAAATCCGATGCGTGATTCCATGAGATACACGGATGCTGAAAACAACAGTATCGCCAGAAGCGAATGGGTTTTGTCCCTATGTTTGCTTCTTTCCCCGATAATGGTGAACACAATGAAAAGCACTGCCCCGATGATGAATCTCGTCAGATTCGCAACTGCTCCCTGAAGGATATTCCCTCCTGTGAAGTAGTCGCCTGCTAATGCACCGACAGAAATCGCAGCTGCTAAGATTTCACCATATAAAGCATCCATTGATGCTTTTGCAGCATACTTATTGCTGGTATCAATCTTCACATCAATATCAGCCATCACACCGCCAATGCTGCCGCCGACCGTTGCAATGATGAACTCCGGTGCGGTTTGGGGATGCGTAATCAGATATGCGGCTGCAATTCCTACCGTGATATGCGTTTTTCCCATCATAAGTTGTTTTCTCCTTGCTTTGTTCTTTCGTTTGCTTTTATTATTTCTGTGATTCCTTCACCCTTTTCGCCGCCCCGCATTCCGCTGCCGCAATCAGCGCCAGCAGCACCACCATCGCGCCGTACCCCACGAACGCGGGCAAGCCGGACTTATCCAGCGCGAACTCCACGCCGACCAGCCCCGCCGCGCACAGGAGCAGCGCGCCAACCGGCCACCAGCGCTTCGCGAAGGACAACGAACCCGAGGCACGGCGGCACTCCACAATCAGGATTGCCAGCAGCGTCAGCGCGCACAGGAGCTGCTGCACCCGCACGAAGCCCCACTTCATGCACTCCGCCAGCAGGCTCTCACACATGATTTGCGGCAGCGCCAGATAAAACGCCGTGCGCAGGAAAAGCTGACCATCGCGTCCGCCGGGCTTGCGGGTCAGACCGACAATCGCCACAATGAGCGCCGCAAGGCAGGACAGCATGAAGATGGCGGGATAGCTTTCGCCCCACTCGTTCGTCAGGGCAAAGGGGAAGAACGCCAGCTGTTCGGGCATCTCAAAGCCCGCTGTGCCGATTTCTCCCAGATACTTTTCGCCGAAGCGGGCAATGGCGACCAGCAGCGCACCCGCCGGGGCAAACGCATCCAGCACAGGAAGCACTTTCTGATGCGTCAGCTTTGCGCTGATGATGACGCCCAGCACCACGCCGACCGCGCCGCCGAAGAAGCAGAACGTATCCGGCCGAAGGACAGTGAACGCGCCCCATCCCCAGTGCGGGAACGCATAGTGCCATTGCAGCACCACATAAGTGACCTTGGACAGCACCGCGCCCAGCACAATAGCGGGCAGAATCGGCAGATAGTGCACGTTCCGGGCGCGCAGACGCGCCTCCAGCACAACGATGCCGAACGCGACGAGCACCCAATAGACGGTATTCACTCGTCCGCCTCCTCACCTGTCCATGCCGACGCGAAGTACACGATGTCAGAGATAGCGCGGGTGTTTTCATTCAGTACGTCGTTGATTTTCTCGCCGTTGAAAATCATCATGGTGGAGTCGCCGCCATCGAGGTTATAGGCGATATACGCGCCCTCATCAGCGCAGAGCCGTGCGAACTGCTGGAGCGTCATGCCCATCGAGCCGCGCGCCTGCGACGCACAGCAAATCGCCATATATTCCAGCGGGCCAACCTGCGCAATCGCCATGCGCTGCCGCGGCTCATCGAACGCCATGCCTTCCGCCATCGGGTTCAGCACGGCTTTGCCCTCGCGCACCAGCACCGGGCCGAAGAAGAAGCTGTTGATGACCTTCTTGCCGTCCACCGTGCCATCAAGCGAATTGCGCTTGGGGCGGAGGACATAGTGGAAGTCGCCGTCCTCATCAATCAGGAGAACGTCGCGGTCGCCGCGCAGGTGGTCAAGATACTCCGTGCCCTGCCGGACGATATAACCGATACCGGTATAGCAGAAATAATCGCCGTCAATGGCAAGGATGGCGTTGCTGCGCTTGGCCATAATCGTGCCCTTGACTGTGCGGGTGGAGTCAAAGCCGCCGGCGGACATGGTGCGCAGCTGGGAAGCATCCGCTATCTTGATGTGCGCAACCCAATAGTCGCACTCCGCCTTGCGCTTCTGCGTCACCTGCACGCTGATGGTGGGATCCTCATAGCTCCAAGTGCCGTCGCCGAAGGTAAAGCCGTTCGGATCAGCGGGCATACCGGGAGAGAAATCGATGGGCAGGGAAACCATCGATTCCGCCGTCGCCGGGGTTTCCGCCGATTCTTCCGTGTTTTCCGCCAGCGATACACTACCCATCAGCACGATGGCACTCAGCAGCGCCAACAGTCGTTTCTTCATCAGGGTTCACTCCTCTTCATGCTTGATTTTGCCACAGCAAAACGTCCTTTTCCCGTCTTTCATTATACCGGAATGGGGAAGGGTTGTCAATTCTGGGGAACAGCATCGGGGCGGATATTTTCCTCCGTATCACGGCGATGATAAACGTACTTTTCCGCGCTGCATACAATTTCCGGCAGTCCCAGCAGCTCCGACACCGTGACCAGCTGATAGCCTTCCGCCACCAGCTGCGGAATCAGCACGGACAGACATTCCGCATCCTTCTTCCGCGCATGAAAGAGCAAGATGCTGCCGTTCTGCACGGCCGCCAGCGCCTTTACCGGGTCGGTTTCGCTGACATCCCACTTGACCACTGCCAGATAACCAACCGCCGCGACACTTTCCTCCACCTTCTGGTTCGTCTTGCCCATCGGCGGGCGCATGACCTGCATGGGATAATGGCAGTCCAGCAGCGCATCCACTTTTTCCTGCGTCCGAAGCATCTGGAACTTGATTTTCTGCCGGCTCAGCTTCGTCAGGTAAGTATGTCCCCATGAGTGATTGCCGATTTCGCACCCAGACGCCACAACCTCCTGCCAAAGCGCCGCATCCTCGTACTTGAGCGCCTTGCCGATGGGGAAGAACGTCGCGCGGACGTCGTTTGCCTGCAAAATATCCAGCACCGCCCGAACGTCTTCCGCGTGATAGCAGTCGTCAATCGTCACCGCAATTTTCTGTTCCTCGCGGCTGCCGAAGCGGTAAGTGATGTCCAATTCGTCCTCTGCCAGCGCACACCCCAGCATTAGCAGCGCCATGCAGCAGCTTATCAGCCGTCTGCCCATACGCTCCCTCCTTTTCCAGCCTGTTACCTATTAGACGAATCAGAGATGCCATTCGTTGCACCCAAAATGCAAAAACAGAAAAAAACTGTTCAAGCATTGCCCCCTTGCCTAAATCATGCTATAATGGGAACAAAGCAGCCCGGAGGTGCATGTTCATGAAGCAGTACGGCCTAATTGGGGAGAAGCTGGGGCACAGCCTGTCCGTTCCCATTCACAAGGCGATTTGGGAGAAAATTTCTCTGGAGGCGAGCTACCGGCTGATTGAGATTCCGCGCGGTGAATTGGCGGCGGTTGTACCGGAACTGCTGTGCACGCTGGATGGCTTCAATATCACCGTGCCGTACAAGACGGACGTGATGCCCCTGCTGGATGAGATTACCCCTTTTGCGCGGGAGGTTGGGGCGGTCAACACGGTGCTGACGGGCAAAACAAGCCGCGGCTACAACACGGACGACCCCGGCTTTGAGCAGATGCTGCGCTATTTCGGCATGAATCCGGACGGACGCCCGGTGTTCATCCTCGGTTCAGGCGGAGCGATGCACGCCTGCCGAAACGCCGTGAGGCGTATGGGCGCGCGCGAAACGTGGGTGGTATCCCGAAATCCGAAGCACGCGGATGAAATCAGCTACGACGATTTCTATGCGCGCTTCCCCGATATGGGCGGGCTGATTGTCAACACGACCCCTGCTGGAATGTACCCGCGCGTCGAGGGCTGTCCGATAGATACGGCGCACTTGACCAGCATCGTCGCCCGCGCCGACGGCGTAGCGGACATTATCTTCAACCCGGCGGAAACAGTACTGACCGCCGCCGCAAAACGGGTCGGGACACCCGCCTGCACGGGGCTGTATATGCTCATTGCGCAGGCGGTGGAAGCCGAAAGCATCTGGCAGGGGTGTTCCATGCCGCCGAACCTTGCGGAAACGCTGATGAAGGAGCTGCATTTGCTATGAGCGAACCGAAAAAGATTCTCATTCTCAACGGTCCGAACATCAACCTGACTGGGCTGCGTGAAAAGGCGGTTTACGGTGCAAAGACGTATGACGATCTGCTTGCGCTGTGCCGTGCGGAAGCGGAAAAGCTCGGCGTGGAGGTGCGCTGTGTGCAGTCCAATCACGAGGGTGACCTGATTGATGCGCTGCAAAAGGCGTACTTCGACGGCTTCTGCGGCGCGGTGTTCAATCCGGGTGGGTACACGCACACGTCCGTTGCGCTGCATGACGCGATTGCGTCCGTGCCGATGCCGGTCATCGAATGCCACATGAGCAACGTCCACGCGCGGGAGGAATTCCGCCACAAATCCGTCACCGCCAGCGCCTGCCGGGGGCAGATTGTCGGCTTCGGCTTCTACGGCTATGTGATGGGAATGCGTGCCCTGCTGGAGGCGGACTCATGACCGCCTATCGCCCGAACTGCCGCAGAATCCCGGAGTTGAACGGGCTGCGCGTGCTGCTGGTGTTCATTGTCAGCTGGTACCACTTCTGGCAGCAGTCGTGGCTTACGCCGTCGATTGGCCGTTACTCGCTGGACTATCTGCTGCGCGCTGGATATATGCCGGTTGACGGCACGATTCTGCTGTCGGGCTTTCTGCTGTTCCTGCCGTATGCGCGGACGATGATGCTGGGCGAGCGCGTGCCGGACACGAAGGCGTTCTATCAGCGGCGCATCATGCGCATTGTGCCCAGCTATTATTTTCTGACGCTGCTGATGCTTGTTGTCGTCGCGATTCCGTACAACCTCTACGGGCGCACATCAGAAGCCGTCCGCGACGTCCTCATGCACCTGACGTTCACGCAGACGTTCAATTACGCCACTTACATCGCCACGCCCATTGGCGTCGCATCGTGGACAATCGCCATCGAGATGCAGGCGTACCTGATTTTCCCCCTGCTGGCGAAGGGCGCGATGAAGAATCCGCTCGGTACGCTGATGAGCATGGCGGCGGTCGCGTTTGCGTTCCGCGGCTGGTGTTTATGGCGGCTGGATGAGTACAACATGGTTGTCAATCAGCTGGCGAATTTCCTTGATGTTTACGCAATGGGCATGGGCGCGTCCATCTTGTATGTGCGCCTGACGCAGCTGTACCCGGCGGAAAGCCGCCGCAAGTGGCTCTGGCAGGGCGCGGCGACGCTTGTGTTCTGCGTCTCTCTCTACGGGATGCTCCGCGTCATCCGCGCACAGGCGTACACGTCCGGACAAGCTGCCATGCAGGCCGCGCAGATGATGCGCCGTCCACTGCTCTGCCTGACGATTGCGGGCCTCATGCTCTCGCTCCCCTTCGCCGTACGCCCCCTGCGCTTCCTGATGGGCAACCGCGTCATGGGCTGGCTTGCCGCCATCTCGATGAACTACTACCTGCTGCATCAGAACCTCGCCGTCCACCTGAAGCGGCTGCACATCCCGCCGTCCGTGAGCAATGAACCGAACCGCGTCGGAGAACAGCCGTGGCAAAACCAGTACATGGCGCTCTGCTTCGGCTTATCCCTCCTCGGCGCGATTCTCATCACCCTGCTGATTGAAAAGCCCTGCGCGTGGGCGCTGAAAAAGCTGTTTACTCGGAAGCAAAAGGCTTGACCCTTTTGTGCGCCCGCAGGCGCGCACCCCTGCAACCCCAAAGCACTTTCCCAATAAACCCGTATAGCCAAGGCAAAAGAGATTCTTTTGCCAATCATTTCTTACCTACAAAGAAAGGAGTCTTTTCCCATGATGATTCTCTACCCCTACGGTCTGCGCAAGGCGCTGACCCTCTCCTACGACGATGGCGTGGAAACCGACATCGAACTCATCCGCATCCTCGATGAATACGGTATTCTCGCCACCTTCAACCTCAACAGCGGCTGGTTTGCCCCAGAAGGCACGGTTTACCCTGCCGGCACGATTTACCGCCGCATGAGTGAATCCGCCATTAAAGCGCTCTATGCCGGCGGCCGCCACGAAGTCGCATCCCACGCGCTGACCCATGCGTCGCTGTCCGCGATTCCCGCGCCGCGCATTGCCTATGAGGTTCTTGCTGACCGCGATAATCTGGAAAAGCTGTTTGGCAAAATCGTCCGCGGCTTTGCGTACCCTTACGGCACATACAGCGACGAAGCCGTCGACACCCTGCGCACCTGCGGCATTGCTTATGCCCGCACTGTCGTCAGCACCCACAACTTTGAGATTCCCAACGAATGGCTGCGCCTCAACCCAACTTGCCATCACGATGACCCGAAGCTGGACGAGCTGTGCGACCGCTTCCTTACGGGGAAATTGCCATTCGGGCTGAAGCTGTTCTACCTGTGGGGACATAGCTACGAGTTTGAGCAGCATAACAACTGGGAGGTTATCCGCGCCTTCTGCGAGAAAATGAGCGGCAAGAAGGATATTTGGTACGCGACAAATATCGAGATTGTGGACTACCTGAACGCCAGCCGCCAGCTGCGCACCAGCGCCGACGGGCACATCGTCTTTAACCCGACCGCCACCGACATTTGGGTGGAGAACAAAGGCGAGGTCATGACGATTAAGGCGGGGGAAACGGTCAGCGTGTAATGCTATTTCCAGATTCAACTGCACCATCTGCTTGCGCCTTTTCCTTTCTGGCGTCCGCTCATTCCACTTAGCGTAGCGCTGCTACGCTGCGTTTCATTCACGTTAGCCAGAATGAAAAATTCGCGGCGCATCTTGGTGCATTTTATCTGGAAATAATATAACAGAACAACTGCATCGAAAAGCGCCCTGCTCCGGCGGATGAGTTTGCCGGGGCAGGGCGCGTTTTTATGCGGTTTTGTGGAGGCAAGCATACAATCCGTTCGCGCCTGTCTGGTGCAATTGATACTATTTCCAAATTCACCTGCGCCATCTGCTCGCGCCTTTTCCGCGCTTGCGTCCGCTCATTCCACTTAGCGTAGCGCTGCTACGCTGCGTTTCATTCGCGTTAGCCAGCGCGAAAAATTCGCTTCGCATCTTGGCGCATTCTCATTTGGAAATAGTATGAGTTGGTCGCGTTATCATGCTTTGCCCGCGTGTTTATCCTCGTGTTTGGAGCTCCTCTTTACTTTGACCCATATGTCCCATTTGTATCACTGAAAACGCTTTCCCCCGTCTTTACCCGCGACGTTGCCCGGCGTTCATTGAGCTTCTCCAAAAACAGCTCTTCATCAATCGGCAAAGTCACCGGATGCCCCAGCCACGAGGACAGATGAATCGCATTGGACAGCATCAGCCCATTGATGCCCTCACGTCCGTCCGCGACCAGTGGTTCGCCGCGCAGGATATGCGCCGCAAACGCGTTCAGCACCGCCGGATGCTGCCCGTTCTGCCCGTCCGTCTCGACCTCGATTGTTTCGTAGGACGGCGCACGGAAGCCTTCCTGACACGTCGCACACCATTCACGCTCGTCCATTTCCAGCTTCTTCATGATGAGCTTGCCGTCCTGACAGATGAGCGTCGCCTTCGTGCCTGTAATCTCCAAGCGGTTCGTGCCGGGGGCGTCGGCGGTCGTGGTGATGAAAACGCCCGTGGCGCCGTTCGGGTACTCGAAATAGGCGGTCACGTCGTCCTCGACCTCGATGTTGTGCCACTTGCCCTCGTGACAGAAACCCTGCACCTTGCACGGCAGTCCCACCAGCCACTGCACCAAATCCAGCTGATGCGGGCACTGGTTCAGCAGCACACCGCCGCCTTCGCCCGCCCACGTCGCGCGCCATGCGCCGGAATCGTAATAGAACTGCGTGCGGTACCAGTCGGTGATAATCCAATTGACACGCTTTAAGTCACCGATTGCGCCGCTGTGAATCAGCTCGTGCATCTTGCGGTAGGTGCAATTCGTGCGCTGGTTGAACATCATGCCGAAAGTCAGCTCCGGGTGACGGTCCGCCTCGGCGTTCATTTCGCGCACTTGCAGGGTGTAGACCCCGGCGGGCTTCTCCACCATGACGTGCAGCCCGTTCTTGAATGCTTCAATCGCCAGCGGCGGATGCTGATAGTGCGGCGTGGCAATCAGCACGGCTTCACACGCTCCGCTATGGATGAGATCTACGCCCTCCTCAAAAACCTTTACGCCGGGGAGATTCTCCTTCGCCCACTCGCGGCGCGCCGGGTTGCGGTCAGCCACCGCCGTGATTTCGATTTCCGGCATCAAGCCGTCCAGATAGTTCTTGCTGTGACCCGTGCCCATATTGCCAACGCCGATAATACCCAATTTCACCTTTGCCATCGCTCAATACCCCATCTTTCTCACATTGTCATAGCTGCGCTTCAAGCAGTCAAACGCGCTTTCGCCGTAGCAGTCATCCTGTTCGACGAGCATGTACTTCGTCTTGCCCAGCGTTTGCAGCTTTTCCAGAATCTTCGGGAAGTTCAGATTGCCCTCGCCGACGACCGCCTTGCGCTGGTCGAAGCCGTTCACGGACATGTCTTTCAGGTGGACGCAGGGGATGCGGTCTTGCAGGATGTCAATCCATTCCAGCACATCCGCGCCCGCCGCCTGCACCCAGTAGGTATCCAGCGTCACGCCCATCAGGTCCGCCGGCATCTGTTCCAGCAACACGTCCATAATCCGGCGGCCGTCGCGCAGGCGCGTCCATTCCAGATTGTGATTGTGGTACATCAGCAGCTTGCCCGCGTCGCGCATCTTCTTCGCGGGGGTCGTGAAGTCTTTCGCGAACTGGTCAATCCACTCTGCGCGCTGGTACTTCGGGTTCATCATGCCGATGCCGATGTAGTCGCAGCCAAGGATGTCATGGTCGCGGATGACGCCTTCCGGGTCGGCAATCATGCGATCCGGGTTCGTATGCGTCAGAACGATTTTCAGTCCGTATTCATCGCAGATGTCCCGCTGCGCCTGAACCGGCACATTGCCCACCGCCGACAGCTGCACGCAGGTATAGCCGATTTCCGCAATGCGCTTCATCGCCTCCCGGAAGTCCCACGTCGTCTGCATATAGTCCCGCACGGTAAATGTCTGCGCACCCAGTTCCATTTTCATCTGAAATTCTCCTTTCTATCCCGTCAATGTTATTTCAGAAGCACCAATGCTTCATAAGGCTGCAAGGTGATGGTCTGCTCCGTCTGCTGTGTCCGCCCGGTGTTGGAAATCAGCACCTGCGCGCCCGCGAAGCCCGCCGGCATTGCCCATTCTCGCGTCTGCTCTTTGAAGTTGCACATTACGAGCAGTTGCGCATCATCCAGCGTGCGCGTATAAATGAACAGTGCCGGGTCGTCCTTTTCCAGCAGCTCATAGCGTCCATGCACAATCACAGGGTGTGCCTTGCGCAGGCGGATGAGCTTCTGGAAGTAGTAGAACGTTGAATCCGGGTCAGCCATCGCCGCCGCGTTGACCTCCGTGTAGTTCGGATTGACGCGAATCCACGGCGTGCCATGGGTGAATCCGGCATTCGTGCTGTCGTCCCACTGCATGGGCGTGCGGGCATTGTCGCGGCTCTTGAACAGCAGGTAGGGGAAAAACTCGTCGTGCGTGAGCGGCCCGTCCGTCACCCAGCGGCGATACCCGTTCAGACTGTCAATATCCCGGAACTCGTCCAGCGACTGGAACGGGCAGTTCGTCATGCCCAGCTCTTCGCCCTGATAGATATAAGGTGTGCCCTCCATCATGTGCAGGCAGGTTGCCAGCATTTTCGCGCTGCGGACGCGCCACTGCGGGCGGTCATCGCCGAACGCGGACACGGTGCGCGGCTGGTCGTGGTTGCCGAGGAAGAGGCTGTTCCACGCCTTGCCGTGCAGCTCCGTCTGCCATTTGCTCAGCACCTTTTTCAGGAACAGCATCGGAATCTGTTCCGTGCGCCACGCCCCGTATTTTCCGGCGACGTCCACATGCTCGAACTGGAAGACCATGCTCAGCTCATGCGAATCCTCTCCGGCGTACTTCTGTGCCTCCTCGATGGTCACGCCCGCCGTTTCGCCCACGGTCATCAGGTCATAGCGGGACAGCACCCGCGCGTTCATTTCCTTCAAATACGCATGCACATGCGGGCCGTTGATGCAGTACGGGCCGTAATTGCCGTACTGCTGACCGGGGGACACAGGCCCGTCCGGCATGTCGTCCATCTTGGAAATCGCGCTGATTTGATCCATGCGGAAGCCGTCCACGCCCTTGTCGCACCACCATGTCATCATGCGGTACACGTCGTCGCGCAGTTTCGGATTCTTCCAATTCAAATCGGGCTGCTGCGGCGCGAACAGGTGCAGATAGTACATGCTTGTTTCCGGGTCAAGCTGCCACGCCGATCCGCCGAAGCACGAACCCCAGTTGTTCGGCGCGCTTCCGTCCGCTTTCGGCTCGCGCCAGATGTAGTAGTCGCGATAAGGGTTATCCTTGCTCTTCCGACTCTCCACGAACCACGGATGCTGGTCGGACGAGTGGTTGACAACCAAGTCCATCACGATGCGAATGCCACGCCGATGCGCCTGTTTAAGCAGCTCATCGAAATCCGCCATCGTGCCGAATTCCGGCTGAATCGCCTGATAATCGCTGATGTCATAGCCGTTATCGACGTTCGGAGACTGGTACACAGGTGACAGCCAAATCACATCGATGCCCAGCTCCTGCAAGTAGTCCAGCCGCGAGGTAACTCCCTGCAAATCGCCGATGCCGTCGCCGTTTGCATCCATGAAGCTGCGCGGATAGACTTGATAGACGACGGCTTCCTTCCACCATGCGTCCTTCATGACTGATTCTCCTTTTTCATTGCTGATAGACCCGCCGGGACAGTGACCGAAGCCGTTCGCCGCGCTAAATCAGCAGCACGTTGGGGCGGCGAAGAGATTCATAGGTTCTTCCTCCGCGGTATCAGAATTTCTCAAATGCCACGCCGTCGTCGGGATTCAGGACGCTGTTGTCTTTGATGTACTGTACAATCTCGTCCACATACCCAAACGCCAGCCCGACGCAGGTATCCGCCGAGCCGTAATAGATGGCAATACGCCCGGTGTCCGCATCCTGAACCGTCGCGCAGGGGAAGACGACATTCGGCACGAAGCCGCTGACTTCATAGGGCATTTCCGGCGTCAGCAGATAATTCTCGCACCGGTACAGCACCTTCGACGGCTCGTCCCGGTCAAGAATCGCGCCGCCCATGGAGTACACAAAACCGTTGCAGGTGCTGGCGACGCCGTGGAAGAACATCAGCCAGCCCTCGGTTGTCTCAATCGGACACGCGCCCGCGCCGATTTTCACCGCTTCCCACCACATCGGGCCGCGGCTCATCACATGCCGGTGGCGTCCCCAGTAAATCAGGTCGGGGCTTTCGGAGAGGAAGATGTCCCCGAACGGCGTATGCGCGGAGTCCGACGGGCGCGACAGCATCTTGTACATGCCGCCGATTTTCCGCGGGAACAGCACGGCATTGCGGTTATAGGGGATAAACGGGTTCTCCATGCGCGTGAAGTGCTTAAAGTCCTTCGTCTTCGCCATGCCGATAGCCGCGCCGTGGAAGTCCGTACACCAGATGATATAGTAAGTATCCTCCACCTTCACCAGACGCGGGTCATAGGCGTAGTTAGGCATCCACGGCTCGCCGTTTTCGTCTACGAACTGCACGCGCTCGCGGTCTACATTCCAGTGAATGCCGTCCTTGGAGCGTCCCAGATACACATGCGGCACGCCATTGACCTGCTCGCCGCGCAGCACGGCGATATACCCATCCTGCCACGGCACGACCGCGCTGTTGAAAATGCGCCCGATTTTCGGCGTGGGATTGCGCCCCATGACGGGGTTTTCGGTGTAGCGCCACAGCACCGCACCTTCTTCAAGGTCAGCCGGGCGCTCCTGCCACGGGATATTCGGCAGGGATTGTCCATTAATTATCTTAATTTCGCTCATAAGGATCGTCCTTCCTGCTTAATTTCGCGTTTTTTACAAATTTTCTCCGTTCGTCGCCATAACCTGCTGATACCAGTATGCGCTGTCCTTCAAAATGCGCTCCTGCGTCTGATAATTCACATAAACCAGACCGAAGCGCTCCTGATACCCATGCGCCCACTCGAAATTATCGAAGAAGCTCCAATAGAAGTAGCCCAGCACCGGCACACCGTCCGCTACCGCCTGACCCAGCGCACGCAGATAGCGGTGCATGTAGTCCTGCCGGTTCGGGTCATGCACTTTGCCGTCCAGACTGACCGCATCGTGGGCATCCATGCCGTTTTCGGTAATCAGAATCGGCGTATGATAGCGCTCATAGAGGAAGCGCGGCCCCCAGTACAGCCCGTCTTCATTGATGGGCCATTCCAAGGCGTTATGCGGATGACCCGCCGGGTAGCGCACATGCTCCGGCTTGCCGTCCGCTCCCCTGCGCCACCACTGCCCTTGATAGATGTTCTGCCCATAGAAGTCCAGCGGCTGATGGATGGTCTTCAAGTCCTCCTGCCAGCCGTCAGGAAGGTACTGCTCGTAGCCGACCAGCCCATCCGCCGGGTACTGCCCCAGCATCACCGGGTCAGAGAACCACGCAATATTCCACGCAGGCCCGACTTTCTCGTCAATATGGACGGTGAAATACTCCTTGCGGGCGGCGGCGATGTCCTCCGGCGAATTCGTATACGGCACGCACGGGTCGCCGCAAGGGGCATAGCCGACGCGAACGCCGGGGACGTGCGCCCGAAGCACCTGAACCGCACGGCCGTGCGCCAGCATCAGGTGATGCGCCGCGTGAACGATGTCCGCCGCGCAGCATTTCAGCCCCGGCGCGTGAACGCCCAGCGCGTACCCTGAACCAATGATGCACTGCGGCTCATTGATGGTGATGAAATCCTTCACGCGGTTGCCCAGCGCATCCGCGACGATGGTCGTATAGTTTGCGAACCATTCCGGCATATCAGGACTCAGCCATCCGCCGCGCAGATGCAGCGCATAGGGTAAATCCCAGTGATAGAGCGTGCAGAAGGGGCGGATGCCGTTTTCCAGCAGGCAGTCCACCAGCTCGGAATAGAACGCAAGTCCCTTTTCGTTGACCGCGCCCGTGCCGTCGGGGAGGATTCTTCCCCACGAAATGGAGAAGCGGTAGTTGCGAATCCCCATCTTTGCCATCAGGCGGATGTCCTCGCGGAAGCGATGGTAGTGGTCAATCGCCACATCGCCGTTCGAGCGGTCTTTCACCGTGCCCGGTGCGTGCGTGAATACGTCCCAGATGGATTTGCCCTTGCCGTCTTCATTCGCTGCGCCCTCAATCTGATAGGAGGACGTTGCTGTTCCCCACAGGAAGTCTTTCGGAAACTGCATACTTTTGCCCTTTCTCCCTTACGGGATGTAATTCTTCCAGATATTCGCCGCGCGCGCCGGGTCGGACACAAACAGGAACCGATCCGGGTCTTCCTCGAACTGGCGGTAAATCGACTTGCCCTTTTCCAGCCCCAAATCGCTGTAATCGCGCGGAGGCTTGATGGTCAACTGACTGGTATGATAAGCGGGATTGGGTGTCCAGCGAAGTTTGCCCTCCGCCGTCAGCAGCGGAAACCACGCGATTCCTCCATGACGGCGGACGTCGGCGTACTCAAAGCCATAATCGCGGTCGCACCATGCGCCGAAAGTCAGCGGCTGCTTGGGGTCAGCGCTGATGGTGGCATGAACCCACCCCGGCGGCACAATCACCACATCGCCCGCGCCTGCCTCAACCGCCAAGCACCGTCCGGGGTCATCCTGCCCCGATTCCTGCATATAAATCACAGCTTTGCCCGTCCAAATCTCATAGACCTCAGGCGTAGACCACCCGCAATGCGCGGAAACCTTATGAATATGCCCCTGACTGCGGATGGGTTCATCGCCCAACTGCCCGGCGGCATACGTCACGACGCCATAGAGGAGCATCCGCTGCTGCATGGCGGGCAAGTCCGTCTTGCGCCCGACGTCCATCATGATGGCATAGACGTTTTCCGGCCCATCGCAATTCGGGTCGCGAAGGCTCTTGCGGACGCTGTCGAGCTTGCGGAACTCCGTGCCTTTATCAAAGCAGTCCGCCCCCAGCCGGAAGCCCTCATCCACCGACAGCGGCGTAATATCGAATCCGGGGTCAAAATCAAGTTTCATGGTGTTTTTCCTCTTCTGATGATGAGAGTGTGTGTCATATTGGACACAGAATCCTTACTCGCGGCGAAAACCAAGCAGCATGGCAGTGTCCGCTGCGAGGGGGGCAAGGGGGCAATCGCAAACTTCGTTTGTTTTCATTGCCCCTTGTCGCCTCCGCAGGCGCGAAATCCCCTGCTTGATAGTAGTTGTTTTTTCTTTTTTCAAAGTGGTCTTTGGCATAGTTCCAGAGGGCTTCCCGATCGCTACACCCTCACAAATGCTTTCACCGTCGCCAGGTTCTTTCCGATACTCTTCCCATACGGTGCAACCGTATACCTTCCCACCGCCGCCGGAACAATAAACGTCTCCGCATAGTGCACCACAAACGGCGCAAATTTCCCCTCCGGACTCTCTATCACCGCTTCTTCACCTTCCACCAGATTCAGCACATTCACGCTTCCGCCCGTCTCATGCTCCACCTTCCGGTCAAACCAGTGCCGCCGCGTCTCAATGAACTCCCGTTCGTGCAGCCCGGTGCGTTCCTCGCGGATGCCGTCTTCCTCGTGAATCACCTCCACGCGGTTGACAAGATTCTTCTGCACCCATTCCGTATCGCGGTTGAACTGAATGTTCTTCATGCCATGCGCAAGGTGAATCGGGCGCGGGCGTCCATCCAGCCCAAGGCGCCCCCAATCCCAGAGCTTGAAGGTGAAGATATAGGGCGTCGCGCTGATTTCCAGCACCATGCAGTCCTTGCCGGAGCAATGTATTGTTCCGGCGGGAATCAGGAAGTGGTCGTGCTTTTTCGCCGGAATAATGTTGACGAAGCGTTCCGCGTCGAACTGCCCGGTCTGCTGACTGTCTTCCAGCGCTTTCTGGAATTCTTCCGGCTGAATGCCCGTCTTGCAGCCCAGATAGACATGCGTATCGGCGTTTTCCGCCGCGTCGAGGATGTAGTAGCTTTCGTCCTGCGTGTAGTGCATCCCGAACGTGTCCTGAATGTACTCGGTCAGCGGATGCACCTGCAAACTCAGGTTTCCGCCGCCGATGGTGTCCAGAAAGTCAAAGCGAATCGGGAATTCCGTGCCGAAGCGCGCGTGAACCTTGTCACCCAAGAGCGCTTTCGCTTCCTCATGCACCAGATTGATGGCGGGTGTTTCCACAACGATGCCGTCTACATCCAGCAGGAGGCTGTTTTCCTCCGGCACACCATCGAAGCTCCATGCGTAGTTGGGCTTTTCCGGGTCAAGCCCGCAGACGGACTTCATCCACTGCCCGCCCCAAACGCCGGGGTCGAAATACGGCGCAACGCGGAAAGGCTGCGTGACCGCCTGTTTGAGCGCATCGCGGTAGCAGTCGCCGGTCATCATGCGGGGCGTCTTGGCGTCGTTGGTGTCCAGCAGGTAGTCAATGTGCGAATGCAGCGTCCGCTTATGGCGGTCGAGGACGCGCCATTCGATGAAGTAGCCGCGCTTATATTTGCGCAGCGGGTCTTCGCCGTAGTTGTCATTGAGCCAGTTTGCCAGTTTGCCGGAGCGGAAGCGGAGCTGGATTTCCCAGCGCGCCATGTCCGCATACACCAGTACATCGGGATGCTCGCACAGCAGCGCCGCGCCGACGCCGAACACCAGCCGGACACCGTGCACCAATGCGATTTCCTGCCGAAGCACCGCTACCCGTTCCATGTCGAAGAACTGCTCGATGCGGTAGTGCGCCATGATGCCGAACACACGGTCATCGGTCAGGTGGTCTTTCAGCATGGCATTGACCTGCTCTTTGGGGAGCGTCGCCTGTGCCGCGCAGAAGACGCGCGACGGGTTCAGCTGCTCTGTCAGCGCGCTCAGCACATCCGCCTCCCACACGCCGTGATAGCAGTCCACGCAAACGACGGCGTCAGGCTTGCCCGCAATGGCTTTGCGCAGCTGTGCGCCGATAGCTTCCCAGCCCTGCCATGCGCTGACGCCCTTTGTCCGCACATGAAGGACAGGGCGCTTATCGTAATTGCTCTTTCTCATGCCTACCCCTCCTGAACCAGCGTCGGGACGCCGCCGACGTTCATCAGCCGCGCGGTGAAGCCATGTTCGGCGATGGACGCATAGTCATGTCCCGCGTCGGACGGCCAGCACGCGCCGACGCGCAGGGGCGTATCGCCCGTATTGGCGAGGCGGTGTGCGATGTAGCCGGGGATATAGTGGAGGCTGCCGGGCTGCATCGGCTCGAACCAGCACTTGCCGCTTTCATCCATGAGGATGAGCGCGCCCGTGCCCTGAATGCACCAGTAATATTCGCCGCATTCCCGCCGCGCGTGATAATGTCCCTTGGTCATGAAGTATTCGCCGCCGACCTGACCGGGCATGACGTTGCTCGTGCCGAAGAACAGACCGCCGGGCGTTCCGTCTTTGACCGCCATATGGCTCTGAACTTCATAGACGATGGTTGCAGGGTTCATTTGGGCGCGGGCGGCTTCGTCCTGAAATACGTTTTTGAGGTCGCCGAGTGTCCGTTTGGATTCGCTGATATTGTCACCGCTCAGGTAGCCACTGAGCAGGTCAACCATCGTTCCGTTCATGGTGAGCTTTTTCTCCTTTGTTTGTACTGTTTCTGCATAGTATTGCGCTTTTGGAGCAGAGGGTTTCGCCTCTGCGGAGGCGACAAGGTGCCTTAAATCAATACCGGCGCATCCAGCCCAATGCCGTCCACGGTCAAAATCGGGCGCTCGGTCGTGTGCGCGGTGAAGTCGTCGAAGCCGATGCGGAAGCGGCGAGACCACTGTACCCGCGTCTGCCAGCGCTCGCCGGGAAGGAGCGTGCGGAAGTTGTCGTCGCGCACCAGATTCCATTCGTCCGACGCATCCGTAATGTCCGCAAACAGCACGGCCGTGTCGCCCGTGCTGCGCACCTCAATGACGGCGCTGTCCGGGGACGTTTCCAGCGCCCGCGCGGTCAGGTGTCCGCCATGCAGGGATGCCGCCGCGCGGTAGGGGCGATTGTTCTCGCAGGAGAAGTAGTATTCATTGACGGCGGTTCTTTCGCCCAACCGCACTGTCAGGCGCACCAGCACCAGTCCATCCGCCGTCTGCGGCATGACGAACGCGACGTCGCCCACGCGGTTGACCGCAGCAGCCGCCAAGTGCGCTGTGCGGGTTTCCTCGGCATAGGTCGCGCCATCCAGACCACGCACAGACCACGCGACTTCCGCGTTGCCCGCAATGCTGCTGTCCGTCAGCACTGTCAGGGGAAGCTCCACCGCCGCTCCTGCTGCGTAGTCCAAGCGGCGGTAATCCAGCGTCGGATGCAGGGGCGCAAAGGCGTCCTTCGTCCAGTAATACGCCTGTTTCTCATGCCCGTAATAATCGACAATGGACGTGCAGGAGAGATTCGGCCACGGCTCGCTGAGCTGCCAGATGATGCTGCCGCTGTTATGCCACTTGCGGCGCTGGTTGCTCTCCAGAATGAAGCGCAGCCCCTCCGCCTGCATCCACTGGCTGAGGCGGATATAGCGCCGGATGTCCTCCACATGCCCGAACATGGTTTCCTCGCGGTCGTAGGTGCACCACCAGTCGCCGTGGAAGCGCCAGAGGTCGTTGTCCTTCATGCGCTCCGGCTTCGTCGGGCATTTTGACAGCGTCCGCGCAACGGTTTGCATACTGCTCATGCCGTCGCAGCCGAATTCGCTGTGCAGCAGACTGTCCGTATCACCGAAATAGCTGTACTGCCGCCCGTTGCCCTGATACTGCCACCAGCCGTGCACATCATGGCTCATGCCCGGTGTGCGAGAAATGTGCGCTTCCGGGCCGGAGGGCGACGTCGGCACGAACATCCGCGCCGGGTCAAGCGTCCTAACCAAGTCTGCCAACATCGAGATGTTCTTGTTTTCCAGCGTCACGGGCTTGCGGTTCTCGTCCATCAGCTCGTTGCCGCCGCTCCAAATGACCAGCGATGTGTGATTGCGCTTGACTTTCAGCGCGTGAACCGCTGACTGCCGCAGGAGTGTGAGAAAATGCGGCAGTTCCGACGGAATGTTGTCCACGCCGGAGGAGGACTGAATGAATTCCTGCCAGACCAGCAGACCCAGCTCGTCGCAGAGGCGGTAGAACGTTTCCGTCTCAATCACGCCCCCGCCCCAGACGCGCACGATGTTCACATTCAGCCGCTTCGCTTGATGCAGTTGATATGCGACCTGTTCCGCCGGAATATCGCCGTAGATATGATCCATCGGCGTGATATTGACGCCCTTCATATAGACGCGCTCGCCGTTCATGATAATGGTATAGGGGAGCGCACCCGTCGGGGCGTCCTCGTTCTGAATCATCTCGAAGTGGCGGATGCCTTGGCGCATCGTCCGCTCGTCCAGCACGGTTTCGCCGTTTCGGAGCGTCAGCGTCACGTCATAGAGCGGCTGTTCGCCCAGCCCGTTGGGATACCACAGTTCCGGCGACGGGATGGTCAGCGTTCCAGTGAATGCGCCGTCCTGCACAGGCAGTGTCGCAGCGGCTTTCTCCGCGCCGTCTTTTGCGCAGCGTACCATCACCGTCAACGGCAGATTGTCATCCGCATGGGTCGTGCCGGAAATATGCAGCAGCCCCATGCCGTCCGCTGCGTCCGAATGCACATAAAGGTCGTCCAGCGCGGCTTCGTCCTCCAAAATCAGCGACACATCCTGCCAGATGCCCAGATTGACCAGTCGGGTGCTGAAATCCCACTTATACCCGAAGCGGCTCTTCTGCGTCGAAGTCTGGCTTGTGCGCCCAATCTGCCCCATTTCGTCCGGCGCATGGAGAATCAGCACATCCAGCACGAAATGCTCCGCCGTCTGCAGAAGGTCGGTCACGTCAAAGGCGAAATCCTCATACATGCCCTCGTGTTCGCCCAGCAGATGCCCGTTCAGGTAGACCATGCAGGCATAATCGACGCCCTCGAAGTGCAGGAGGGTCTTGCGGTGCGCGGGGATGTCCCGGCGGTCGAACTCGCGGCGGTAAATCCACCAGCGGTTTTCTATCCACTCGCACTTCAAGCTGTTCATGTCCACATAAGGGTGGTCGATATAGCCTGCCTGATACAGCGCGCGCGCCACGCCGCCGGGAACCTGCGCGTCCATCCAGCCGGTCACGCCTTCCAGCGGCTTGCCGGTTTCCATGCTCTTATCGCGCAGCGGCACATAGGATGCTGTGCCTTTGAGCTGCCAAGTGCCGTTTAGGGAAATCTGCTCACGCATGTGTTCGTTCTCCTTTTTCCCGTCTTCCATATTCCAACTCACACTATATTCAATATGGGATAACCCCAAAAGCTGCGGCGCCGAAGGGGTCAAGGGGGCGATCGGAAAGCCCCCTTGTCGCCTCCGCAGAGGCGAAATCCCCTGCCTGACAACGCAATGCTTTTGGGAAGCGGCATTGCAGGAAAAACATTACCACCGCATCGTGCGCCCAAGCGCGGTCTTTTCCGCTTCCGGCGGCAGAGTCGCTTTGTGAATCATCGTCGTCAAACGCTGATGCCACGCGACATCCCGCCACATGCCGCAGAACTGCGGCGCGGCGAAGTTGCTCGTCGCCATCAGCGCCCACTGCCCTGTCTGACACGCCGTCTCTACGCCCAGCGCGCACAGGTCTTTCACCCAGCCCCACGGGAGCATCGGGAAATCCTTGTAGTCCGTGATGCCCCAGCACTCGGTTGTCGCCAGCGGAAGCCCTGCGGCTTTTGCGTCCGCCGCGAGCGTCTGAATGCCGTCCACAAGCAGCTGCTTCCAATAAGCTTCCTTGTTGTGGTACACATCCAGCGCATGGTCGGCCAGCAGGTGATACGCTTCCTCGGTGAATCGCCCGTCCTTCGCCTGACCGACCTCGTGATAGAACTGCTGCTTGTTCAGCTTCGTCATCCAGATATGGTGCTCCGCCAAATCGAAGAAGGGGAGGTCGCGTTCGCGGTAGAAGTGCGTATTCTCGCCGTCGAAGGAAAAGCAGTACGGCAAATCAGGGTATTCTTGACGGACGAGCGCAATCGCCGTGCGCATATAGTCCATCGCGGCGTCGGTATGCCAGCAGCTCCACGTCATCCACGGCGGGTCATTGCGGAAGTACGGTGACCAGAAGTCGCCGGGAAACTCATTGCAGAGGTCAACATAGAGGATGGTGTCCATCAGTCCAGCGTCCGCAATCAGACGAAGGGTGTCAATCCAGCATTTCGCCATCGCCTGCGGGGTGCTGAGCGCCATGCGGACGTTATCGGCGTCTTCGCGGAACCAGCTGCTGAGGGCGACCTTGATGCGGCGCGCGCGGCAGGCTTTCAGGAAGTCGATGAGTGCAGGAAAGAGCCGAACGCGGACTTTATAGGGGCTGCCCCAGTCATTGGAATACCAGACAGGCAGGAGCAGCCATTCTTTTTCAGGGGCTTGGGACAGCAGGTGGGGGAATGCGTCGATGCGGACGGCATCATAGCCGCGTTCCTTGACACCGTCGAGGGCAGCGTTCCAGTCCTCGAAGCCTGCGCCGTCCCAGCGGCGTTCAATCCATGAAAAATCCCACATGGTGATGGCGAGGGGGTGAATCATGTGTTTTGCCTCCTGTTGATGGGGTTGGGAATGCCTCGGTGCAGCGTCGGAAGGGGCGTTCGGTGCTGGACGGAAGCATTCGGGGGAAGTGTGCGGTATTTGCGGGAAATAAGCAGCTGGTTTTTGTTGTGCCTTTTAGGGACAACCCTGATGAACGAGCACATGACCGGCGAATTTCCGGTGCTGAAACCCGGAGCGAATGCTGTCAGCTGGACTGGGACGGTGTCGAAGGTTGTGGCGAAGCCGAATTGGCGGTATTTATAAATAATAGATGTCAATTTTGGCAAAATGCTTGACATTTTTCTGGAGGGGGGTATAATGTACTCGACTCTTATTGATTGGAGGGCTTTCCCATGAAGAAATTCGTTGCGCTCTTGCTGGTAGCAGTGTTGTCTTGTGCTTTCGTATTGACTGCTGCTGCCTCTGATTACTCTTTCCTTGATGGCATGACGTTAGAGGAAATGATAGCGCTACAAAGTGAGCTTGAAACAAGGATTTCAGATGCTAAAAATGCTGCCGGTGCCTCTGATCCAACCAACACTGGCATATGGGAAGTTCGCTATTATGTAGATGAGTTCAATAATCCAACTACTGAAGGGTATATCACCACAAAGGATTATGTAGTAGGTACTTTTAGCAACTCAGCTACGACCAATTCAGAACTCTATGTAATTTGGTTGATAGATAAATCAGATGTTGCTATTAAGCTTGTTGAATACGGTCGGAGTGTTGTAAAGAGTTCATATAGCAGTACGAACTATAACATTGTGATGCTTGACCCAGATGGAAACCGAGTATACATGACTGGTACAATGTGGAAAGGTGGAGACCGCATTTATATTGACAGCGAGTACGAGTCAACAGTCATCGAGGCACTTAAGAGAAACGGTTCTGTGTCTTTTAGAATTGATGAAGGCGGTAAGTACGGAAATTCAAGCTACCTGTTCAAGATGGAAGATACATCGTTCTTTGATAATGCATATTCAATGTTGAAGTAAGAACAATAAAGTCAATTTAAGCGCCCATTATCATGGGTGCTTTTTTCATGTCCACCAGGAGGTGATCATCCATGATCTGTGTCTATCCAGCCGACTGCACCGATTTTTCCGCCAACGGTCTCGGTGTACTTTCTCCCCAGACCGCCACCGTGACGGAAACCCTGAACGGTGAATATGAGCTCCAGCTGGTACACCCCATTGATGAAACGGGGAAATGGCAGCGGCTGGTGGAGGGCTGCATCCTCCGCGCTCCGGTGCCTGCCGCCATGACGCCCCGCGTTAACTTCTCCGCACCCGGGGATGACAGCGGCGCAGAGGTGTACCGCATCCATACCGACTTCTCCGGCGCGGAGACCCGAGCCGGTACCTTAGATTTGGCGTACATTGCGAAGGATTCTTGCGCCGAAATCGAAAAGCAGGGAGCTTCCATTCTCAGAAAGCTCCCTGCTGCCTGAAAATGCAGACGGGTGATTGCGGGTCAAGCACTGACCCGTGGATGGATTACTTCAGGAATTCTTCCGTCAGTTCCGCAGCCAGCTTGTCGCCTTCTTCGCGATGTTCATTCACGAAGTCGTTCCAAACCGTTTCCGGATCGTCGGAGATGACCGCCTGAATGATGATGTCGCGGATGTTGTTGATGACGGCAGAACGGAAGGAGTAATATGTCTGTCCTCCGGATGCGCGAATCAGGCTGTTGATGACGCCCTCGCCTGCGAAAATCGTCGTCATCAAGCCACCGACGATAACCCAGCTTAGGAAGTTCGGGAAGGTGTAAATCACCTGCAAGGTATTCTTGTAGTGCCGACTCCGCAGTTCGTTGAGCAGCAGCGCCAGAATGATCGGGCCGGGGAAGCCGGTAATGATGTACGCCAGTCCCATGCGGATGGTGTTGAAGAACGCCGCGGTGAACTTCTTGTCCTTGAACATCATCGCGAAGTTATTATACCACGGATTCGCCCACGGACTGCCCAGAATGCCCTTGCTGATCTTGTAGTCCTTGAAGGCGACCACCAGACCATACATCGGGCCGTAGCAGAACAGCAGGACGAACGCAATGCCCGGCAGCAGGAAAAGATACACCCAGCGGTTTTTCCAGATCCGCTTGCCCAAGGACTGCCGACGCCCTGATTCAATCATCGCATGTTCTTTCGCCATGCCATCAGCCACCCGCTTTCTCGTTTTTGTTCATGGCTTTATTTTATCGTTTTTTGCCCGAAAAGGAAGGCACTGTTTTCGGTTTGCACCCTCAATATTTTCGGTTCGGCTGTATTTAGACCAGATTCTCCATCTTTAGCAGTGGACAAGCGAAATCATCCCTGCTATAATAAGAACACCTTCCTGCTAAATAGGATTGCTTTCATAAGTTTCTGGACGCACTCCCGATGAAGCCGTTCGGGAGGAAGGAGGACGAGGATGTACCGCATTCTGATTGTTGATGACGAGCCGATGGCGCTGTATTCCACCGCGCACACCTTCCCGTGGGCGGACTGGGGCTTTGACCCGCCCGTGCTGATGACGGAAGCGCCCGCTGCGCTGGACAATCTGCGCACGGAACGCTTCGACGCCGCGATTGTGGACATTCGGATGCCGCAGATGACGGGCATTGACCTGATTCGCCTGTCCGGGGAAGCGGGCTTGCAGACGGTGTTCATCGTCCTGAGCGGGTATTCCGATTTCAGTTATGTGCAGACAGCGCTGCGGCTGTCTACATTCGACTACTGCCTGAAGCCAATTCTGCCCGATGCGGCGCAGGCGGCGCTGGAGCGCTTGTCGGGCCGCATCCACGACATTCGTGTGGGGAGCGACCCGGCGTTTCTGGCGACGCTGAGCAGCACGGCGCCACTCAAACTGCTTTTTACGCAGCGCGGACTGCCCGTGCCGGAAGGGATGCTGTCCATGGTGCTGTTGTCCGCGGAGAAGCCAGAGACGCTTCCACCGCTGCTGAACGGGTTTCAGGCGTCTCTGTCCTTCTGGGCGGACGCGAACGAAGTGCTGCTGTTCACGCCGATGCCGGAGCAGGCGCTGCTGTCCGCCTTGCCAAAGTCGCCTGACGTGCGCGTGTGCTATACTGTACCTGTATTGCAGGACATCCTCAATCCCGTTCGGCAATTGCAGCTGCTTCGGCAGACGATGGCGGAGGTGCAGCCCGGTCAGGCGCCGGTATCCATCCACGTCAACGACTGCAGTCCGACGTTTTTCGACATGCTGAACTACGTCGATGAGCATTTGAGCGATGAATTGTCCCTCCAAAGGCTTTCGGCGCAGTTCCACCTGAACTATACCTATTGTAGTGAGCTGTTTCGCGCCATCACGGGCGCGACGTTCACTAAGTACCTATCCAGCCACCGCATGGAGCGTGCGCGGACGCTGATTATCACGACGTCCATGAGCATCTCCGAAATCGCGCGGCAGACAGGGTACAGCAACTACAATCACTTTTCCGCCACCTTCAAAACGTATTTCGGGCAGACGCCGGGCGCGTACCGCACAGCGCATCAGGAAGGGAGTGGGCGCTGACCTATGCGCAAGCATTTCAGTTCTCTGCGCAGCCAGATGACGCTGCTGACGACCGGCACGGTGCTGGCGGTGGTGATTCTGGCGACGGTGTTTTACAGCAGCGCCCAGCGGATGTCTGAGAAGAAAGCAGCGACGTTCGTGCATTCGATGCTCGTGCAGCTGGGCGACAGCCTTGACCGCATCGGCAACGAAATGTCCTACTTGGGCAGCGCCCTCCATTCCAACGAGGTCTTGCAGCAGTATTATCACGCGCCGACAGCGATACAACGAATGCAGTACGGCAAAAGTTTCATTGATTTTACTTCCAGCCTGCTCAACCACAGCACCACGGTCAGCCACATCGTCATCGTCAACAACGACCAGAGTATCCTCAGCCCGACGGAGCGGAACATCATTGCGCTGGACACGCTGGATTCCAAGTATCACCTGTTTGAAAGCGACAATCTGTCTTCCGGTTTTTACGGGCCAGCATTCGATACCTTCACGAACATCAACTTTTTTGCATACGTTCAGCCGGTCTACAACACCCGGCAGGGTGCGCGCTTCCGGCAGAAGTTAGGCACCTGCGTCATCTTCGCCCGCCTTGACCTGCTGCAATCCACGCTGCGCAGCGCCCTGCCGACGCCCGGTGCAGCGCTGATGCTCATCGAGCAGGACGAGCAGATTATCCTCTGTTGCGACGCAGACGGGAACACGCTGTCCCTGCTGCCCGAATCGTTCTGCAGCGACATGGCGGATGGCTTGCAGCACAGTCTGACGCTCAACAAGACGACATACCTGACGGATTCGCTGCTGCTCTCATCAATGGGCTGGCGGCTGGTCAGCCTCGTGCCGGAGGACGAAATCGCGGCAGACCTGATGCCGCTGCTCTGGCTGGGGATGCTGATATGCGTCGTGTTCGCCATTTGCATTGGTGTGTGGAACCTGCACATCCAGCGCAGCATCATGGCGCCAGTGAAACAACTGACCGCCTTCATCGAAAATGACTTGGACGACAAGCTGCAGAACCGCATCCACATCAGCACCAGCAGCGAAATGGAACTGTTCTGTCAGGAAATCAACACGCTGCTGGACAAGGTGTCGGAAATGACGGCGGAGCGGCTGCAAGATCAGACGCGGCTCTACGAGATGAATCTGGCGAAGAAGCGTGCGGAGCTGTCCGCCCTGCAAAGCCAGATTAACCCGCATTTCCTCTACAACACGCTGGACTGCATCCGCGGGTACGGGTACATGCTGAACAGCAGCGAAATCGTGTCGATTACTAACGCCCTATCCTCCATCATGCGCTACTGCATCAAGGGCGCGGACATCGTCGCGCTGCGCAAGGAAATGACCATTGTCAACTACTATCTGGACATCATCCGCATCCGCTTCCCGAACCGCTTCAACTACGTTTTCGACGTAGATCCGGCGCTCGAAGATCTCGCGATTCCGCGTTTCATCATCCAGCCCGTGGTGGAAAACGCGATTTATCACGGGCTGGAATCGCGCCTGGAGAAAGGGACGCTGACGATTTCCTGCCACACGACGGAGACGGGAGGCTGCGCGCTGTGCGTAACGGACGATGGCGTGGGGATTCCCCCGGAGCGGCTGGCGGAAATTCACCGGAAGCTGTCCGACAAGAGTATGCAGAACGTGCTGAACGTCCCGGCGGGGAACAGTCTGGCGCTGGTGAACATCCATAATCGCCTGCGCAATCTCTACGGCGCAAATTACGGGCTGGACATCGTCTGTCCCCCGGAGGGCGGAACGCGCGTCACGCTGCACCTGCCGATGGTGCTGGTGCAGACAGAAACAGAACAGGGAGTTCACATCTCATGAACCTGATGAACATCGAACAGAATGCCGAAAACCTGCGGCTGCTGGGGCTGATTGTCGCCCAGCGCGGCGAAACAATCTATCAGCACAACTGGGACAGCCCGTGCCGCCGCCTGCTGTTCTCTGCCAGCAAGAGCTTCACCGGGGCGGCAGTCGGTTTCGCGGTTCAGGAGGGGTTATTGCGCCTTGACGACCGCTTGATTGAACTGTTCCCGGACGAAGCGCCGGAAAATCCCTCGGAGAACCTTTGCCGCGCCACGATTCGTGATGCGCTGACGATGTGCATCGGGCAGTCGCGCGGGTACTTGATGGGTGCACAGCGCGTCGGCATGGCGGAAGAAGACTGGGCGAAAGCAGTGCTGGCGCTGCCGTTCGACGAAGCGCCGGGGACGCACTTTGTGTACAGCAACGTCGGGCCGTATCTGGCGGGGCTGGCGGTGCAGAAGCGCGCCGGGTGCGACCTTGTGGATTACCTGATGCCGCGGCTGTTTGCGCCGCTGGGGATTCAGCGCACGGTCTGGGAGGTTGACCCGCTGGGGCGGACATTCGGCGCAGCGGGGCTGCTGCTGGCGCTGCCAGAGCTGCACAAGCTGGGACTGCTCTATCAGCAGGGCGGGCAATGGCAGGGAAAACAGCTGCTTGACCCCAATTGGGTGCGCGAAAGCGGCAGCAAGCAGGTCGAAAACGAGGAAGACGGCTACGGCTACCTGTTCTGGCGCGGAAAGTACGATTCGTACCGCGCGGACGGGCTGTATGGGCAGTACAGCGTCATTCTGTCGGCGCAGGAGGCAGTTATCACCTGCACGGCGGAAAACCGGAATCAGAAGCAGCTGCTGGAAACGCTCTTGGATGCCATCGTACCACAATTATAACGGAGGACACCCGCATGTACACGCCCGATTTGCTCACCATGACCGACGGCACGCCCGTCACGTCATCCGCGCAGTGGGAGGCGCGCCGGGGGGAACTGCTGAACATCCTCGCGCGGGAGCAGTACGGCACGTTTCTGCCGCCGTCCACCGCATCCGCGCGGGTAATGGCGCCGCCAATGCCCGCCTGCGCCGGACACGCCATGCAGGAGACGCTCGAAGTCCGCTTTGATACCCCGGCAGGGGAATTTGCCTTTCCGCTGCGGTTTCTCTATCCGGCGGACGGTCAGGCGCATCCGCTGTTTCTGCTGCTGAATTTCCGTCCGCTCATTCCGGACATCTACTGTCCGGCGGAGGAAATCCTCGACAACGGCTTTGCACTGGCGGTCGTGTGCTACACAGACATTACGGCGGACGACGGCGACTGGGGCAGCGGGCTATGCGGGCATTATCCGCGGAAGCATCCCGACACCGACCCCGGCAAGCTCGTTTTCTGGGCATACGCTGCCAGCCGCGCGCTGGATGTGCTGACGCTTCGCCCGGAGGTGGACGCGCGGAATATCGCCGTGATTGGGCATTCGCGGCTGGGCAAAGCGGCGCTGCTCTGCGGCGCGCAGGATGCCCGTGTGCGCTTTACCTGCGCCAACGATGCCGGATGCGGCGGCGACGCGCTGGAACAGACCAAGCATCCCGGCGCGGAGGATTACGCGGCGATGGCGCGCAGCTTCCCATACTGGTTCTGCGGCAATCGCAGCCGCTACATCGACCACCCGGAAGAGCGCCCCTACGACCAGCACTTTCTGCTCGGCGCCATCGCCCCGCGCTTCGCCGCCGTCAGCAGCGCGTCGCTTGACCGCTGGGCTGACCCATATTCGCAGCAGCTTTGCTGTGCCGCCGCGTCGCCCGCGTGGAAGCTGCACGGACTGCGCGGCTTTGTGGGTACAGAATCTGGCGGACAGTCACCCACAGCCGGACGTGTTCGAGGTGGATTCGCACGCGCCGCTTGCGCAGACGCTCTCGTTCGTCGCGCAGCATGCCGCCGCATGGGGACAGCCCGATGCCGTGTCGATTGCACTGCCCTGCGTGGTCTGCCGTGGAACGGTCATTGCCTGCAACGGGAAATACACGGATGCAGTCGGTTTTGACTGGGTGCGCTGGTCACAGAAGACATTCGGCGCGCCCGTTTTCCTGATGAACGATGCTGCTGCTGCACTGCTGGGCGAAATGCGCTGCGGTGCGGCGAAAGACACGGACGCCGCTGCCATCCTCATGATTGGTACAGGCATTGGCAGTGCCGCCGCCCAGGACAGGCGCATTCTGACAGGTCGGCACGGCACAATGGGGATGCTCGGCGGTCACATGGCGATTGAAATGCTGCACCCCCGCCGCTGCACCTGCGGCGCGACGGGCTGCTTGGAAGCATGGGCGGGAACTTGGGCGCTGGATGAGATTGCCCGTCAGGAGGATGGGTTTGCGGAAAGTGCCTTGGCGAATGCGAGAAAGGTAGATTACCGCGCGCTGCTGGACGGCGTGGCGCAGGGGGATGCGGTCAGCCTGCGGGTGTTTGAGACGGTCGCGACGGCGCTGGGGATGGGCGCGGTGAATTTGATTCATGCGTATGACCCGGAAGTGCTGCTGCTCAGCGGTGGGCCATGCCATTCAGAAATGCTGATGCAGAGGATTCGGAGATATGTGAGGGAGAATGTGTGGGCACCGTGGGGTCAGGTTGATATTCGGGTTGCGGAGAACCCGGAGAGGTCGGTATTGCTGGGGCTGATAAGGGAGTAAGGGAAATTTGTGCACCCGCAGGAGCGCCCCCTCAAGCTGCTTTATTCACTGCTTGCACATTGTCGCGCCAGATTATGCTATTGCTGCGCTTTATGGAATTGCTTGGGTTAGCTACTTATGAAATTCGAGGTGGTGAAAAATCGGAGGTATTTATCCGAATCAACGATCCTGAAAAGCTCCAATATTTGGCGTGGAATGGGAGATACACCAATGGCGTGTTGCAGAGTATCCAAGAGCATCATCGAAAGAATGAACGGATGCTTACGGCATTTTTTGCTACTGATATGGAGGATAGTGAGCGATGGGAACTCATTGAGCAGTATTTTTTGGGGAATGAGGAATATGTAAAGCAAATTTTAAATATTAGTGATTGAACAAAAATCCCCCGGCAGTCTTCATCAGACATGCCGGGGGATTCCATATACTCAAAACACAAACGCAAAAAACGCCATTAGTCCTGCTTGTACCGCCACTGGCGCGCGCGGTCGCCCGCGTTCAGGATGCGCTTGCGCATACGCAGGTTCTTCGGGGTGATTTCCAGCAGCTCGTCATCATCGATGAACTCGAGGCACTCTTCCAGCGTCATCGGATGGACGGAAATCAGGCGCATTGCGTCTTCGGAAGCGGAAGCGTTGCGCATGTTGGTGACGTGCTTCTGCTTGCAGACGTTGACGACAAGGTCATCCGGGCGGGAGTTCTGACCGACGATCATGCCCTCGTAGACGTTCTGCTGCGCGCCGATGAACAGCGTGCCGCGTTCCTGCGCGTAGAACAGCGCATAGGGGGTGGAAACGCCGCTTTCGTGCGCCACCAGCGCGCCGACGCTGCGGTGCGGAATATCGCCCTTGACCGGCTCGTAGCGCTCGAACACGGCGGACATGATGCCCTCGCCGCGCGTGTCAGTCATGAACTCACTGCGATAGCCGAACAGCCCGCGCGACGGCACAAGGAACTCCAGACGAACGCGATCCTGACCAGACATGTGCTCCAGCGTACCGCGGCGGCGGCCGATTTTCTCGATGACCGCGCCTGCGGAAGCCTGCGGCGTGTCCACGACAAGGCGCTCAATCGGTTCGCACTTCACACCGTCGATTTCGCGGTAAATAACGCGCGGCTTGGAGACGGCGAATTCGTAGCCCTGACGGCGCATGTTTTCAATCAGGATGGACAGGTGCAGCTCGCCGCGGCCGCAGACCTCGAACGCATCCGTACTGTCGGTGTCGCTGACGCGCAGAGAAACGTCCGTCTGCAATTCGCGCATCAGGCGCGCGCGCAGGTGACGGCTCGTGACATAAGTGCCCTCGCGGCCCGCGAAGGGAGAATCGTTGACTTGGAACGTCATCGTGACGGTCGGCTCGCTGATTTTGACGAACGGCAGACCCTCGATGCACTCCGGCGCGCAGACGGTGTCGCCGATGGACAAATCCGCCGCGCCGGACAGCGCCACGATGTCGCCCATGCGGACTTCTTCCGCGTCCACACGCTTCAAGCCGTCGTACTGATACAGGTTGCCCAGACGCCACGGCTGGCTCGTCACGCCGGTCTGTACATTCGTGTGGACGACGTTCATGCCCGCCTTGAACACGCCGCGGGTGATGCGGCCGACGCCGATGCGCCCGACATACTCGGAGTAGTCGATGGTGGAAATCAGCACCTGCGCCGGACCGTCGGGATCGCCTTCAGGCGCGGGAATGTACTTCAGGATGGCATCGAACAGCGGGCGCAGATCCGTACCGGGGGTGTCCAGATCCAGCGTTGCCGTACCCTTGCGGGCGGAGACGTAGAGAATCGGGTTTTCGATGGTGCTTTCGTCGGCTTCCAGGTCAATCAGCAGGTCGAGGATTTCGCCCACCACCTCTTCGCAGCGCGCGTCGGGGCGGTCAATCTTGTTGATGACAATCAGCACCTTCAGCTTCAGCTCCAGTGCCTTCTTCAGCACGAAGCGGGTCTGCGGCATCGGGCCTTCAAAGCTGTCCACCAGCAGCAGCACGCCGTCCACCATTTTCAGCACGCGTTCCACTTCGCCGCCGAAGTCCGCGTGACCGGGGGTATCGACGATGTTGATTTTCGTCTTGCCATAATGCACGGCGGTGTTCTTCGCCAGAATCGTGATGCCGCGCTCGCGCTCGATGGCGCCGGAGTCCATTACGCGGTCAACCGTCTGCTGATTCTCATGGTAAACGCCGCCCTGCTTGAGCATCTGGTCAACCAGCGTCGTCTTGCCGTGGTCAACGTGGGCGATAATTGCAATGTTACGAATATCTTCACGAACCATAACGTGTTCTCTCCTTACTATATAATCGAGAGGCACCAGAGGCGCTGCCTCTGGACTCCGCAAGGGGCGCTGCCCCTTGACCCCGCCAAAGGGTCTTCGACCCTCTGGACTCCCTTTTTCGCGATTGAGCAGGTGACTTCTCCTTACTTCTTCCGCGTGTTTATTGGGGGAAACCAAGGGGCGCTGCCCCCTGACCCCGCCAAAGGGTCTTCGACCCTCTGGACTCCCCTTTTCGCGATTGAGTTGAGCGCAACTGCATACTGTATGCGCGTGTTAAGTTCTGCGCGGTTTACTTGCGGTTGGCGGTTTCCGCCAGTTCCAGCCCTGCGTTGTTCTCGCAGGCAAGGCGGATGCTCCACTCGTTCTCAAACAGCAGCACATCGCGGTCGCGGCTGTCCTTCGCGCGCCCGGACGTGGATGTCAGCTTCAGCTGGTCAATGGGCTTGGGCGTGCTCACCACCCACCGCACGAAGCGGAAGGGCATGGACTCCATCACAATGTCCACCTGATACTCGGTTTTCAGCCGGTGCTCCAGCACTTCAAACTGCAGCACGCCAACGACGCCGACCATGAATTCCTCGCGCCCCGTCTCCGTGCGGATGAAGGTCTGAATCGCGCCCTCTTCCGCCAGCTGGGTGATGCCCTTCTGGAACTGCTTGCGCTTCATGGAATCCGCCGGACGCACGCGGGAGAAGAATTCCGGCGCAAAGACCGGGATGTTCTCGTAGTGCAGCTTCGGGCCGCCGGAGAGCGTATCGCCAAGCTGATAGATGCCGGGGTCGAACAGACCGATGATGTCGCCCGCCCATGCTTCCTCCACGGCTTCGCGTTCGTCTGCCATGAACTGCTGGGGCTGTTTGAGCGCGACGGTCTTGTTCGTCCCGGAGTGCCAGACCTCCATGCCCTTCTCGAACGCGCCGGAGACGATGCGCATGAATGCCAGCCGGTCGCGGTGCGCGGGGTTCATGTTCGCCTGAATCTTGAAGATGAAACCGGAGAAGTACGGCTCTTCGGGCTGAATGTCACCGATGTCGCTCTTGCGGGGCAGGGGCGGCGGCGTGTATTGCAGGAAGCGCTCAAGGAACGGCTCAACGCCGAAGTTGGTGACGGCGGAACCGAAGAACATCGGCGTCAGCTCACCGCGGCGCACCTTGTCGAGGTCGAAAGCGTCGCCCGCTTCGTCCAGCAGGTCGATTTCCTCCGCCAGCCGCTCGCGGTAGTGCTTTGCCAGCACATGCTCCAGCGCGGGGTCGTCAATGGCGATGTCAGTCTTCTGCACCATCGATTTGCCGTGGTCGCCGCCGGTGTACAGCTCGACCATCTTGGTGTCGCGGTGGTAGACGCCCTGGAAATCGCCGTCCGTGCCGATCGGCCAGTTGATGGGGCAGGAGCGGATGCCAAGCACCTGTTCCAGCTCCTCCATCAGCGCGAAGGGGTCTTTCGCCGCGCGGTCCATTTTGTTCACGAACGTGAAAATCGGGATGTTGCGCATCCGGCAGACCTTGAACAGCTTGATGGTCTGCGCCTCAACGCCCTTCGCCGCGTCAATCAGCATGACGGCTGCGTCCGCCGCAACCAGCACGCGGTAGGTGTCCTCAGAGAAGTCCTGATGGCCCGGTGTGTCCAGAATGTTGATGCGGAAGCCGTCAAACTCAAACTGCATTGCGGAGGATGTGACCGAGATGCCGCGCTGCTTCTCGATGTCCATCCAGTCGGACGTGGCGTGCTTATCGCTTTTGCGTGCCTTGACGCTGCCCGCCGAGCGGATTGCGCCGCCGTACAGCAGCAGCTTTTCGGTCAGCGTAGTTTTGCCCGCGTCCGGGTGCGAGATGATGGCAAAGGTTCGCCGTTTTTCCACCTGCTGGTGGAGCAGCTCCCGGAAAGCCGGCGTGTCGTGGGCTGGCAGCATGAATCGTCCTCCTCGTAAAGTGTCTGTCGCTCCTTGAAAGTGGATATTTCTTCCAACTCAAAACGTGCAAAATGCACGAAAAAGACAAGAATGTCCGAAAAGATATTTTACCGCCAAGAACGTGCCTTGTCAAGCCATTTTCCGCGCCTTCATGGCGTTCATGGTGCTATTTTTTCCGATTTTTCAGCAAACGGCAAAAAAAGTTTCAAGCAGCTTTTTGATTGACCTTTCTGCGCGATGGTACGACACTTTTGTGCAGTGCTCGCGTGCGGCGTAGGGGTTTCGCCTTCGCAGAGGCGATTCCCCCTGCAACGAAAAAGTCAAGCCGCATAGGTGCAGCGTGAAGGGGCTTCATGGGGGACAACCCCACTGCCATTGGAGTTATCCCCAATTTATCCACTTTTCATCCCCAAATCATTCACAGATACACCGCTTTATCCCCAACCCCGTCCGACGAAAAACGCGGTGAAAATGCACGTTTCGTCACATTGTCCTCCGCGGGGAGCGCTCATGCCATTTGGAACAAGCACCAAAGAACGTTTATGCACAGAAATGAATAATTATCCGTAAAATGCGAACATCCGACACCATTTTCTGGTTATCTGCAAAAGAATCCACAAGCCGCGCAGGGGGTGGACAACTTCTGTGGATAACCCTGTGGACAATGTGGATAATTTGCGGTCATACGCGGTTTGTCAAGGCAAAATCGGCAAAAAACACTGTGGATAATCCTGTGGAAACTGTGGATGCTTTCGCCCAATTTGAAACGATTTGAAGGACGGGATACATATACAGCGGATGGATAGCAGACTTGGATACATCAACAAAAGCATAATCATGCGTCAATTTGGTGTGCTTCGGACATGCCTATACCGTATCCGACATAGACTGGAGAGAGGAGGTGGGTTTCTTGGCAGAAAAATCGCCCTTTTTCCGCAATTTCGCATCGCACATCCTGCCGGTGCTGACCTTTGCAACGCTGCTTGTCGGTACGGCACTGGTGGGTGTTGCGCTGACTCGAATTCCCCAAAGACCGACGGACGCAGCATCCCCGTCTCCCGCGCCGGAAACATCATATATCGCCGCGGGCAGCCTGACCGGGCGAACGATTCTCGTTGACCCCGGCCACGGCGGCTATGACGGCGGCGCGCGCTGCCGAGATTCCGGCGTGTGGGAGAAAGAGGTCAACCTCGCCGTAGCGCTGGCGGTGGAAAAGAGCCTGACGCAGCGCGGCGCGACGGTGCTGATGACCCGCCGGACAGACACCGATCTCTGCGACGACACAACCCGTCCGGCAAATGTGACGAAGAAGCGGCAGGACATGCAGTGCCGCGTGGATATGGCGGTTCAAGGGCAGGCGGACATGGTGCTGTCCATCCACATGAACGAATACCGCGTGCGGTCGGAATCCGGGCCGCAAGTGTTCTACCGCGCGGGCAGCGGCGCGGGGCGTCTGCTCGCCGGAACGATGCAGGAAGCGCTCATTACCGCCCTTTCGCCCCAAAAGGAGCGCGCCGCCATGCCGGGCGACTACTTCATTCTTCAGCTGGATACGCCGTCGGTGCTGGTGGAATGCGGCTTCATTTCCAATCCGGCGGAGGAAGCGCTGCTGCTCTCGCCTGCCTATCAGGAGAAGCTGGGCGAAGCGATTGCGGATGGCGCGGCGGAGTATTTCCGCTTGGCACAGGCAGAAAAATGAAGGTTGCATTTTTTCGCCGCGCATGGTAAAATAAGAAGAAAAGGAAACGCATTATATCCGGAAAGGAGTATCGAATGAACATTCACGAATCCGCTGAGGACTATTTGGAAGCAATCCTCCGCCTGAAAGAAGCAAAAGGCTATGCACGCTCTGTGGATATTTCTCTGCTGCTGGGGGTCACGAAGCCGTCTGTCAGCGTGGCGATGAAGCGCCTGCGCGAAAACGGTTATCTGACGATGGATGCTGACAACTTGATTACGCTCACGCCCGCCGGGATGGAAATTGCGAGGAGCATTTATGACCGCCATAAGACGCTGTCGAGCTTTCTGGAGAGTTTGGGCGTTGATTCCGATGTCGCCCGTGAGGACGCCTGCAAAATTGAGCATGATATTTCCGAGGAATCGTTTACCGCGATTCGGAAGCTGATGCAGGAGCGGGAGCAGCACCCCGAAAATCCGCAGGAGTAATGGCATATCAAAAACAAAGCCGGGTCGAATCTCCCCTGTTTCGGAGGATTCGCCCCGGTTTTTCTGTATTTCTTACTTCTCCATTCCCAGCGAGCGGTATGTCCGCACCAGCACGACCGCCGAGAGAATTGCCGTCAGCACATCTGCGGCAGGCATGGAGTACATCACCCCGTCCAGCTGGAAAAACTGCGGCAGGAGCAGCACCAGCCCCACGCCGAACACAATCTCCCGTGCCATCGACAAAAGCGTCGAGGCAGCCGCTTTCCCCAGCGATTGCAGGAAGATGAACGTCCCTTTGTTGATGCACGCCAGCACAATCATGCTCAGGTACACCCGGAAGCAGCGCCGGGCAAAGAGCGTGTAGTGGATGGACTCGTTCTGCGCGCCGAAGAGCAGCATCACCTGATCGGGCAGCATCTCCACCACAAGCAGCGCAATCAGCCCGACAACTGCCTCCGCCGCCAGCAGCCGCGTCAAAAGCCCTTTCACGCGGTCATGCCGTCCTGCGCCCATGTTGTATCCCGCCACGGGAATGCATCCCGCTGCCAGCCCAATCGCACAGCTGATGACGATTTGGAACACTTTCATGACAATGCCGAAAACCGCCATCGGAATCGCGGAAAATTCCTCCTGCGAGAAAACAGCGTCCTGCGCGCTGCAAATGCGCAGCATCGTGTTCGTCGCCGCCATTGCCGCGACCAGGCTGATTTGCGCCAGGAAGGATGTCATGCCGAGCTTGGCGCATTTCCCCAGTAAATGCGCGCGCGGGCGGAAGCTGTCCTTTTGCAGGTGAATCTGCTTCATCCGCGTCAGATACCAGATGGACAGTCCAGCGGTCAGCGCCTGCCCGGCAACCGTTGCAATCGCCGCGCCCGCCATACCAAAGTGGCAGACGAAAATCAGCAGCGGGTCAAGCACGAGGTTTGCCGCCGCACCCGCCAGCGTGGCAACCATCGCGAATGTCGGGCTGCCGTCAGAGCGGATGACCGGGTTCATTGCCTGCCCAAAGACGTACAGCGGCACGCCCAAGGCAATCCAGAAGAAATATTCCTGCGCCTTCTCGAATGTCCCGGCATTGACGCGCCCGCCGAACCACGTCAGCAGCGTGTCCGGGAACAGCAGGTATGCCGCCATCAGGACAAGCCCCGCGACGACGCTGACCGTTACCGTTCCGCCGACGGCGCGGTGGGCATCCTCCTGCTTCCCTGCACCAAGCATCAGGCTGACAAACGCGCAGCAGCCGTCGCCGAGCATGACCGCAATCGCCAGCGCCGCGACCGTCAGCGGAAAGACGACCGTCGTTGCTGCGTTCCCGACGCTGCCCAAGTCGGGCGCGTTCGCAATGAACACCTGATCGACCATGTTGTACAGCGCCGCCACGACCAGAGAGGTCATGCACGGCACGGCGTAGCGCCGCATGAGGCGCCCCAGCGGCTGTGTTGCCAGCGGGCGCGCGTCCTGCGCCGCCAAGGTTTCGGATTCTGTCTGCATAAAAAAAGCACTCCTTTTCGTTGATTGGAGCGCAGTGTCAAGGCAAAAAAGACTGCCCCTGCTGCGCGTCCGACAGATGGACTTACGCAGCAAAGGCAGCACTCTGTACCGCTATTTTACCGCATCGGAGCGGATTTGTCAAAGGGGTGTATCATCATTTTTTCCCGCCCGTCACAAGGCTTCCTGCAAAGCACGCGCCGCCTGCGATCCAGTACCCCATTACGAGGCGATTCGTCGTGCCGTAAATCTCCAGCGCCCCTTGGAACAGACAGCCGACTGTCAGCGCAATGATGCCCCAGTGGTACAGCCGCACGCACCAGCGCCCCGGCAGCGCTTTCCCGCGCAGGGCGCGAATCAGCAGCGGACACGCTCCCAGCACCAGCGGCGGCAGGAACGCATACACCATGAAGTCCGAATAGACCCCGTGGCTGAACTGCTCATACACGAATCCGCCCAGCGCGGTCACGGCGGCAAAAAGCAGATGATAGAACGCAAGTTTCACGCATTTGCGGTCAATAGCCGATGTAGACAATGTCGCTCACGCTCCTTTCGCGGATGCTGCGCCCATTTGTGGTCGGGCTGTTGACGACGCGCCCCTGAAATACCATCGTCGAAGAGCCGCCGCCGTCGAGGTTGTAGGCGATTTGTGCGCCCAGCGACTGCATCAGCTCTGCCAATTGCCGCAAGGAAAGCCCGGCGCTCTCCTTCGTCCGCCCGTCGGAGGCGACCAGCAGGTAATGCCCTTCGCTGATTTGCCCGATGGCGGTGCGCGGGTTGGAGGTCATGGCGCGCCCGACCTCGTCGCTGCTGCTGACGGTCACTTGCCCGCCATTGATCAGCGCCGGGCCGAACGTCAGCACCTGCCACGCGCCCTCACGCACCAGCGTGTCGGCGCTCGTTTCGCCTTCGGTGATGATGCGGAAATTGCCGTCCGCACCGATGACCAGTGCGTCCGTGCCGCTTTGCGCCGATGCGCGGTACAGCACGCCGTTGCGCAGCACATACCCGCGCTCCTGTGCGCCGTAATAGTCGCCGTTGATGGCGAGAATTGCACCCGCGTTTGCCGCCTGCACAGAGGTCGTCTCGGTCAGGTTGCGGGCGTAGGTGTTCCCCGCCAGCGCCGTTTTGAGCAGGGAAATGTCCGCAATCTGCACATCCGCAACGTACACCGTCGTGTTCTCTACGCGCATCGTTGTCAGCACAATGTCGATTTGGTCGTCGTGGTATTCCGTATCGGCGGAAATGGGCGCGGTGGTCGCCTGTTCCGCGGGGGATTCCGTCGCAGTCGGCACGGTGGTCGGAGCTTCCGTCGGCGCGGTGGAGGCTTCAGCGGTTGCCGTCGGCAGCGTGTCCGGCGTCAGCACACGGACAATCACGAACGTGTCCAGCGCCGCATAAACCGTGTATGCCGCCAGAATCAAAGCAAACACCATGTTTGCGAAATGCCGCTTCATGGAGCTTCACTCCTTTCCATGGCTATTATCTCCCCGTCAAGTGACGAACACATGATGAACCCGTGAATGATGCCGGAAGTTTTCCCTTCCCTTGACGCAATCCTGCCAAAGGCGTATACTGGAAGCGGAAATTTCCGCGGATGACCGCGAAAAGGAGAAGAATGATGCAGAAACTACGGGGATACTTGGCACTGGGAATATTCATCATGGGTATTGTATCGCTTTTATGCCTGCTTCTGCCGCTCATCGAGATAACGGATGATGCGCTGCTGCTGATGGTGTTTGCTGTGCCGCCGCTTATCTGCGGATTGTTCATAGCATTGGCACTGCATATGCTGCTGTATACGCTGCTTCTGGTGCTGTACGGCTGCAGAATACAGCTGGTGGCTTTGTACTTTCTTCATATCCGCAGGAAAACCGTCGGCTGGCGCGTGCAGTACCTTCCGGCGGCGGAGCGCAAGGTGGGCATACTGCTGGCGGCTGTTCCGTGGGAGCAGGAAACCGGCGACTTGCAGCAGCGGGCGCAGATTGTCCTGTACTATGTGCAGAGCGTACTGGCAATACTGTTCTATGCGCTGGCAGTCAATTTGTATGGGACAGCATCCGCCATTGCCTGCCTTGTGCTGGCGTGGGGTTATGCGTTTCTCAGCATCATCATGCCGCCAAGCGAAATTCGGAAAGTATTCCAGCCCGAAAAGCGGCGCAAAATGTGGCAGATGCAGTGCCTGCTGGCGGAGAACCTGACGGATCACCTGTTCACGGAAATGCCGGAGGAGTACTTCACGCCGCCGGACAAAATTCAGGATCAGAATGATGCGGCTCTTATGATTAATTGTTCCGCGCGGCTGATGATGCAGAACCGCTATGGTGAGGCGCTGGACATCCTGACCATGCTGGCGCTGGAGCATCGGGAGCAGACGAAGCGCCTTTGGTGGCAGCTGATTCCGCGCGGCGTTCTGTGCGAATTGGCATTGGACAAGCCGGGCTACTTCCTGAAAGAGTATGACACGCTGTACATGCAGAAGGAATTGCGCAAGCATGAAAAGCAGCCGCTTGTCTGGCGCACGGCGTATGCGGTGCATCTGCTGCGCGACGGCGATGAGCAGAAGGCGGAGCAGTGCCGCAAGCAGTTCCTGCGCCGCATCCGCCATACGACCATGCCGCGCTGCTATCAGTGGACGATAGACAGAATGGCGCGGGAAAAGGCAATCTACGAATCAAGAAAGGCAAAGGAAGCGCAAGAATGAAGAATCGGACATTTCAGCGCCTGTTTCCGCTCCTGCGGATGGGCAGCATCCTGCTGGCGGCGGTACTGTTCTGCGCGGCACTAATCGGCGTGAACGCACAGCTGACTGTCGGGACGAATGAAGAGCGGAATCTGGCGACGTATCTGGGGCTGGCACTGACGGCGGTCGTGACGTATCTGCTGCAAGATATGCTGAAAATGCTGGTCGGCAGGCACTTTGGCTGGAAGCTCGTGCGCTACGAGGCGTTCGGGCGGGTCTATCAGGCGGACGGCGCGGGGGCGTTCGTGCGCATTCAAGCCCCGGCGCAAAGTCGTCTGCGCTATCAGCCGTATCTGCTTCCGCCGGAGGATGCCCCTCGGCACGACGTGACGCTGTACACGCTCTGTCCCCTGCTGTATGGCGGGGCGCTGGCGGTGGTGTTCGGCGTGCTGACCCTGCTGACGCTGGGGCAGCCGGTGTCGCTGGTGCTGTGCGAACTGGCGATGGGCGGCGTGGTGCTGGTGATGACGTGCATTCTGCCGATGGATGAGCGGTTTATCGCATCGCCGATGGCGATTGCGCGGATGCTTCGAGATCCGGAACAATTGGCGGAGTGGCTGTATTTCGCGCGTATGAAGGCGAATGGCGGGGTGGAGGTGACAGATGTTTCGATTGAAAACATTCCGCAGCCTGCAACAGTGAAGACATGTCAGGATGCAATCTGCGTCTTTCAGCGAGCGCAGATTGCGCTGATGGTTCAGTGTGATGCACAGAAGGCGTATGGGCTGATGAAACAGGTGCTGGAAAGCGAGGCGCGGCTGTCATATACTGCATGGAAACTTCTGCTGAGCGATGGGGTGGTTGCGGAACTTCTGGCAGGTGAACCGGGTGAATTTACGGCGCTCTATCGTGGAAAAGCCGGCGCAGCAATACGGCAGGTGATGTTTCGCATGGTGGACTATGCGCTTCCTGCCTATGCGGTGGCGATGCTGGTGACACATGAAGCGCGGGAAGCGGAAGTTGTGCGGAACACGCTTGCGCCAGTGCGAGAGAAAATGCCGGAGCTTGATGCTTTGATGAAAGCCATCGAAGAAAAAGCCGCACGAATCGAAAGCTGATTCGTGCGGGGAAATTTCGCGCCTGCGGGCGCGACAAGGGGGCAATGAAAACAGGTGAAACCTGCGATCGCCCTTTGGAAACCTTTGGCGCCGCAGCTTTTGAGGTTTCATGTTTGTTGGCTTGAACCGAAGGTTCATAGGATAAACACGCGGGCACTGTATGCAGAAGCGACCAACTGAATCGCGCGGAAGGGTCAAGGGAGGAACTCCCTTGCAGGGTGCAGGGGCAGCGCCCCTGCTGGGGTCAAGGGGCAACGCCCCTTGGGTCTCCCCCTCACTCACTCCTCTGTGCATCCTCCCACGCGCGGCGGATGGCGGTGAGGATGTCGCCGTGGGCGTCGCGCAGGGACATGGTGGCGCCGGAGACAATGTCGGCAGCGCGGGCGCGGTCGTCGTCGGAGAAGGCTTCCCAGCGGGCGCGATCAGCGTCGGAAGAAGAATTTTCCGTCAACGGGCGGCCGTTCTCGGCGGAAAAGTACCGCCCGAACCACGTTTCTACCTCGTCCACCGTCATGCCGACCATCATGTTCTGATAGGCGTCCATCTGCTCGCGCCATGAACCGCTCGTCAGCTGGTAATCCTCTCCACGGGCGCGCTTGCTCGTCCATGCGGCAATTTCCTGCATGTAGTTGTCCTCGCTGTCCTCGGTGTAGCCGACGACCTTCCCGGTATTGTCATCCCAGAGCGAATAGCCGCCCTGTCCCGGAAAGCCGCTGAACTGCGGCATGGACGCGCCGCTGTAATTCGGCGTTGCCACTTCGAGCTGGTCAACCGCCATCGACACGATGCGCCCGTCCTCGTCGAATGTCCCGTGCGCAAACACGACGTTGAAGGAGTAAACCTGCCCGTCCTCGTCATCCTTGCCCGGCCCGACGCGCCCAGTCGCCGCCATGCCGATGCCCTCGCGAACCGCCTGACCCGCGCGGTTTGCCGGATTGCCCGTTGCCTCGTCCATTGTGTCCGATGCGTTCAGGGCGACGCGGACGGCTTCACGCAGGGCATTGCTCGTCATCGTTGCGCCCGTCACGACATCCACATCCCATGTGTTCATGCGAATCATCTCGTCCGGCAGAATATCCAGCGCGCGGCTGCCGATGCCGTCCGTCTCATGCTGCTCCAGAATGTTCACGGCGCTGATGGCGCCGTCCTCCATCATCACCTGCACACGCAGGATGCCGCCGTAGCCATCCGCCTGACCCGCGCGCGTGTCGGCGCTGGCGCGGCAGGACGCAAGCAGAACGGCGCAGAAACACAGTGACAGCGCCATCAACAGGCGCTTCCGCGTTATCCAACTGGTTTGCATTAAAAAATCCCCTTTCAATCTTCCAGATTGCAGGGAAATCGCTCCCTGCGACGTTGTTATTGTGTCCCGCGCAAGAAAAGTCATTCAATCAACACGCTTTTTGATGCAGATTTTTTCCGCAAGCAGGAAAATCGCCCTTGCGCGGCGAATAGAGATAGAGAATATGCCTGTGCTGACTGATTTTCCGCCGCGCGGGCATCCTGATGAAAGGGTTTCACCCGAAAAGGCAGGTGTTTTTCGTATATGAAGAAGTCATCCGGGAAGAAGCGCGTCAGTTCGCTGACGTTCCTGATTGCGACGACGGCGGTGCTGGCGGCGGTGGCGGTGCTGTGCCTGTTCGGCAGCAATCTGCTCTACGCCATGCGTGTGCGCAACGTCAATGAGCAGCGCGCCGAGGTGGAGAAGCGCAACACGGAGCGCTACGAAGCGTATCGGCAGGAAGTGCAGGAGCTGCAAGACCGTCTGACGGCGAACAACAACATCAGTGCCGACTGGCCTACGCCGGACACGCAGGAAGGCATCTCCATTGTCGACCTGACGAATTATCCGCTGGATAACCCCGGCACGGTCACGGTGTCGCGTCAGGACGTGATGCTGGGCGGCCTGCTGCTGGTCAACGAGTGGCATTCCCGCCCGTCGGATTTTGACGAATCATCGCTGGTGTCCATCATGACCTATGCGCGGAGCATGGGCGTGACGAAGAGCATTTGGCGCAATTCCGACCAGCGGCTGTTCCCGGTGGCGGCGAATGCCCTGCTGGATGCGCTCAATGCCGCAAAAGAAGCGGGGCTGGAGGGCTATGTCGTCCGCGAGGCGTACCGCAGCATTTCCGACCAGCAGACGCTCTGGGACGCGGAATACAACCGCTTGAAAGGCCGCCACAGCGCGTGGACGGACGATGAGCTGATTGCCGCCACAAAGAAGAGCATCAACCTGCCCGGCACGAGCGAATATAACTCCGGCTTGGCTTTCACGCTGTACCTCTACGAGAACGGCAATGACGAATTGAACAAGATGGTGTTCTCCGAGAGTGAGCAGGGCAAGTGGATGTACGAAAACAGTTGGAAGTACGGGCTTGTGTTCCGCTTCCCGCTGCAGGACTTCCCGACGAAGGGCACCATCAGCCGCGCCTACAAGACGGGCGTGAACGTGGAGATGAATCTGTTCCGCTTCGTGGGCATTCCGAACGCAACGGTGATGCACCATCTGGACATGTGCTTGGAAGAGTACATCGAGTACCTGATGGCGCACCCGCACATCGCCGTGTTTGAGGATGGTCAGCTGAAGTACGAAATCGTCCGCCAGCAGGTGGGCGACGACAGCAGCACCTTCTCCGTCAGCATCAGCCGCAAGACCAGCAACTACACCATGTCGCTGGACAACATGGGCGGACTGATTACGATTTACGAGTATTGATAGGGATACGAATCCCCCGCCAGCGGATGATGATGTCCGGCTGACGGGGGATTTTGCTTCGAGACCATCAAGAAATAAAGCGAGGTGCGTCCGATTGAAACATCGTATCATGGCATTGCTAACCGCATTTATCCTCTGTTTCAGCACTGCGTCTGCTTTTGCAGATACATCCGTTGATACAGCCATGAACCTGTCCACTACAGCAGATGCACCATTAGCCGTCATCAAAGCATCGTCCGCGCTTGCGGCGGCGCAGTCGATGATTCTGCTTTTCAATGCGGGTTCCAAACGAGAAGGCGCAGTGATGGAAACGTGCATGGTAATCCCCATTAGCGTCACATCCGACGATGATATCATCACGATGGAGATTGCCGCTCTGCATGGTGTTTTCAGCCCTAATGAAGTCCCGACAGAAAAATATGACCCGCATCACATGATGGCAGGCTGCGAAAGCTGGGTGCGCTTGCAGCTGCTGGACAACCACGACGGCACATATTCGCTGCTGACGTATCAAGAACCCGACGATGGCGAAACGCTGTACAGAGACGTTAAACGCATCTTCTCTGTATTCGCTGCGATAAGGCTGATGATTTCGGCCAGAGACGCATCATTTAAGGACACCTACCATGAAATGGCGGAGGAAAACTGGGCGGCATTCTGCTCCCGCGACACCAGTGACGAAGGAACGCCCGTCTTCCTCGAAATGAATGTGACTTCGGCGGATGTGCGGCTCAGCCTGACGTATCTGCGCGAACCTGAAAACTACCCCGCCAGCAACATTCGCGAATACACGATGGCGGACGGCACGACGTATGTTTGGATTGTGATGGAATAAGTCTGCTTGACAAAAAGCGCCGGAATGCAGCTGTGTATGCTATGTTCCGCGTTTGGCGTTTTGGGCGGAAGGTCGGTCGCGCCCATCTGGCGCGACAATGTTGAGTTGATGGATAAAGCAGCTTGGGGGCGCATCTGCGGATGCGCAAAGTTACTGGCAGGGACGCTTCGCTGCCTGCGCCTTTTGTTGACTTTTCTCTTTGAATTGATTTGACGAGGAACAGTTGGGGCGTTGCCCCAAGCCCCACCAGAGGCGCTGCCTCTGGACTCCGCAAGGGGAAAAGGAAAAGAGTCGAAGTCTCCCCCTTGACCCCTCCGCGCGATTGAGTTGGTCTCACTACCATGCTCTACCCGCGTGTTTATCCTCTGTTTTCCCTTCCCTTATCCTTACTTCGCTTCCGCCCAGTTTGTTCCCTGATGCACCTCCGCCAGCAGCGGCACGCGCAGCTCAATCACATGCTCCATCGCATCCTTCAGCAGCTTCCCCGCTTTTTCCACTTCCTCCGGCGGGCATTCCAGCAGCAGTTCGTCATGCACCTGCAAAATCAGCCGACTCTTCAGTCCCTCCCGGCGCAAGGCTTCGTCCACCCGTACCATCGCCAGCTTGATAATATCCGCCGCCGTCCCCTGCACGGGCGTATTCATGGCGGCGCGCTTGCCGAACTCGCGCACAACCGCCTTGTCGCTCTTCAGCTCCGGCAGATACCGCCGACGCCCCATCAGCGTCAGCGCGTAGCCGTTGTGCTGCCCGTCCTCGGCGGCGCTGTCCATGAAGCGCTTCACGCCCGGATATTTCGCGAAATAGCGGTTGATGAACTCCTGCGCCTCCTGACGGCTCACGCCCGTGTTTTTCGCAAGACCAAATCCGCTGATGCCGTAAATCAAGCCGAAATTGACCGCTTTTGCGCGGGAACGGAGCGTAGAATCCACCTCATCCAGCGGCACGTCGAAGATTTCGCTGGCAGTGCGCGCGTGAACGTCCTGTCCCGTGCGGAAGGCTTCCACCAGTGCGTGGTCGCCGGAGAAGTGCGCCATCAGGCGAAGCTCAATCTGGCTGTAATCCGCGTCCAGCAGCACCCAGCCTGCGCGGGGCAGGAACGCCTGACGGATTTCCTTGCCCTCCTCCGTGCGGACGGGGATGTTCTGCAAATTCGGCTCGCTGGACGAAATGCGCCCGGTGGCGGTGGCGACTTGGTCGAAGGTGGAGTGTACGCGCCCGGTCGCGTCCGTCAGCCGCAGCAGACCCTCGACGTAGGTCGAATTGAGCTTCGTCAGCTGCCGATAGCGTAATAGCGGCGTAATGACTTCCGGCGCGATGTCCTGCAAACCTTCCAGCACTTCGGCGGAGGTGGAGTAACCGCGCGCGGTTTTCTTGCCGTGCGGCAGCTGCAATTTATCGAATAGCACGTCGCCGAGCTGCTGGGTGCTGTTGAGGTTGAAGGTTGTTCCGCAGGCGGCGAATACCTGCTGCTTGCTCTGCTCAATTTCCTGCGTGTAGCGCTCGCCCAATTGCCGCAGGAACGCCGTATCGACGGTGAAGCCGATGTCCTCCATGCGGTACAGCACGCCGGAAAGCGGCATTTCCACGTCGCGCATGAGGTGACTCATGCCCATGCGGTCAATATTCGCCTGCTGCCACCGGCACAGCGAGAGCATTCCGCGCGCGTCAGTGGGCAAATCACCGCACAGCGCGTCCAGACTGTAACTCTTGCGCTGCGGGTCAAGCAGGTACGCGCCAAGCTGCACGTCCCATGCGTATCGCTCCGGCATGGGGAGCTTCGCGCGGTTCAGCCGGTGCCACAGCGTTTTGCCGTCGTGGATGACGGCGGGGTGCGCGGCGAGGTCGGGTGCGAGGGCGCGGAGCAAATCCTCCGGGTCAGCGCCGGGAGTGAGCAGATCGCCGCCGAGTGCCGCCTGACAGCAGGACAAATCCTGCGCCGCGCATGTCAGCACCGTGTCATCCAGCGCGATGGCAATTGGGCGGGCGCTGTCCGGCAGGGCGGTGAGCCACGCGGTCAGATCAGCGCCGGAGGAAATCGGGGCAGCGTCCGCAAACGGCAGGAGCGTCAAGGGTGTTTCCTCTGCCGCGGTATCCGGCGCGGGCGCATCGTCAGGCGCTTGCAGGCGGCGGATGATGCTGTTCAGCTTCAGCTTTTCCAGCGCGGGAATCCCATGCCGGAAGTCTGGCATGGCGCACGCCTTGAGGGAAAACGCAATCGGTGCGTCGCGGCGAATCGTCGCCAGTTCGCGGCACATTTTCGCCTGATCCGCCCATGTGACGAGCTTTTCGCCGAGTTTGCCCTTCACTTCGCCTGCATGAGCGAGGATATTGTCCAGCGTCCCATACTGGTGCAGCAGACGCACGGCGGTTTTGTCGCCAACGCCGGGGATGCCGGGGATGTTGTCGCTGCTGTCTCCCGCCAGCCCCTTCCAGTCCACCACCTGCTCCGGCGAGAAGCCATACACTTCGTACACCATGGCGGGTGTAAAGTGCGTCGTTTCGCTGATGCCCTTGCGGGTGAACAGCACCTGCGTCGTATCGGACACCAGTTGGAGCGCATCGCGGTCGCCGGTCAGGATGACGGGGCTGACCCCGGCGTCCTCACCCAGTTTGGACAGCGTGCCGAGCAGATCGTCCGCCTCCCAGCCTTGCAAGGAGAAAACCTGGATGCCCATTTCCGGCAGCAGCGTCCGAATGGTAGCGAACTGCTGGCGCAATTCATCCGGCGTCGCGGCGCGTCCCGCTTTGTAGTCGGGATATGCCGTGTGGCGGAACGTCGGCGCGTGCTCATCGAAGCAGACCGCGAGATAGCGGGCGTTTTCGTCTGAAATCGCTTTGAGCATCATGGTCAGAAAGCCGTAAATCGCATTGGTGTAAACGCCGCCCGCGTCCATCAGCGGTAGGGCGTGGAAAGCCCGGTGCAGCAGGCTGTTGCCGTCAATCATGAGGAAGGTGTCTTTCATGGGTTTCTCCTCCTATCTCCTTCAATTGTACCTTCCCGAATGAAACTTGTCAACCGCCGCATATCCTTTCCCCAGAAAGGCAGGGACGAAAATGCGGATTTTGCTGGCAGGGATGATGGCGCTGCTGCTCCTGCGCGCGCCGGAGACGATGGCGGCGGCGGAAGCGGCGTGTGCGCTGTTCGTGCGCAGCGTGATGCCGGGGCTGTTCCCGTACTTGACGCTGTCGCAGATGCTGGTGAGCCGATGCGGACGCGACATGCAGCCCGGTATGCTGATGCTGCTGGGCTGGTGCGGCGGTTCGCCGACGGGTGCGCGGCTGCTGGCGATGCAGGGCAGCCGTCCGCACCGGGAACAGAAGGCACTGGCGGTCTCCTGCGCGACGATGAGCCCGATGTTCCTGCTGGGGACAATCGGAAGCTGGCTGAACAGCCGAATCGCGGGGGCAATTGTGCTGCTGAGCGTGCTGGCGGGCGGCTGCTGCGCGGGGCGACTGGCGAAACGGTGGACGAGGGTTACATCCGCTGAAAAAGTGCCAGAGGCAGCACTGTCCCCTGTCTCCTTCGCACGCGCGGTGGAGGACAGCGCCCGAACCATGCTCCTTGTCTGCGGCACGATGACGATGCTTCGCGTCTTTGCGACGCTGACGGACTTTCTGCCTGATGCGATGCGTCTCCCGCTGACGACGCTGCTGGAAGTCACGACGGGCGCGGTGACGATCGCAAACCTGCCGGCACCTCTGCCTTTGCGGATTGCTCTCCTGTCCGCAGCGACGGGTTTCGGCGGCTGCGCAGTCATCATACAGAACCGCGCGCTGTACCCGCAAGGATTGATGCGACTGGGTGAACAGCTGGCGTGGCAGGCGCTGCACGGCGTGATTTCGGGGGCATTGGCGCTGGGAATCGCGCTGCTGGTGCTGAGCGCGGGCGGAAATTTGTAACAGAAAATTTGTGATGGATAGCTGAAAGAATCCGGATTACAGCTTGTCAACTGGGGAAAAAGCAAGTATAATATATTCTGCGGAGTTCTGCGAAATTCTCCGCATCAGCAAAAAAAGAAACCCGTCGGCTTCGGCGGAATTGAAGGAGTACCCAGAAAAAATGAAAAAACAAAATGCAGCGATTTGGTGCGCCCTGCTGCTGGTTGCCTTGCCCATTGCAGTGCTGCTGCTTGTGCCGTCGCCTTCCGCGCGGATTGTGGACGTGGTGCAGCCGCTGATGGAGTCAGAAGAGATTGATTATTGGAATCCCGACATCTTCTTTCTGACGAAATACGGCTTGACCGCTGCTATCAGCGTTCTGTGCGGTTTGGTGCTGACGCTGCTGTGCTCGCGCAAGCGCCTCCCGCTGGACACCCACGCGGCGATTTGCACGGTCGGCGGCTTTGGGGCATTGGTGGGCGCACGCGTGCTGTATATGCTTGCCCGGTATTCGTACATCATGGTTGATTTGGGCGGCAGCTCGTTCTTCTGGCAGTTCTGGCAGGGCGGTTATACGCTCTATGGCGGCATCCTCGGCGGCATGGGCGCGATTGCGCTGTATGCGAAACTGACGAAGCAGAAAGCGCTGCCTCTGCTGGACGCGGTGACGCCCGGCGCGCTGCTGGCGCTGTGCGGTCTGCGCCTTGCCGAGGGTTTCACGGGGCAGGGCTTCAGCAAACAGATGGACGATATCTGCTGGTACTTCCTGCCTTTCCAGAATGAGGACGGGCAGATGCTGGTTTGGGCATATGAAGCCATCGTTGCGGCAGTCGCACTCGTGATTGTGCTGGTGCAAGGGCGCAGGCAGAAAATCGCCGGGCGGACGCTGGAAACCGGGCTGACCATCATCAGCGTGATGCAGGTGCTGCTCGATTCGTGGCGCGCGGATGAGCTTATCCGCTTCGGCTTTGTCCGCCTGAATATGCTCATGGCGGCGCTGACGCTGGCGGTGCTGCTGGCATCACGCCTGACCCGCTGCATCCGCCGGGATGGGCTGAAAAGAATCAGCATTGCGCGCATCGTGATGCTGTTGGCCGGCGCGGGCGTGTGCATCGCCGTGGAATTTGCGCTGGACAAGTCTGCCATCAACAACGGAATACTTTATGGGGTGATGATGCTCGCGCTTGTGCCGATGTTCATCGCCGTGCTGCTGGATGACGGCCGCATTCAGACCGCCGAAGAAAGGAAATAAGCCATGCAGGTGACGCAACCGAACGAATTTTACAAGGGTCTGCCGAAAGAGGACGTATTCTTCGTCAAGGACGACCAGAACAACCCCGTCGGCGAGGGATTCCTGATTTATCAGTATCAGCCGACGATTTTCCCTTCGCGCCCGGTCAACATCTATTTCAGCATGACCAGCAAGCCGGAAGGCGAATACTGGCTGCTGGGGTCGCTTGCGGCGCGCGCGCGGCAGCTGCGCAATCAAGCGCCCGGTGCGGCGGCACGGCTGTACACAGCCGTGGATGTGCAGGACGAGCGCCAATTGGCGTTTTATGAGCACAACGGCTTCAAGATGGATTACACCGAGGATTTGGTGCGCCTGAACGACCCTGACGAAGTGCCGCAGCTGTTCAACTGCTCGTGCATCACGCTTCCGCTCAACACCGTGCAGGAGCAGATGGATTTGGTGTCGCGGATGCGCGGCGCCGGGTTCAGCTACTTTGACCACGGCTTCCTGCTTCAGCAGATGAATCGGCAGAATTTCGCCGCGCTGGGCATCCTGTATGGGTCGAATCTGGTTGGTGCGTGCGTCGCCGCGGGGCAGTACACGTCGGCGGAGGTTATGGGGCTGTATATCGTGCCGGAGTTCCAGCGCAAGGGCTTGGGCACGCGTTTGCTCCAGCAGACGAAACAGGCGCTGGCGAGCACGGGCGTGACGGATTTGACGATGCGGGTGATGAGCGACAGCGAGCCGCAGGTTCGCCTGGTGCAGCGGTTCTATGCGGAATTGGTGGAACACACGAGTGTGTTCCCCTCAATGCAGATTTAAGAGGGGCATGGCGATTGCTCTCTTGAATGGCTTCGCGGTGTACGCTTTTGTGACATTATGGTCATGTTGCAGGGGGAATCGCGCCTGCGGAGGCGAAATCCCTGCATCAACACGCGCATACAGCAGGAAAATGCGCACAACTTAAATCGCGCAAGGAGAAGACAAAATGAGCATCGTGTCGCTGAAAGACTACCGCTGGGATGGCAGCAAGAAGCTCGAATTGAAGGACGCGGAGACGGGCGCGCCGGAGTTCGTAGATAAAAAGACGCTCAAGGCGCAGACACTGGAGAACCTTGCGGAAGCGGCGGCACTGCAGGATAAACTCTATGCGCAGGGGCGTGAGGGCATCCTGATTGCCATTCAGGCGCGTGACGCGGCGGGCAAGGACAGCCTCATCAAAAAGGTGTTTGGGCAGCTGAACCCGGCGGCGCTGGAAGTCGCGGCGTTCAAAGCGCCCAGCAAGGAAGAACTCAGCCATGATTATCTCTGGCGCATCATCCGCACCGTTCCGCCGCGCGGGAAAATCGGCGTGATGAACCGCAGCCACTACGAGGATGTGCTTGTGACGCGCGTGCACCACATGGAGAAGGGCTATGCCATGCCGTCGCGCGTGACGGACGACCCGGATTTCTACCCTAAGCGTTATCGGCAGATTTGCAATTGGGAACAGTACCTTTACGAGAACGGATACCGCGTCGTCAAGGTGTACCTGAACGTCAGCCGTGACGAGCAGAAGCGCCGCTTCCTTGACAGGCTGGAACGCGAAGATAAGCACTGGAAGCTCTCGGTGGATGACATGCGCGAACGCTGCCTGTGGAAGCAGTATGACGAAGCGTTCGAGGATGCCATCAATGCGACCGCGACGAAGGAATCCCCATGGTACGTCCTTCCGGCGGATGACAAGTGGTTCACGCGCTACCTGATGAGCGAAATTCTGCTGGATGTGCTGATGGATGTGAACCCGGATTATCCGCCGCTTGATCCGGCGGAAGCCGCGAAAGTTCCGACAATTCTGGCAGAGCTGGAGAATGGCGAATAATCAGCACAAAGTGTATTTTTTGTGGATTTCAAGGGAGAAATATGGAAGTACACATTTTGGTGTGTGCAAACCGGGTTGATTTTATGGGAAAGGCGCGGTATGATGAAGGACGTGCAGGGCACAATGCCTTGCACGCAACGCCCGAAGGCAGATGCCTGAAATACAAAAGCATACAGCAATACGCCTTATGCGGCTCCTGCACAACGCCGTAGATTTCTCTCTTCCATGCTTCCCCGTCTACCCGATTCGTGGGCTGACGGGGATTCTTTTACTATAATGATACTATTTCCGAATTCACCTGCGCCTTTTCCGCACTGGAAATAGTATGAAAATCATGTTGTTAAGCAATCGATTGAACAAAAACCCACGACTTTTCCTGCAAAAGCAAGAGGATTTTTCGCGGTTGATGGCGAATTAAAACGATTCGGACTGCACCTCGCTGTGGGAAAAACGGCAGAGCGCGCAGAACGAAAAACCAATCATTTTCCGGGCGCTTTCGCTGGTGGTGGCGGCGAAAAGCCCGACGGACGAGGTACTGGAATGGAAACAAACACCTATTATTATGCGGGCATTGACATCGGTTCTACCACCGTCAAGCTGGTGCTGCTGAACGAAGCGGGAGAAATGGTCTGGGGCGAATATCGCCGCCACTGCGCGCATACGCAGGAGACACTGGCGGAGATGATGCGGGAAGCGCGGAAGAAACTCGGTGCGTGCCGCGTGAAGGTGCGCATGACCGGATCGGGCGCAATTTCGCTGGCGGAAGCGCTGCGCGTCGGGTTCGTACAGGAGGTCGTTGCGGTGGCGGAAGCGCTGCAGAAGGCCGCGCCGCAGACCGACGTCGCCATCGAATTGGGCGGCGAGGACGCGAAGATTATCTATTTCACCGGCGGATTGGAAGAGCGCATGAACGGCGTGTGTGCAGGCGGCACGGGGTCTTTTATCGACCAGATGGCGGCGCTGCTGAAAACCGATGCGCCCGGCTTGAACGAACTGGCAAAGCACTATCATGAGCTGTACCCCATTGCGGCGCGCTGCGGCGTGTTCGCCAAGAGCGACATTCAGCCGCTGATTAACGAGGGCGCGGCGCGTGAGGATCTGGCGGCGTCGATTTTTCAGGCGGTTGTGAACCAGACGATTTCCGGGCTGGCGTGCGGCAAGCCGATTCGCGGGCATGTGGCGTTTTTGGGTGGACCGCTGCACTTCCTGTCCGAACTGCGGCAGGCGTTTGTCCGCACCCTGCACCTGACAGAGGAAACGGCGATTGTGCCGGACAATTCGCACCTTTTTGCGGCGACGGGCGCGGCGATGGCGGCGCTTTCGGACGGCGAGGACGAAGCTGTGCCGATGGACAGCCTGCTCGAACGCCTCGAACACGGCGTCATGCTGACCTTCGGCTTGAAGCACCTGCCGCCGCTGTTCCGCAATCAGGAGGAATATGCGGCGTTCAACCGCCGCCACGCACAGGCGAAGGTGCAGCGCGGCGATCTGGCGACGTATGCGGGCAAGTGCTATTTGGGCATAGACGCTGGTTCGACGACGACGAAAGTCGCGCTGATTGGCGAAAAGGGTGAATTGCTGTACAGCTACTACGCGGGCAATTCCGGCAGCCCGATTGAGACGGCGCGCACGGCGATGCGCGAGCTGATGGAGAAGATGCCCGACACGGCGGTGATTGCGCGCTCCTGCTCTACCGGCTACGGCGAAAGCCTGCTGAAATCGGCGTTCCGGCTTGATGACGGCGAGGTGGAGACGATTGCGCATTGCACCGCGGCGGCGTTCTTTGACCCGAAAGTGGACTGTGTGCTGGATATCGGCGGGCAGGACATGAAGTGCATCAAGCTGAAAAACGGCTCGGTGGACACGATTCTGCTGAATGAAGCGTGTTCGTCCGGCTGCGGCAGCTTCTTGGAAAATTTCGCAAACTCGATGGGCTACACGGCGGAAGGATTCGCAGCGGAAGCCCTCTTTGCGCCCGCCCCGGTTGATTTGGGAACGCGCTGCACCGTGTTCATGAACTCCAACGTCAAGCAGGCGCAGAAGCAGGGCGCGACGATACAGGACATCAGCGCGGGTCTGGCGTGCTCGGTCATCAAGAATGCGCTGTTCAAGGTCATCAAACTCGCCGATCCGAAGGAACTGGGGCAGCATATCGTCGTGCAGGGCGGCACGTTCCACAACAAAGCGGTGCTGCGCGCGTTCGAGCAGCTTGCGGGCGTGGAAGCCGTCTGCCCGGATATTTCCGGCATGATGGGCGCGTTCGGTGCGGCGCTGATTGCGCGCGACCGGGCGTCGGGCAGCGATACACCCTCCTCTACCCTGCCGATTCAGGACATTCTGGGCTTGCAGTGGCAGACGCGGACGGCGCGCTGTCAGGGCTGCACGAACCACTGTATGCTGACGGTCAGCCTCTTCCCCGGCGGACGGCGGCACATCACGGGCAACCGCTGCGAAAAGGGGCTGGGCAAAACCGCAATGGGCGAAAAAGGCCCGAACGTGATGGCGTACAAGCTCAAGCGCATGTTCGACTATCAGCCGCTGACCGCCGAACAAGCCACGCGCGGCGAACTGGGCATTCCCCGCGTGCTGAACATGTACGAGAATTTCCCGTTCTGGATGACGCTGCTGACGAAACTGGGTTTCCGGGTGGTGCTGTCCCCTGCGTCCAGCCGCGCAATCTACGAAAAGGGCATGGAGTCCATCCCGTCGGAAAGCGAGTGCTATCCGGCGAAGATGGCGCACGGACATGTGCAGTGGCTGATTGATCAGGGCGTCGGAACCATCTTCTATCCGAGCGTGTTCTACGAGCGGCAGGAGGATATGAAGACCCAAAACCACTTTAACTGTCCGATGGTTGTGGCAAATCCGGAGAATATCGCCAACAACGTCGAGGATGTGACCGAAGGGCGCGTGCGGATGCTTAAACCGTTCCTCGCGCTGACCAGCGAAAAAACGGCGGCGGATGCGCTCGTGCGCTTCTTCCGCAAGACCTTCAATATCCCGGAGCAGGAGGTTCGCGACGCGGTTCACGCGGGCTGGGACGAGCAGCAGTGCGCCAAAACCGATGTGCGCGCCGAAGGCTTGAAAGCGCTGCAATGGATGGAAGAAAACCATCGGAAGGGCATCGTGCTGGCGGGTCGCCCGTATCACGTTGACCCGGAAATTAACCACGGAATGCCGGAGCTGATTGCCTCCTATGGGCTGGCGGTGCTGACTGAGGACAGCATCCCCGCTTCTTTCCACGGTGAGCATCCCCTGCGCGTGAGCGACCAGTGGGTGTACCATTCCCGCCTGTATGTGGCGGCGCAGTTTGTCAGCCAGCGGGATGATTTGGAGCTGATTCAGCTCAACTCCTTCGGCTGCGGGCTGGACGCCGTGACGACCGATCAGGTGGCGGAAATTCTGGAACGCTGCGGCAAGCTGTATACGCTCATCAAAATTGACGAGGTGAACTCGCTGGGCGCGGCGCGCATCCGCGTGCGTTCCCTGCTGGCGGCGATGGCGCAGCGCGAAAAGCGCGGCATCGTGGCGCATCCTGTGCCTGCGACGTATCATCGCGTGGAATATACCCGCGACATGCAGAAGAAGGGCTACACCATTCTTGCGCCAAACATGTCGCCGATTCATTTCCGTCTGCTTCAGCCGGTGCTGGAGAAGCACGGGTATCACATCGTCATGCTGGAAAACGATACACGCTCCGCGATTGATACGGGCCTCAAATTCGTCAACAACGACGCTTGCTATCCGTCCATCATCACCGTCGGGCAGATGATGGAAGCCGTGCTGTCCGGCAAGTACGATACCGATCGCCTTGCCCTTGCTATGACGCAGACGGGCGGCTGCTGCCGCGCAAGCAACTACGTCGGTTTCATCCGCCGCGCGCTGGCGAAAGCCGGTTTGGGGCATATCCCGGTTATCTCCATTAACGCCAACGGCATGGAAACGAACGAGGGCTTCCGCTTCACCCTGCCGATGCTCATCGGCGCGGCGCAGGCGATTGTTTTCGGCGATTTGCTGATGCGCTGCCTGTATCGGGTGCGCCCCTACGAAATCGAGGCGGGAAGCGCCAACCGGCTGGCGGAAACATGGTCGCAGAAGATCATCGACCATCTGGTGAACGGCACGGGACGCTACGGCGACCTCTGCCAGCAGCTTGTGGACGACTTTGACCATCTGCCGATTCACGAGGACATGAGGAAGCCGCGCGTGGGCATCGTGGGCGAAATTCTGGTGAAGTACATGCCCGTGGCGAATAACCATCTGGTCGATTTGCTGGAAGAAGAGGGCGCGGAAGCCGTTGTGCCCGACCTGATGGACTTCATGAACTACTCCGTCTACAACGGCAAGTTCAAGCACGAGTATCTGGGCAAGGGCTGGACAAGCGAAGCGAGCGCGGTACTGGGCGTGAAGGGTATTCGCGCGCTGCGGCGTCCCGCACTCAAGGCGCTGGAAAAGTCCAAGCGCTTTGAACCGCCGATGCATATTGAGCAGATTGCGGAGCTGTCCGACCCATTCCTTTCGCAGGGCAACCAGTACGGCGAAGGGTGGTTCCTAACGGGCGAAATGGCGGAACTGCTGCTGACGGGCGTGCCGAATATTGTGTGTATTCAGCCGTTTGCGTGCTTGCCAAACCATGTGGTGGGCAAGGGGGTCATCAAGCAGCTGCGGAAGAAGTATCCGCAGGCGAATATCTGCGCGGTGGACTTTGACCCCGGCGCGAGTGAGGTGAATCAGCTCAATCGCGTGAAGCTGATGCTTTCCGCCGCGCGGAAAAATTTAGGGCAGGAAGCAAAATAATCGGATAAACACGCGGAAGGAGTATGGGAAAAGCGACCAACTCAATCGCGCGAAAGGGGTCAAGGGGGGACTTCGTCCCGTTTCATTCCCCCTTGCAGGGTGCAGGGGCGGCGCCCCTGCTGGGGCTTGGGGCAACGCCCCAACTGTTCCGCGGACGACTGGTATGCCAAACGCGCTCAACAAAGGCGCAGGCAGCGAAGCGTCCCTGCCAGTAACTTCGCGCTCCCGCAGGAGCGCCCCCAAGCTGCTCTTTCCATCAACTCAACATTGTCGCGCCAAATGGGCGCGACCGACCAGCATGGGAGAAGGTTTTCTCTCGATGCTGGTCTTTTTCATTGCCGGAGAAAAACGGAGAGCGTATCCTGCCGCAATAGAAAAGCCCCGGCAGCCGCTGGACAATCGTCCTTGTGTGCTGCCGGGGTTGCGCTATGCTGTTGGAAAATGCACTTACGCCTGCTCGAACTGCGAGTTGTACAGCTCGGCGTAGAAGCCGCCTTTTTGCAGCAGTTCTTCGTGCGTGCCGGATTCGATGATGTCGCCGTGGCGCATGACCAGAATCTTGTCCGCGTTCTTGATGGTGGAAAGGCGGTGCGCAATGACGAACGAGGTACGTCCCTTCGTCAGCGTGTCCATTGCCTGCTGAATCAGCATTTCTGTGCGTGTATCGACGGAGGACGTCGCTTCGTCGAGAATCAGCATCGGCGCGTTTTCAATCATCGCGCGGGCAATCGTCATCAGCTGCTTCTGTCCGGCGGAGAGGTTCAGTTTGTCGGAAAGCTGGGTGTCGTAACCCTCCGGCAAGGTGTGGATAAGGTGGTACAGCCCCGTTGCACGGGTCACTTGGTCAAGCTGCTCGTCCGTAATACCCTCCTTGCCGTAGCAGAGGTTGTCGCGGATGCTGCCCTCGAAGAGCCAAGTGTCCTGCAAGACCATGCCGAAGAGGTCGTGCACATGCTCGCGCGTCATCTGCGACAGCGGTACGCCGTCGATGCGAATTTCGCCGCCGCCCAGCGGATAGAACTTCATCAGCAGATTGACCATCGTGGTTTTGCCCGCGCCAGTCGGACCGACAATGGCGACCTTCTGACCCGGCTGCACATGCTCGGAGAAGTCGTGAATGATGATTTTGTCCGGCGTGTAGCCGAAGCGGACGTGGTCGAACGCCACTTCGCCGCGGACGGTTTTCGTCTGCGCGGGCAGGTGGGATTCGTCGGGCATTTCCTTCGCTTCGAGGAACTCAAAGACACGCTCTGCCGCCGCCGCCGCGGATTGCAGGTTCGTCGCCGCCTGTGCTAACTGGCTCAGGGGCGAGGTGAACAGGCGCACATACATCATGAAAGCGACAATCACGCCGAAGGTAATCGTGCCGTTCATCGCCAGCACCGCGCCGACGACGCATACCGCCACATACGCGAAATTGCCGATGAAGCCCATCAGCGGCATCATCAGGCCGGACATGAACTGGCTCTTCCAGTCTGTTTCCTGCATTTTGCTGTTGATGCGGTCGAACGCCTGCTGTTCGCGCTGCTCTGCGCCGAAGAGACGCACGACGTTGTGCCCTGTGTAGATTTCTTCAATATGGCCGTTCAGGTCACCCAGCCACCGCTGGCGCGCGACGAAGTACTTCTGCGAGCGGCTCATGATGCCCTGCATCAGCCCGAAGCCCAGCATCGACGACACAATCGCCGTCAGCGCCATCACCCAGTTCGTTGAGAGCATCATGACGACGCTGCCGATGAACATCGTCACGGCGGAGACAAGGCTCGTCAGGCTGTTTTGCAGCGTCTGCCCGATGGTGTCCACATCGTTGGTGACGCGGGAGAGCACGTCGCCGGTGGAGGTGGACTGGAAGTAGCTGACCGGCAGGCGGTTGATTTTGTGGGATATGCCGTCGCGCAAGCCCCGGTTGACCTTCTGCGTGACGACGGTCATCACCAGCCCTGTCATGAAACTCAGCAGCGCGCCGACGACATAGAGAATTATCAGCGTGATGCAGATTTTCTGGATGGCGGGCATGTCAATCTCGCCGCGCAGCCCGGCGGTAATCAGGTTGGTGATTTCGCTGATTTTGTTCGGGCCGATCAGGCGGATAATGACGCCCGCCAAGTCGCCCAGAATCGCGATGCAAATGACCGGATAGAAGGGCTTGCAGTGGCGGATGAGCTTCCCCAGTGAACCGCGGAAGTCCTTCGCCTTTTCGCCCGGTACGCCCGGCCCGCGCATTCCGGGATGACCGCCCGGACGGCGTTTCGTTTCACTCATGACGCAAGTTCCTCCTTCGACAGCTGAGAATACGCGATTTCCTGATAGACATTGCAGCTTTCCATCAGCTCGCGGTGCGTGCCCTTGCCGACAATCGCGCCGTCCTCAATGACGAGGATGCAGTCCGCGTCGCGAATCGTGCCGATGCGCTGTGCGACGATGATGTTCGTCGTGCCGCCGGTCTGCTGGCGAAGCGCCTGACGCAATGCACGGTCGGTCTTGTAGTCCAGCGCGGAGAAGGAGTCGTCAAAGACGAGGATTTCCGGGTCGCGCGCCACTGCGCGGGCAATAGACAAACGCTGCTTCTGTCCGCCGGAGAAGTTCGAGCCGCCCTGCGCGACTGTGCCGGAATACCCGACCTCCGGGGATTCGACAAATTCCGCCGCCTGCGCGATAGCAACCGCCTTGCGGATGGCAGCGCCCGACGCATTGCCCTCGCCGTAGCCGACGTTGCTGCTGACCGTGCCGGAGAACAGGAACGCCTTCTGCGGCACAAAGCCAATCTTGCTGCGCAGGGCGTCCTGCGTGTAGTCACGCACGTCCACGCCGTCTACCAGCACCTGCCCGCTCGTCGCGTCATACAAGCGCGGAATCAGGTTGATGATGCTGCTCTTGCCGCAGCCCGTCGCGCCGATGAGGGCAACTGTCTGGCCGTGATGCGCGGTGAAGGAGATGTGGTGGATGGCGTCGCCGTCGGCATCGGGATAGCGGAAGGAGACGTCGCGGAACTCGATTTCGCCCTTCATTCCGGGCTTGCCCTGCGTTTCCTTGCCGTCCACAATGCGTGCCTTCGTGTCCAGCACCTCATTGACGCGGCTCGCGGAAACAGTCACGCGCGGCAGCATGACGAAAATCATCACCAGCATCAGGAACGCCATGATGACCTGCATCGCGTACTGCATAAAGACCACCATGTCCGAGAACAACCCAATGCGTTCCATCATCGCGGCGGGCGACGTGACCGCAATCGCGCTGATGAGCGCCGCGCCAATCCAGTAAATGCCCAGCGTCAAGCCGTTCATCGCCAGATTCATGCCCGGATTCATGACGGACATGGCGATGTTCGCCTGCTGGCTGTTGCGGGTCATTTCCTCGTTCGCCTTGGCGAATTTGCCCTCCTGATAGTTTTCCGCGTTGTAGGCGCGGACGACCTGCAAGCCCGTCAGGTTCTCACGCGTGATGCGGTTCAGGTTGTCCGTCAGCGTCTGCATTTTCTTCATGCGCGGCACGGCGTAGAGCATGATGAACACCAGCAGCACGCACACGAACGCAATCACGCCGCCTGTCAGCAGCGACCATTCCCAGCTCTTCGTGCTAATTTTGCCCACGGCAATGAACGCCATAATCGGCGCTTTAATCAGCGACTGCATCCCGAAGGAAAAGAACATCTGCAATTGCGAAATGTCGTTGGTCGTGCGGGTAATCAGGCTGGCTGTGGAGAAACGGTTGATTTCCTCGTTTGAGAAGCCGACCACCTTGCGGTACATTTCGCCGCGCAGCCGAGCGGAGAAGCGTGATGCAATCTGTGCGGTAAAGAATGTCGTGCAGACCGTCAGCAGCATTGACCCCAGCGCGCACAGCAGCATCTTGCCCCCTGCGAGCAGGATATCGCTCATCTGGCTGCCTTCCGTCTGCACCAGACGGGTGATTTCCGACATATAATCAGGCAGGGCTAAGTCAAGCTGCACCTGCCCCACAATCAGCACTACACAGGCGGCGACGAGCAGCCACTCTTTCCACCTGAGGTGTTTCAAAATCCGTAGCATGGGTTTCAATCCCTCCTTTTCTGTTTGCGTCCGCCATCATACCATAGAAAGATGGATTCAGAATGAACTGGCAGAACATTTTTCAAGATTTTTGGCACTTCGCAGGGAAATTGCGCCTTGATGCGTTTATATAGGTAGGGAAATACCTCCAAAGGAGTTGAGAGCGATGAAGAAACGGTGGATTCTGCTGATTTTGCCCTTGATGATGATGGTAATGCCTGTTGCCTCCGCGAACGGCTGGGGCTTGCCCGAGGCCTTGGTGCCGCTTGTGTCGAACACGAATGATTATGACGACTATTATCATTTGGCGGATGATTATGCGCGGAAGGAGAATAGCGCGCGCATCATCATGCAGAGCCGCTATCACAATCAGCTGATTGCGGCGGAAAAGGGCGCAGACGGTTGGAAGAGTGTTATTGTCTCGACGACCGCCGTCTATCAGCCGTCGGAGCAGAGCACATCCGGGAAGCCGAAGCTCGCGCGCATCAATAACGGCTTTGAGTTGGCGTATCCGAAGGTGAAAGAACTGTATCGCTTTGAGCGCATCAGCAATGACCGGGGCGAAACGGCGTATACGCTGACGTATGCGAAGATGGGCGGCGTGGAGGTGGAGCGGCAGGAATCCTACCGCTATCTGGTAACGCAGGGCGAAGACAGCGCAATGTGGGTGACGGAAGTCACGCTGGAAAACTTCAACATCCACAATATGCCCCGCCGCGGCGTGGGCGACGTGCGGCGGATGCGCGATGTATACAGCAGCATGGCGCTGTACGAGAATTACGACGCTGTGGGCTGGATTGGCGCGCAGAATGTTCCGGGGAAGAAAAGCGGCAAGCAGTCGTACCCGGTCTATGCCGCGCCGAGTACGGAGGCGTCCCGCGCGGCAAAGGGGAAAGCGTCGTTCAGCACGGGGGATGATTACCGCATCTACTGCACCGAGGGGGACTGGTCGCTGATTGAATACCGCGTCAGCCAGCGGACGAGCCGCTTCGGGTGGGCGCAGATTGGGCAGCCGCCCCAGAGCCTGCGCTTGCATATCCCGATGCTGACGGCGTATGACACTTACCTGACCGACGACCCGCACGTCAGCGAATACCATCAGGCGGAGCTGCCCGCCGGGACGAAGCTGACGATGTGGTACTTGCTGGGCGTGCGCGACGATTGGGCGTATGCCTACGTCGAAGCGACGGTGGACGGCAAGCCGATGTGCGGGTTCGTGCCGCGGCGTGACGTGGTGATTGACGAAGTGGAACTGCCGGACGAAGCAGCGAAATATGTCGGCAGCTGGTATCTGTATTCCGGCAGTGAAATCGGCTATCTGTACCTTCGGCTGGACGCGGACGGGCGCTTCTACTGCTCAGACACCGACGGCGCGCAGCCCTACGGCGGCACATGGTGCGTGGTGCAGAATCCGATGGCTGGGGAGGACAACTTCTGGATTTCGGCGGAAAGCATCCTTGTGCTGAATTACAGCGACAGCATGACGATGCGCTTCGGCGTGGACTATATCGTGTCCACGACAGAGGAGGACGGCGAGGGGCTGACCCTGCCGCTGATGAATCTCGCCTACGGGGAGGGCGGATGCACCTACGTCCCCTATGGCGCGGTGGACAGATACGGCAATTGGGTGGCAACGGCGGACGGAAGCGTGCGCCAAATGACGCTGCCGATTCAATAATGCAAGCCTGCAAAGAAAAAGTCAAGCCCCAAATAGGACTTGCTGCAAGAAAATTTGGCAGAAGGTGGGGAGAAAGAAGTGCAGCACAAATAAGCCACCACAAAGTGCCGGCTTAAAAAGAGAAAAAAGGAAGTGATGTCAGAGGGCTGCTTTCAGGATGGTGGGAATGGAAGCTACTGGCTGGAGAGTGTCCAGCGAGGCAAAATAATCTCGCAGCTTAGCATAGTAGCGTCGCAGAAACTTGTTGGCTGCTGCAAGCATATAAACATAGAAGGGCTTGCCTTCCGCCCGTTTCCGGTTAAGGAACTGAAACACAGGTTCATCTTGGGGAGCACATTGCAGGTAAGTTCTAATGACATTAAAAAGGGTTTTGCGGAGGTAGGGAG
>CDZR01023883.1_pt1 | contig 76855 bp, 72 predicted proteins | sample 554781 | NCBI WGS metagenome assembly CDZR01 (sample SAMEA3182065, study PRJEB8094) | gut metagenome | biome: human; feature: gut; material: Stool; isolation source: human stools | place: Canada | collected 2013-01-28
AAGCTATTACTATCACTAATGACTGTTCATATCGCAGGACTTTTCACTCTGACAGAGGATGGGCTTATCAGATGAAAGCATATTCACAAAAGCTGAAAGAAAACAGAATATTTCAGAGTATGTCAAGAAAAGGAAATTGTCACGATAACTCTGTTATGGAAAATTTCTTTGGAATATTAAAGCAAGAAATATATTATGGAAAAGTTTATTACAGCTATGAAGAGCTTAAACAAGCAATTATCAAATACATTGATTACTACAACAACAAGAGAATCAAACAGAAACTCGGCTGGTTAAGTCCGGTTGAGTACAGGATTAATGCCTTAGTTGCATAACAAAAGCGTAGCAGCTAAAAGCCACTACGCTTTCAAATCTAACTTTTGGGGGTCACCACAATATGACAAGATGCAGTTTCTGTTAAAATCAGATAGTAATAATTCCGCATTGAGTAAGAATTGATGTTACAAGAATAATGATAAGGCAAATCGGAGCGACATATTTAATTATTACATTAAACAAACCTTTTCTTTTGAAAGCTTCGCCGTTGCGTGTAACTTCATCTGTAATAGTCTTTGGTTTGATAACCCAACCTATAAGAATACAGGTGAAGAACGCTACAATCGGCATAAGAATACTGTTGCTGAAGAAATCGAAGAATGTCAGAATATCCATTCCGAAAATTTTAAAATCAGACCAGATTCCGTTTCCGAGTGATGACGGAATACCCATCAACAAGCAAAGTCCGATTACGATAAGACAGCCAACACATCTGTTTACATGGAATTTGTCCATAAGTGAGGAAACTATAGCTTCCATAATTGAAATGGCACTTGTGATTGCCGCAAAGAATACGAGAATAAAGAACAACAGAGCAACAACATCGCCGCCGGGCATTTGGTCAAATACTTTTGGAAGAGTCATAAACATAAGACCCGGGCCGCTTTTTGAAAGACCTGCCTCACCGCTGAATACATAAACGGCAGGAATAATCATAAGACCTGCAAGAAGTGCAACGGCAGAGTCAAAAATTTCAATTTGGTTTACAGATTTGGTAAGGTTGATTTCATTCTTTGTGTATGAACCGTAGGTAACCATAATACCCATTGCAAGGCTCATTGAGTAGAAAAGCTGTCCCAAAGCACCTGCAACCGTCATTAAGGAGAATTTGCTGAAATCCGGTACAAGGTAGTAGGCAACGCCGTCAAGCGCACCCGGAAGTGTCAGTGCATAAACCGAAATTCCGATTGTAAGAATAATGAGCATAGGCATCAGAAATTTACTGATTTTTTCAATGCCGTTTTTAACACCTATCAAAATTACGCATACGCTTAATCCCATAAATATAAGAAAGAATACAAGCGGTGACCACGGATTACCGATAAAGTCGGAAAAATAATTATCTCCTGCCGCTTGTGTAGCAAGACCTTGTGCATATACTGTAACATACTTTGTTACCCAACCGCCGATTACACAGTAGTAAGGGCAGATTATGATAGGAACTATAACTGCAAGTACGCCCAAAAAGCCGAATTTGCTGTTGAGCTTTTTATAGGCAAGTACAGGGCTTAACTTTGTTTTTCTTCCGATAGCAATTTCAGCGGTAAGCATTGCAAAACCGAAGGTTACGGCTAATATAAGGTAAACCAAAATAAAAATACCGCCGCCGTACTGTGCGGCAAGATAGGGGAATCGCCAGATGTTTCCGAGGCCTACTGCACTGCCTGCCGCAGCAAATACAAATCCCAGGCCACCGGAAAAGTTACTTCTTTTCTTTTCCATAATAATATATCCCTCATTTAAGAAATTTTTAATTGATTATACCATAATTCTACAAATAAAACAATACATAATGAATATTAATTTTTTTAAAAACAAAATATAAAAAAATTGACAGGCAAAGACTATGGTAAATCTGTTGTCTGTCGGTTAAAGTCAGCTGTTTAATTTTTGTTTGTAATTTTTATATCGTACAATAAAGTATATAATACACTCTATGCATACAAAGACAGTAAATATAATTGAAAGATCTGCAATTATACCGAATGCGACAATTGCAAATACTGCTCCATAGTTTTTAACTGATTCTTTTACCATTGTAATTTGGTTTTGTACCCATATCCATATAAAAATACTGCTTAGTATATTTGATAAAGTCAGACCGGCTATACAAATACAAAAGTTTTTATATTCCTTTATCAGCACTCCGAAAATAATTGGTATGATAATTTGAACAAACCACATTATTATTGTAAAATATCCGCCTGTATTAATAGGAATATATATGCTGAAAATTGATAATGAAAGTATAATACATATGATGAGTTTTATTTTGTTATCTTTAATTATTTCCTTATCCATTGTTTTAATTATTCCTTTATTTCCGTAAAAGGTATGTTATGCTCGGTTGCATATTGTTCTGCATATGAGCCTTTTATTCCATAGATTGTGAGTTTGTCACAGCCTTCAAAAGCGGTGTCATCTATTTCTACACAATTGTTATAAATTACGATTTTTTCTAAAGACTCGCATCCTTCAAATGCATATGAAGCAATTTTTTCAATACTTTTTGGCAAAGAAATCTCTCCCAATGCTGTACAATGCGAAAACATACCCATAGAAATTGTTTTTAATCCCTCACCAAACTTTACATCAGTTAAGTAAGCACAGCTTGACAATGCAAATTGCCCAACATTGCAAAGCGTATTTGGAAACTCAATACATTGAATCGAAGACCAATTAAAAACCTGTGAATCTATCATTTCCAATTTTGATGGCAATACGACCGTTTTGATACTTTCATTATTCTCAAACATTCCTCTTGTTGTTTCTCCGTAAATAAAAGTATAATGATACCTGCCTATCCCTATAACAGGATATCCGTCTATTTCATCAGGTAGATTAATAATCTCATCATCTTTATTAACCGTTTTTTCAATAAGTACCGCTTTTCCATCTTTTAATGTATAATTATATCCGCTTGTTATATAATATTCAAAACCTTGTTTTGTTGTTTCTTTTCTCGTACAGCCACAAAGTAGTAACAGAAAGGATATCTGAATACATATAAGGGCATAAAATATTTTTCTCATAATATCTCACCTTAGGTCAAATAAAATTTATCCGTTGTACAGCTATTTACTAGTTTGTAGGCTAATATATTGTATCTAATTCTTCAAAAGGTATATTGTGTTCATTTGCATATTGTTCTGCATATGAGCCTTTTATTCCATAGATTGTGAGCTTATCACAGCCTTCAAAGGCATTATCAGCAATATACTCAATTTTATCATAGATAGTAATTTTCTCCAACAAAGTGCAATTTTCAAGAGCTCTCGAATAAATATGTGAAATATTTCTGGACAAAAACAATTGTTTTAAGGATGTACAATCACTAAATGTATAATCTTCTATAATTCTAATATTATCAGGAATATTTATGCTATTTAAAGATGTGCATCCATCAAAAGCACTGGACGCGATACCTCTAATAGTAATATTATCCGGAATTACAAGAGTCTCTAATGAAGAACAGCCTTCAAATGATAAACTTTCAATTTTTTTCACATCACCATTAAAATTAACATTTTTCAGGCTTTCACAATTAATAATAGAGAATTGTTTTATGGTACTTGGAAGTTGAATGCTTTCTAATGAAATACAATTAGTAAAGCAACGGTCACCTATATACTCTATCCCTTCAGAAACGACAATCTCTTTTACTATATCGTTATCCTCAAACATTCCTTTCCTTTCTGCTCCCCACAAATTGTATCCTGTAACATATCCGCCTAAAGCATTTACTTTATGGAAAAATATTGTTGAAGGAATTACAACTTTCTCTGACGGGTAGTTTATCTTTACAATTGTTGCCGATTTATTTGTATATCCATCGGTTTCATATGTGTACCCAAACCACCAATGTTCACTTGAAAAGATTTGCAACAATATAAATATCACTAACACTACGCACAATATCCCGATAGGTAGTTTATATTTTTTTATTTTTTTCATCATATCACCTTGGTAAAATAAATATTATAAAAATAATATCAGTTATATTTGTATCATAATACCCTTTACAGCGTAATCCGTATTGCAAGATTCTCACCATATTATTATTGTTTGTCTTATTAATTTCAAATGTCGGACTTGCTGCCTTCGTCTGCGAACCAAAAGTTCCGGTAATTTTAGACTCTGGAAATCCTAGTTCAATCTGAAACGCTTTTACTAATGTAATAAAAGTTGTTGAATATGACACTCCATCAACATCAATGGGTGTATATCCTGCTCTGCCCGAATATGTATTATTTAGCCATGTCTGTGCATCAATAACATTCTGATTTCCAGCTCCGACCTCTGAGTCTTCAACAACAGCCGCATTAGTTGTTATCGGAAAACTAAAAAATATACTAGTAAATATTAATATGGATAATGTGAAACTTAAATTTTTTTTGATTTTCTCAACATAATTATTCCACCCCTCCTGCAAATTCATTATATTAAATAGTATTCTAAATAAATTAAGCTCTCACTACAAAATAATAATTATTAAAACTTTAAGACAACTAAATACTTCATTAGCCTTGAATGAAGCAAACACAATCAAGCCAAATTTGAATTATTACAAATTAGATAAATCATCAAAAACAGATTGATCAATAGATTCATCAACAACAAATTCAGATGTAGTTAAAAGAATGGATAAACCGCCATTTTCATCATAACCTTCTAGGGCTAATAACGCTCCTATCTCCTTATCTACCCACATTTCAAATTTTTGAGTTTTTATTTTTTCAGAATAATCACCATCTATTTCACCTGAAATTACAAAGCACTCTCTGTCTAAAACTTCATCTATTTTGTCTATATTCCATTTTTTAAAGTCTGATAAAAAACCAAAAGCAAATGCTTGTGAAAAATATTGCGTATTCGACATTGGTAATTGAGGAAGATTATTTCTATAATAATAACAGTCTTCACTCTCTTCGGGTAAATATTTGATTCTTTTCTTTGAGTCAACTAAGGATACAAAATCCAATTTCTTGCTTGACTCAATATCAACCGGCAATTTCTCATAAATATTATTCTCATTTTCGGATTTTATCTCTTTCGCAGAAATATTAATTCGATCATTTATAATTCTTTCTTCAATAGATTTATTTTGAATGCTATTTATGCTTTTGGTTTTTTGCTTCTGTATATCAGCGTCAACTTTTATATTTTCTGCATCACCATTTACATTGGCAGAGTATTTTCCATCAAATGAGCAACTTGATATTAATTCCCCATTTTCGTTATATATCAATTCTTTTGATTTCGGATTTTCACCCTGCTGAATACAATATGTGGAATAATATGAGTAACCTGTCGAAGGAATATGATAGTAGGTAGCCTGTAATGAGTTAAAATAATCAATTGAATTCAACATTCTATCATAAATATAAGATTTGTTCGTTTCACTATTAATACTGTCGCTACTTCTAACATTAGATATGCTATTAACTCTATTGATACTCGTTGATATGTTCAACTTTATATCAGTTCTCCTATCGTCCTCACTAAAACCATTAGCTTCATAAACTTGTTCGATTATATTGTCTGCTGTTGCTGAAGGTGTTACAACTGTCCTTTCTGCTTCTATTAGTTTTTCTGTGTTAGCCTCAATACCATTTAAACTATCGACACTAGCTAATGCAACATAGACTATACAGCCAATAATTAGAGTAAATACAAATATAATTGATATTATAATCTTTTTCATTAGTAACCCTCCCAGTTTATTTCGTTGAAACATATTTTGTATATGTATATAACATTAATATTTTTCTTAACGCTTCAGATAAAAATAATTTTTGTTGTGGCTCTAAAACAAAGCAACTCCATTTGATGCCATATTTTGAAATATATTTTTTATAAATAGATTTTAACATTTTACTTGTTAAACAAACATCGCCATAGACTTTATCTTCATGTGCATATTGAATATCATCTATAACATAATAAAGTTTTTTATCTGTATCATATCCGGTAATTATAAACCAATGCGGCCAATCCTTTTCCATGTACTGTTCGGAATAAAACAATGATATTAGATTTCCGCCCAAAACAGTCACATAACCCTTGTTAATGTAATTCTGAATATTTTTTGAAAAGTTATTTTTATGAATATGCTTAATTTCTAATTTTAATAGTCTTTTGCTTAGTTCAATTATTTTTTCACGAGAATCCACACCGATTTGTAAGAAGTAAAACTGGTATATTTTTGACAAAATAATAAATAAATCACCATAATATCCATTTTTATGATTTAGTTGATTAGCAACAGCCCTTTCAAAACAAGATACTTTATCTAACGAATATTTAATTGTGCTATCTAAGGAAATTCTTTTTTTCATACAGCTGCCCTCAAAACTTATTACAATTAATTATTAATTTTTATGGCAACTAATATGTCACAACATTGCCCATAATTCACTTTCGGTAAAATATTTTCTGTGTCAAATGTTAACTAGAAAACTCTCGAATAACACTTATATTTTTGTCTGCTATAGTTACTATTATTTATAAACTACAAATACAAACCATCTATGCGTTCAACAAAAAAACAAATCCAATTATCGTTCTCTTTTTATAAAAAATATATCATATATTGTTTCTTATTACTAGATGACATTTGTCATTATTTTTCATACTTAATGCAAAAAGACTCATTTTCACAAAATGAAAATGAGCCCAAATCTATATTTAATAATCTATTTATGACCAACTATATATAATCATTTTTCACTGCATAAACTGCAAGCTGAGTTCTGTCTCTTAGTTTTAATTTAAGAAGCAATGCAGAAATATTATTCCTCACTGTTCCCTCTGATAAAAACATAGTTTTTGCAATTTCTTTGTTGCTAAGTCCTTTTGCCACATTGACAAGCAATTCGGTTTCTCTGTTTGTAAGTTTTACTGCGTGAGTATTATTTTTAACAATTTTTTCTTTCAAGCTGTCAAAAACAGTTTTTCCAAAAACATTTATGTCGAGCATCGTGCTTTTTATAGCATTAACTATTTTTGTTTCATCAACATCTTTGAGCACATATCCGTCTGCTCCGCTTGTCAACGCTTTGCTTACTGTGGCTTTATCGTCAAATGTGGTTAATACAAGCACTTTAATATTCGGAAAGTCCTGCTTTATTTTATAAGTAGCACTTGAGCCGTCACAATACGGCATTTGCATATCCATAAGTACAATGTCGGGCTTTTCTGTTTTGCATAAATCATATGCCGAATTTCCGTTACTTGCAAGACCGCATACTTTTATATCTTTGTCCTGTTCAATAATTATCTTTAAACCGTTTCTGAAAATTTCATCATCGTCTGCAATTATAACATTAATCATAATTTATCACCTCCACGGGAATATATGCTTTTACGGAAAATCCGTTACCGGGTAATGAAGAAAACTCAATATTTCCGCCGATAGAATTAATCTTTTCTTTCATTCCTTTAAGTCCGAAATCAGGAACAATTTTATCACAGCCTGTACCATCGTCAATTATATAAAGTCTGATACAATCCTCTGAAAATTTAAGTATAACTTCAATTTTGTTTGCATTTCCGTGTCTGATTGAATTGGTGACAGCCTCACGAACAACGCTGAAAATTGTGTCGGATGCAAAACCGTGATATGATTTTTCTTCGCCCATTTCAGTAAATTCAATACAACTGTTTCCTGAATTGTAATTACATATAAAATCTTGTATTCTGGCAGAAATGCTTGATTTTGTATCTGTTTTAATGCCGACAACGCATTTTCTTACATCATTAAGTAATAATTCGGAGGCTTGCAAAGCCTTTTTTGTATTTTCATTAGAATTGTTTTTGTCAATCAGCGACAGCTTTAGCAATGTCATAATTGAAACAAGACCGTGACCGACAGAATCGTGAAGTTCCTGTGCAATCCTTGTCTGTTCTTTTTCAACGGCAAGTCGCTTTTCTATTACATTCATCTTAGCAAGCTGTGTATTTGCTTTTGTAAGTTCTTGATTTTTTTCTGACAGTTTTTTATTCAGCATAAAATATGTACTTACATCATAAAAAACAAATATTTCGGATACAGTTCTTTTTTCATTGCAAACGGGCATTTTGCTGATTTCAAAGTATTTGTTTTCCGAAACGGAAACATCTAATGAACCTGAGTTTTTATTCAGTAAATCGCTGAATTTTGAAATATCGCTGTTTGTGATTTCCGCAATACGCATAAATGCTGTAATACAATCTTTATGTAAAATACTGTCATCAAAATTAAAGGCTTTTTTTACTGTGTCATTAATATAGGTAATTTTATGTTTTTGATTTGTAACAATTATTCCTTCGTTTATTGAGCTCATAAGATATTTTACGGTAAGCGGGGGAATGGTAATAAATTCGTATTTATAAACAGCTAAAAATATCAGTAAAGAAGTTATTGAAAAAGATACAGGAGTAAAATCATATCTTATTGAAAAAACATCAAGCAAAGAAATTAAGTTGAAAGTAATGGGAATTATTGCCGAAAGCGAAATCAAAAGTATCTGTGGGAAATTCTCTTTAAAAGATTTAATATTTTTTCCTACCATTAAACAAACGGATATTATCAGCAACAAGTAATTATATGCAACCGTTATGTAAAATCCGTTTCCGCCGATTACTTCGTTGCTCTGATAACTTTTAAAAAATAAATGAAAAATAGGATCTGTGATTTTTAGTAAAAAGAGAATTGTTGACGGAAGAAATACGGCTGATTTAAAAATTTTACTTTTTACTGTAGCGGCTTTTGTGTAATGCAAAGCAAAAATCAAAAACACAGTTCCTATAGTGCATACAGAGAAGTAGCCGATATTGCTGAGAATTATTTTTACCGAAAGGTTTGTGGTGAAAATGTCAAAAATATGGCATACTATCCAGTTTATAATTAAAATCTGACAGGCGGTAAAATATCGTGACATCTTTTGACTGTATGAATTTTGTATAAATACAACGGTACTTATAATCGTAAGGCTTAAAGAAACAAGGTTTAAACCAAGAGTAAGTAATGTGTCCATAATAACTCCCTGATACTCTGTAATTTTTTAAATTATAACACGCATAAAATTGAATGGCAACAAAAATTAACCGAATAAAAACAAGCGACAGCATAAACTAACTGTCGCTTAAAAATTTGATTTATATTATGAATGTCGATATTAATCAATAAATTTGATTCTTACACAATATTAAAAATCCCAGTCGGGAACATATTTACGGTCGGCAGAGTCAAGTTCTTGTGTAAATCCGTCAAAGCCGAGCATCATATAGTAATCTTTTACTTTCTGATATTCCCGCCTTGTAATTTTACGGTTAATCTTTTCATATTTATTAGCATTGCCCATGGGGATATACTGCCCCATAAGGCTGACAAGAATCTGATTGCCATAGTTTTTCTTGAGAATATCAAGAACTTCCATACTGTTCTTTGTGTGTGACGGAAGAATAAGATGTCTTACTATTATGCCTTTCTGCATCATCTGTCGGTCATCAAACTGTGGAAACCCAACCTGAAACAGCATTTCTTTAATTGCTACGGTTGCAGTTTCTACATAGTTTGGTGCGAGTGAATACTTAAGTGCAAGCTCATTATTGCTGTATTTGAAATCAGGAAGATAGATGTCAACTATTCCGTCAAGCATATTTAAGATTTTAGGACTTGTATAACCACTGCAATTATACACAATCGGAATTTTCGGTTTGTAAATTTCAAAACTTTTTACAACTGCAGGCGCAAAATGATCTGCTGTAACAAGATTAATGTTATGAACATTCTGCTCTTCAAGTCGTTTATAACAGTCGGCAAGCTCCTGCGGTGTAATTTCTCTGCCTCTGTGTAAAGAAGAAATTTCGTAATTTTGGCAATAAACACAACCGAGAGTACAACCGCTGAAAAAAATTGTACCGCTGCCGTTTGCTCCGCTGATGCAAGGCTCTTCGCCAAAATGAGGTGCAACTCTCGCTATTACGGGATTTGTTCCCATTCGGCAAAAGCCGCCGCCGCTTGATTCACTTCTTTGTGCATTGCATTTTCTTGGACATAAATTGCATATCACTGATATCACCCTAATAAGTTATGATATAAGTATAGCACATCTGCAAGAAAATAGCTATATTAATATGTTTTGAAATCAGTTAAAAAATCTTCTACTATATCGTCAATGTGACATTCCTCAATATCAAGTGAATTGCAAAGAATAACAAGTTTCTTTATCTCTTCCGCATTATCGGACAGATTGGCATATTGCCTGACAGTTCGCTCTTTGTCAATTACATCAATACCGTAGGTAATATTAGCATTGTTAGAATAAGTATTAATTCTGAACAGTAACATAAAATAAAAGTAACCTTTCTTTGTGATTACTAATCACCCTTAAGCAAGATAATACATCGTTTTACGATAAAAGTCAAGGCAAATACGCACAAAAGTATAGGTATATATTTATCTTTGTATATTTAAACAAAATACAATTTTGTTTTTTATGTAGATTTATTGTAAATTTTTTGTCATTTTTCAGATACAGAAATAAACAAAAAAGTATAGATTTGTCACCACAAAAAATATCATTGACGATTATTATAGTTAAAATGCTATACAAATTTGTTAATTACATAAATAATATTCGGAACAAATGTTTGAAATGTGTTGACTTAGTGAACGCTGTCATATATAATTAAATCAGTTCTGTATTTATTGTTGCTGTGCCGTGTTAAATGCAATGATATTTCTTGCGTATAGAACAAGAAAATACTTATTTCCGTTAAATCTGTGTTTTCGGCTGATATGCAGCTTATTACTGATTTTGACTGATTTTTTGGATAGAAAACAATTTTGTTAATTATGCACAATAAGCACAGTAAAACTTTGTTTTAATGTGCTTATTTATTTTCTGTAAAAGAAATTAAAACTTTGCTAAATTTGCTAAAATCTAATTACTGATACATAAAGTAAATTGAAAAAAGGAGAGAAAGAAATGTTTTTAAAAAGGACGCTTGCAGTTTTACTTAGCGCTACAATGCTCTTTGGTATGACATCGTTGTCAACAACAGCGGCAACCACAGATACCGAAGCAGTGTCGGCAGGTAATTACTACAACGCAAGTTATCTTGAAAATTATGCAAGCAATGCTTACAACGAACAGAATCTCGGTGCAAACTACAGCAAAAGCTCAACAGAGTTTAAGGTATGGTCACCGGAGGCATCTGCCGTAAAGGTTAAACTCTATGCAACAGGTTCCGATTCCGAATCAGGTGCAGCTGTTCTCGGCACTTATAACCTTAAAAAGAACAGCTCTACAGGTATGTGGTCGGTTACTGTAAACGGTGACCTTAAGAACATATACTATACTTATCTTGTTACCGTAAACGGTACAACAAACGAAACACAGGATGTTTATTCAAAAGCAACAGGTGTAAACGGTAACCGTTCAATGGTTGTTGACCTTGATTCAACAGACCCTGACGGTTGGGACAGCGATAACCATGTTCTTTTCAACAATGCACAGGAGGCAGTTGTTTGGGAAGTTCATGTTCGTGACTTCTCAATTTCGGACACTTCGGGCGTCAGTGATGACAACAAGGGTAAATACCTCGCATTTACCGAGGGCGGCACAAAGATTAATTCGGATACAAGCGCAAGCTCTGTATCAACTGCTGCTGATTATCTTGTAAAGTCGGGTATTAACTGCGTTCAGCTTATGCCTGTATATGATTTTGGTTCTGTCGATGAAACAATCACAGGTTCGGCAACAAACAGAAACTGGGGTTATGACCCTGTAAACTACAATGTTCCCGAGGGTTCATATTCTTCTAACCCATATGACGGTAATGTTAGAATCACTGAATTTAAGCAGATGATTCAGGCACTTCATGACAGAGGTATTTCCGTTGTAATGGATGTTGTTTACAACCATACATATGTAACAGAGGGTTCATGTTTTACAGATACAGTTCCTAACTACTATTACAGAAAAACAAGTTCAAGCGTTTATTCAAACGGTTCGGGCTGCGGTAACGAAACTGCATCCGATAAACTTATGTACAGAAAGTATATGATCGACTCAATTCTCTATTGGGCAAGTGAGTACCACATTGACGGTTTCCGTTTTGACCTTATGGGAATTCACGACATTGCTACTATGAATCAGATTCGTTCAAGTCTTGATAACCTTTATTCGGACGGTTCGGGTAAGAAGATTCTTATGTACGGTGAGCCTTGGACAGGCGGTTCAACCGCAATCAGCGACGGTTGTTTTCAGAGCAAAGCTTCTCAGCTTGATGCAAGAGTAGGTATGTTCTGCGACTCATACCGTGATGCTATTAAGGGTGGTACAAACGATGCATCAACCGGTTTTATTCAGGGTAATAATGGTAAAACTTACACAGTTGTAAACGGTGTAAAGGGTCAGTGCTTCGGTGCAAAAGCTCCTTCACAGACAATTGCTTATGCCGATGCCCACGATAACCTTATTATGTGGGATAAGATGGTGCTTAGTAACGGCAGTAAGGATTGGAACTCTACTTCCTCTTCGCTTACAGATCAGATGAAAGCCACAATGGGACTTCTCATGACTTCACAGGGCATAGTATTTATGACAGCGGGTTCGGAATTCTGCCGTACAAAGCAGGGCGACCACAACAGTTATAAATCACCCGATTCAATCAATGCCATTGATTGGACTCGTTTAAAGACATATTCTGAAACAGCCGATTATTATAAGGGCCTTCTTAAAATCAGAGAGAATTACTCACCGCTCAAGGGAGGTAACTTCTCAACTCCTACATTCCAGTCATCATACGGCAATGTTGTTGCTTATACATATTCCAATAACACAGTCGGCGAGTGGGGCAAGGTTTGCGTACTCGTAAACAGCGGTACACAGGCTTGCACAATCGGTCTTGACGGCAGCGGCTGGACAGTTGTTGCAAACGGCACAAAGGCAGGACTTGAAAGTCTTGGCACAATTTCGGGCAAATCATATTCTATCCCTGCAAGAAGTACTTGCGTACTTGTTCAGTCATCTACATTCGGTAATCTTCAGAATGCAGAGCCTACATACGGTACACTTAAGGTAAACCATGTTGATAAAAACGGCAATGTTTTAAAGAGCACATCAGCTACTTATAAGACAGGTACAACATACCGTGCTTTACCTGATACAACACTTCTTTATGACTATAATCTTGTTAATACAACAGGCACAACAACAGGTAAAGTTGAAAGCGGCAAGACATACACTGTAACATTTACATACAAATCTTCGGGTATTTCCTCAGGTTACCTTACAGTAAACTATGTAGATGCAAACGGCACAAAGGTTAAAGACTCTGTTAAGAACAAAATGAGAAGCGGAGATGAATACTCTGTAAGTCCTGCAACAATTCAGGGTTATCAGCTTGATACAGATAGTTTCCCTGCAAACACAAGCGGTACTTTCTCGGGTACTGACACAACTATTACATTTAAGTACAAAAAGCTTAATTCTACAAGCACAGTAGTTCACTACAAAAAGCCGTCAAGCTGGTCAGATGTTCGTTGCTATTCATATACAGATGACGGCAAAAATCCGACAGGCGAATGGAATACCGCTACAGTAATGACAAGCGAGGGCGACGGTTGGTACAAATGTACAGTTCCTGCACCAGCTTGCTATGTAATGTTCCACCCAACTTCAAATATTGCTCAGGAGCCGGGGCAGGGTGCAAGCGGTTATGCCGCATCCGGCGAAGTATGGATTAATAACGGCGCTATCACATTTGCCGCTACAGTAATTACAAGCCATATTGATATTGCAACAGGCAAAAAGATTGCCTCTGATGTTGTAAGCGAGAAAACAAAGGTTACTTCAAGCGACACATACACAACTTCTGCAGTTGCAGGTAAAAATGTAATTACTCCTTTAAATGCAACAGGCAATTATTCCGCAGGCGTAATCAATGTTGTATATCTTTACGATTCAGGTGAAGTTCCTACAACAGCACCGACTACACAACCTACAACAGCACAGTCGTCAACATCTGCAACAGAAATTCCTTCAACACCGTCTGATAAAGTATTGATAGGCGATGTTGATACAGACGGCAACATTTCAATCAATGATGTATCTGTTATACAGTTATTTATCAGTGAGCAGTCAACATTGACAGATAAACAGCTTATTGCGGCAGATGCAAATGATGACGGCAGTGTTGATGTAATTGACGCTACACTTGTTCAGATGTACTTGGTTTATAATATTGCAGACGGCAGTTTAGTAGGTCAGTATAAGTATATTGTACAGCCTACACAGCCAACAACACAAGCAAGTACAGCGGCACCGACAACACAGCCAACTACAGCACAGCCTACAACTGCAGAACCGACAACAGAGCCTACAACAACTCCAAGCGGTACATACACAGTAACATTTGCAAACTCACTTAACTGGGACGGTACAATTTACTGTTATTATTGGACAAGCGGCAGTCAGGGTGAAGTTGCTTGGCCTGGCACAAAAATGAATTTCGTAGAGAATAATGACCACGGTCAGGCAGTTTATACATTGACTGTTCCGACTTCTTGCGACAGCGTAATCTTTACTAACGGTTCTTCACAAACTGTCGATATTAACACAGGTTCAAAGGACACCAATTACTATGCTAAAACAACAAAGACAGATAACGGCTATAATGTAGGTACTTGGTGATAATTAAGATATTAATTAAATATTCGATAGTCACGCAGCAGTCCCTCCGATATTTTCGGAGGGATTGCTTTTGGCTTTTTATCGAAAAATTGGAATAAATTATGGTTTAACTCACAGTTTAGCCAAGCAATTATAAAAGTTTGGTCGACCTTTTCAAAGGTCGTGGGTGTGGGCAAAGCCCACAAATACTTTCCGTTTATGCAATCTAACGATAGTCAAACAGCTCGCTGTTTGGCGGCTTGAACACATCGGCGTTAGCCTTAAAAAGCGATAGCAATAAGAAAAGAAATTCGTTATTTCATTAAAAAAATATAGGTTTTTTTAATGGCTGTCGCCTGTTTTAACGAACTTGGTTTTAGCACGCAAACAGCGTGGCTGTTTGCGCCTGATAAATTGTTATATCGGAAGATTTTATGGGCGCTGCCCAAACCCGCAATTTTTGAAAAAATTGAGTAAACTTTTTTTGCTTTTTGGGAGGATAATTTAGCGTTAGCTAAATTTTAATGCCCGACCGACACTCCGCTAAACCGTAATTTTAAATTTAAACACAACAAAACCGCTCAATGACACAAAAGGTCAATGAGCGGTTTATATTTTTTTAAGCGGAATATTTTCTTATTCTAAGGTAAATTCCCATATCGTCAGCAATCTTCTGACAAGCCTTTATATCTTCCTGTGGAATAGTATCGACTATTGAGAATTGAGTGTGACCAAAGTATTTTTTTGCGTCTGTCGCAAATTTCAGCATTGATTCATATGCATTTTCAAATACAGGTCTGCACACCTCGTCATATTTTTCTGACGAACAGGTGTTAAGACTGATTGATACAGAGTCAATGTATTTTGACAAAATCTCTGCAACAGGCTTTTTGTTTATAACATCGCCAAGACCGTTTGTATTAAGTCTTAACTTAATATCCGGGTGCTTTTCTCTGACATACTGCGCAGTAGCAATAAGATTATCGAGAGCATTAGTAGGCTCGCCGTAACCGCAGAACACAAGTTCTTTAAAGCCTGTAAAATCAAAATCATCTACAGCTTTTTTGATTTCTTCAATGCTCGGATCGTGCTTATGCCACAGTGTATCTGCATTACCGATTGCATCGGTATTATTACGAATACAAAAAGTGCATCTGCACGGGCATTTGTTAGTCAGATTAGCATAAATTGATGTTTTATAAACATAAAGTATGTCAGCCATTTATTTTCTTCTCCCTTATAAATACATTATATTTCTCCGTTAATCATTTTTATAAAATAATTATGTACGGTTAAATCATTATTTAATTCAGGGTGAAAAGCAGTTACCAACTGTTTCCCCTGCCTTGCCGCTACTGTTTTTCCGTCAACTTGAGCAAGAACTTCAACACCGTCGCCAACTCGGCTTATATACGGAGCTCGTATAAAAGTCATAGGAATTTTTCCTTCGTTCGCAAAGCTGTCTTCGGCATAAAAACTTCCGAGCTGTCTGCCATAGGCATTTCTTACGGCCTCAATATTCATAGAGCAAAAATACTTTCTTGTATCATTCTCTATGCTGTCGGCCAAAAGCAATAAGCCTGCGCAAGTGCCAAAAGTCGGCAGTCCGTCATTGATCAACTTTTTAATCGGCTCAAAAAGCCCGAGTTCAAAAAGTAATTTTCCGATAACGGTGCTTTCGCCGCCCGGAATTATAAGACCGTCAAACGGCTTTTTCAAATCATCCAAACAACGGATTTCAAAAGAGGACACACCGAGTTTTGCAAGCATTTGTTCGTGCTCAATAAAAGCTCCCTGCAAAGCAAGTACACCTATCTGCATAATTATTTGCCTCTTTCAGCCATAAGGATTTCAATTTCCTGCTCGTTAATTCCTACCATAGCTTCGCCTAAATCTTCTGAAAGTTCAGCAAGCATTTTAGCGTCATTAAAGTTTGTAACAGCTTTAACAATAGCAGACGCTCTTTTTTCGGGATTACCCGACTTAAAGATACCCGAGCCGACAAATACACCCTCTGCGCCGAGCTGCATCATAAGCGCAGCATCAGCAGGAGTAGCAACACCGCCGGCAGCAAAATTAACAACAGGCAATTTCTTATTCTCGTGAACATACAAAACCAAATCATACGGAACCTGTAACTGCTTTGCAACTTCAAAGAGTTCATCTTTTGCCATAGATGCGATTCTGCGAATTTCAGACTGCATCATTCTCATATGACGAACAGCCTGCACAACATCGCCTGTACCCGGCTCGCCCTTTGTACGAATCATAGATGCGCCCTCATTAATTCTTCTTAATGCCTCGCCTAAATCTTTGGCGCCGCATACAAAAGGTACATCAAAAGCGGTTTTATCAATGTGATACTTGTCATCTGCAGGAGATAAAACTTCGCTTTCGTCAATGTAGTCAATCTCAATTGCCTGTAAAATCTGTGCTTCTGCAAAATGACCGATACGGCACTTTGCCATTACAGGAATAGAAACTGCGTTCTGAATACCTTTAATCATCTTAGGGTCGCTCATACGAGAAACTCCGCCTGCCGCACGAATATCAGCAGGAATTCTCTCTAATGCCATAACTGCGCACGCACCCGCAGCCTCGGCAATCTTAGCCTGTTCGGGAGTTGTTACATCCATAATAACTCCGCCCTTGAGCATCTGCGCAAGGTTTTTATTTAATTCAAATCTGTTTTCCATTTATTATACTCCAAATCTCAAAAATAAGCAAATGTGCTTATTTTAAAGCAAGTTTTTTCTTAAAATCAATTCTGTCAAGGGCAAAACCGAGAACTATAAAGATTAATGCGCCCATACCCGGCTGTAACCACCAAGTAGCAAGCTCTGCAACTGCGCCTTCAAAGCCATACATAAGACCGTTCGCAATGAAGTAACCGCCGACTGTAACCATAGTAGTCGGAATAAGCATTAAAAGTGATGACCAGTTAATAATCTTGTTGTCCTTGCCGTGTTTTTTCATAGCCATTCTGCAAAGAACAAACGGAACAGCATTAAAAGCCTTGATGATAGCAGTAGGAATTGCCCACTGCGGATAACCGGAAATCAAGTCTGCAAGCGCACCGCCGATTGATGAGGCAATGATACCGTAAGGACCGGGCAAAATGCTTGCCGCAAGATAAATCATTGAGTCACCGGCGTGTGAATATCCGAACATTGACGGAATTTTAATAAACGCAGTAGTAACTGTTACCAAAGCCGCACACATTGCTGTAATAGCAATAAGCTTTACATTAATTTTTGACTTAGATTTTGAAATTGTATTTGATTCCATAGTTATCCCTCACAAAAGTATTTTTAAGTGTTTTTCAAACTCAATGCCCTCATTGCGGTCAATACCCAACGCTACGGTATCACGCAAAGAAGTTTCTATGAATTTTACTGCCAGACTAACGGTATCTCTCAAAGTGTCGCCTCTTAAAAGTCCGGAAAACATTACCGAGGCAAACAAATCTCCCGTACCCGAATAGCTGCCGCCTATTTTTTTACAGCTTACACTAAACACCTCATCTTTGGATGAAATAAGATTTTGCACATACATAGTACCGTCAATATCTTTGAGCTCAATGCCCGTAATTATTACGATTTTTACGCCATAACGATTAAGCAAATTCTTGCCAAGCTCTGCGATTTTGTCCATAAAATCGGGCTTGTCGGCATTTTTTATAAATTCGCAGTAATCAACATCGCAAAGAATACAGCACTCTGTAAGATTCGGTGTAATAACATCGGCAACCGTCACCAATTTTTTCATTTTACAGGCAAGAGCGTCTGTAAAAAGGCTGTAGGTTCTGCCGCCGTCACCCATAACAGGGTCCACAAGTACAAGCGTGTTCTCTGTTTCAAAGCTGTTTATGAAATCAAGAATTTTATCAACCTGTTTTTCACTTGATAAAAAACCTGTGTAAATGCCGTCGGGCTGAAAACCGAGTTTTTTCCATTCCGATGTGTAGTAATCGAGCTTGTCGGTGCAGTCGTTGCAGTAAAAACTCTTAAAGCCGGTCTGGCTTGTAAGCACCGCAGTCGGCATAGGGCAAGCCTGAATACCCATTACGGAAAGCACGGGTATAGCCGCAGTAAGTGAGCATTTTCCAAGACCTGAAAGGTCATTTATTAAAACAGCTTTTTTTGTCATTAAATCACGCCTCAAATTTCTGAACAGTTCAACATTTATCTTGTGATGTTCCCATTATACAACAATAGTGTCACTATTAAAATAGACAATTTTCGTAAATTCTATAAGGACAGTTTATAAAACATAAAAAATCCGTCTGCTTTTTTACAGACGGATGTATTTATTTAAATATTGCATAACTTTGGGTAAATAATTTTAAAATTTAGGTCAAACCTTTTTAAAGGCTTGCGGATTTGGGTAGCGCCCATAATATCCTCAGATATAACAATTTATCCGGTGCAAACAGCCTCGCAGTTTGCGTGCTAAAACTAAGTTTGTTAAAACAGGCAACAGCCATTATAATCAGAAATGCTAAAAACATAATCAACGCATTGCGTTGATTATGAAATAAAGTGTATTTTCTTTTATTGCTATCGCAAAGGCTTTCGCCTATTTGTTCAAGCCGCCAAACAGCAAACTGTTCGGCTATTGTTAGATTGCATAAAAGGAAAGAATTTGTGGGCTTCGCCCAAACCCACGACCTTTGAAAAGGTCGACCAAACTTTTATAATTGCTTGATAAAGCAATTTGCTAAATCATAATTTTAAATTTATAACTTAAGTATTAATGCTGTTAAGTTTTTTCCTGTCCTCTGCCTCAAAAACTTCAAGACACATATTATAAATAGAATTTACCTCAACATCGAGGTAAACCTCATCCTTAAAAAGTGCATATTGCAGTGTTGATGTTATATAAAGATAATACAATGCCTGTATGCTTTCAAAAGAAACATCAAGATTTTTAGCTATATGATGAATAAATGTATCGTATCTCTTCGGAATACCCGAAAAGAAATCATAGCCCTGTTTTTTATATTTTGGAGAAGTATATACCTGATATACAAATCGCATATGCTCGCCGTAGTTTTTTTGCATCCAACGGGGAAATTTTTCAAGATAATTTTTTAAATCCGCTCTTGAACGAGGTGCTTTCTTCATAAATTCTCGTTCAAATTTTATCATTGCATACTGTACAGATTCGGTAATTATCATATCTTTACTTTCAAAATAGTGATATAATGCTTGGTTAGTTTTAAATCCGCAATATTTGCACAAAAGCTGTAAACCTGTATTTTCAAGTCCGTTATCCATAAAAGCCTGAAAGCACTTGTCAAGGCACTCGCATTTACGCTTTTTATAAACAGCCGGATCAAATTTTTTCATTCCAACACCCCATTACATCTGTTGCTACAATTATAATTGTGTTGGGTATTTTTGTCAATAGCAAGACAAAATATCAAAAACAAAATACATATTTCATCGTAAGACTTGACAATTCGTTTATAAAATGCTAATATATTTTTAAAGAAAATTAATTTATTTTTATAGATATACAATAGAATCGTAGGGCTATATATGAAAAAGAGTACAAAAAAGGTAGTAATAATAATTTGTTGCGTTCTTGCTGTTGCATTAATTGCAGGAGGCACAGTTGTTGGTGTAAATGTTTATAACAAAAATGTGAAGGAACAACAGATAGAGCAGATACTTTCTGATATTAAAGGAAAATATGATACCTTTGTAAATGAAAGCGACAGAGATAAACGAATTATAATCATCAAAAATCTTGAAAATGATTTGACTGACTATCTAAAAAATAATGAGCCTGTTGAGAAAATTAAAGAGGAGTATCAATCTGACCTTGAGCAGATGAAATCATACTTTGTGACCTACTATGAAAAGGTTATTAGCGACAACACTTTAAACGAGGTTGAGAAAATCACAGACAAAACAAAACTCAAAGCTTGCAAGGACAAACTTACTACACTGCTTGATAAACTCAACAGCGAAAAAGATGCCGTTCTTTCAAGCGAAAAGTTTGAAGAATTAAAAACAAAAATTCAAGATTTGATTGATAAATATTCTGCAAGAATCGACGCTATTGAACAGGCAGAAAAAGAAGCAAAGGATAAGCTTGAACAGGAAGCTCAGACAATAATTGACGAAGACAAAGAAGAGATTGAAGAAGTTATTGAACCTGAAAACAACAGTTATACTGAGGAGAGCAACACAGCCGCAGAATCGACTGATACTGATTCAAACTATGACAGCTCAGATGATGATTCCGATACTCCAAATGATCTTGTTCCTATTACTCCTTTTGAAATTCCTGACGATTACATTTATACATATTAATTTTTTTGAATAATTTTAAAACGCAAGGCTTTTGTCCTTGCGTTTTTGTTTTTGTTCTAAATGATGAGTAAATTTAGTCTTTAGCTGTCACTAAAAATAAAAAAATTAGGTCAAGCCTTTTTAAAAGTACTTTTTTATGGTGGGTAAATTGTGGTTTAACTCACAGTTTAGCCAGTCAATTATAAAAGTTTGGTCAACCTTTTTCAAAGGTTGTGGGTGTGGGCAAAGCCCACAATACTTTAAACTAACGCAAGGCTTCGATAGCCAAACAGCCAACTGTTTGGCGGCTTGAACACAACAGCGAAATCTTTATAATGCGATAGCATCATAAAAAGCCATTATTCTTATAAATGAATTATTTCTTTTTAATGGCTGTCGCCTGTTTTATCAAACCTTGCTTTAGCACACAAACAGCGTTGCTGTTTGTGCCTGATAAATTGTTGTATCGGAAGATTTTATGGGCGCTGCCCAAACCCGCAATTTTTGAAAAAATTGAGTAAACTTTTTTACTTTTGGGAGGATAATTTAGCGTTAGCTAAATTTCAATCACCAACCGACACTCCGATAAACCATAATTTACCCCAACTAATGAAAAAGAACCTTAAAAATAACAGCCCTGACTGAAAAGTCAAGGCTGTAAATAAGCTGTAAACTATAAAATTAGTTGTTGATAAGCTTGTCTTCGTTTGACCAGCTGTAAAGCTTTCTAACTTCCTTACCAACTACTTCTGCAGGATGCTCTGCAGCTTTTCTTCTCATAGCACGGAAGTGAGCCTGACCGCCTGCCGGTGACATATCGAGGAGGAAGTCCTTAGCGAATGTACCGTCCTGAATGTCAGAAAGGATCTTCTTCATAGCCTTCTTAGTATCCTCAGTAACAATCTTTGGACCTGTGATGTAGTCGCCGTACTCAGCTGTGTTAGAGATAGAATATCTCATACCCTCAAAGCCTGACTGATAAATAAGGTCAACGATGAGCTTCATCTCGTGGATACACTCAAAGTAAGCGTTTCTTGGATCATAACCTGCCTCGCAAAGTGTTTCAAAACCTGCCTGCATAAGTGCGCAAACACCGCCGCAAAGAACAGCCTGCTCACCAAAGAGGTCTGTTTCTGTTTCTGTTCTGAATGTTGTTTCAAGAACACCTGCTCTTGCGCCGCCAATACCGAGTGCGTAAGCAAGTGCAAGATCCTTAGCCTTACCTGTAGCGTCCTGCTCAACAGCAACAAGACAAGGTACACCCTTACCAGCCTGATACTCACTTCTTACTGTATGACCAGGTCCCTTAGGAGCGATCATAGTAACATCAACATCTGCCGGAGGAATGATCTGACCAAAGTGAATTGCAAAACCGTGAGCGAACATAAGCATATTGCCTGCCTCAAGGTTAGGAGCGATATCCTTCTTGTACATAGCTGCCTGCTTCTCATCGTTAATAAGAATCATAATAATATCGGCACGCTTAGCAGCCTCTGCAGCTGTATATACCTTAAAGCCCTGTGCTTCTGCTTTCGCCCAAGACTTACTACCCTCGTAAAGGCCAACGATTACATCACAGCCTGAATCCTTAAGGTTAAGAGCATGAGCGTGACCCTGGCTACCATAACCAATGATTGCAATTGTTTTGCCGTCAAGCAAAGAAAGGTTACAATCTGACTGATAGAAAATTTTTGCTGTCATATTTTCCATTTTAAAAATCCTCCTTACCGCTATGCGGTTTATATAAAAAGATTTATGTAAATCTGCAAGATTACACGGACACTGCAGTAGCACCCTTATCAAGAGCTACTGTACCTGTTCTTACAATCTCACGGATACCATAAGGCTTTAATAACTCTACCACAGTGTCAACACGGCTTGAACATTCACAATACTCAACAGTAACGCTTGTAGTAGAGAAATCAACTATTTTACCCTGCATAAGCTCAACAGTGGTGAGAATTTCGCCACGCTTTGCAGCAGGACAATGAACTTTTATAAGTATCAGCTCACGGCTGATAAAATCACCTTCGGCAAGTCTTTTAACCTTGATTACGGGAATAAGTTTGTTAAGCTGTTTTTCAAGCTGTTCAACAACATATTCGTCACCGTTTGCAACAATAGTGATTCTTGATACATTTGGGTCGGTAGTCACACCAACCGCAAGTGAGTCAATGTTGAAGCCTCGTCTTGAAAACAAACCCGAAATCTTAGAAAGAACGCCCGCCTGGTTTTCAACAAGTATTGATAAAGTATATTGCATAACAACACCTCATTAAATCGACGGAGTGTCGGGATATACATCGCACACAAGAATGAACGGCTTGTCGGAATCAACAATATTTTTAATGATTTCCTCTGCCTGCTCATTTGAGTTTGCCTCTGCATGATCAATTCCGTAAGCCTCCGCAATTTTAAGAAAATCGGGATCACCTTCAAGAATAGTTGCACTGTGTCTGTGACCGTAGTGGTTATCCTGAAGCTCACGCACCATACCGAGTCTTGAGTTACGCATAATTATAATTTTAATGTTAAGGTTATTACCTGCAATAGTTGCAAGCTCGTTTAACTGCATCTGAAAACTGCCGTCACCGCAGACAACAAGCACATCTCTGTTCGGTCTTGCAAACTTTGCTCCTATTGCGGCAGGAACCGAATAACCCATTGTACCCATACCGCCTGTTGTAAGGAATCTTCCCTCACGAATACGGAAGTTGTTTGCACACCAAATCTGATTTTGACCTACATCGGCAACCAAAATTGCCTTTGAACGGAACATTGCGCTCAAATGACCTACAAGCGTTCTCGGTTCTACATAACCGTCAAACTTAGGAGGTTCTCTGAATAAATCCTTTTTCCAGGTTTTAACAGCCTCACTCCACTGATTCTGAACCTTGTAGTCGCCAATGTTTTCATTGAGCATATCCATAACATTCATCATATCGCCGACAATCGGAATAGCTGTCTTAACATTTTTTCCGATTTCCGCCGGGTCAATGTCTATGTGAATTACAGTTGTTCTTTTACTCATCTGGTCGGGCGCCGCCACGGCTCTGTCACCAAGTCTTGCGCCGCACACAATAACCAAATCAGCCTCGTGCAAAGCTCTGTTTGCAGCAGGCTTACCGTGAGTACCGAGCATACCGAGGTAAAGCTCGTGTTCTGACGGCATAACGCCGATTCCCATCATTGTGGAAATTACAGGAATACCTGTTTTCTCGGCAAAAGCCTGAAATTTAGGCTTAACACCCGAGCTTAAAACACCGCCGCCGGATACAATAATCGGACGCTTGCAGTTTTTGATAGCCTCGACCGCACGCTTAACCTGAAAAATGTGTCCTTTGGTATTCGGCTTGTAGCCGATAATATTTACAGTTTCGGGATATTCAAACTTTTCAATTTCATTCTGCTGAATATCAATAGGAATATCAATAAGTACAGGGCCCGGTCTGCCTGTTTTTGCAATATGAAAAGCCTCTTTGAAAATTCGTGGCAAATCTTCTGTTTTGCTTACAAGATAGCTGTGCTTTACAAACGGCTCACAAGCGCCTGTAATGTCAGCCTCCTGAAATACATCTCTGCCAAGCAAATCACTGCGTACCTGACCTGTAATTGCGATTATCGGAATAGAATCCTGATAAGCGGTAGCAATACCTGTAATAAGGTTTGTTGCACCCGGTCCCGAAGTTGCTACACATACACCGGGAATATCACTACATCTTGCATAACCGCTTGCCGCATGAGCCGCATTCTGCTCCTGACGAACAAGCACATGCTTGATTGAAGAATTATAAAGCGAATCGTAAAAAGGGCAAATAGCCGCACCCGGATATCCGAAAACCACTGAAACACCCTCGGCTTCCAGACATTTTACCATTATATCGGCACCGTTTATCATTGCTTTCTGCACTCCTGTCCTTTTTAATTAAGTAACCAAGCAAAGCCTAACTTTGCTTTACAGATAATTATACTATAATTTATATCAAAAGTAAAGGGCGATAACCGATTACAAAAGACTTTTTTCTAAAAAAATTTTGTATTTTTATCCTAATACGCCAATGCCCTCGAGCAATATTTTTATACCGATAAGCACAAGCACAATACCGCCGAACAATTCCGCCTTTGATTTATACTTTGTACCAAATAAACTGCCTATTTTTACACCTACGGCAGAGAATATAAATGTTATCACACCAATAAACGACACGGCGGGAACAATCTGAACCTGCAAGAAAGCAAAAGTTACACCGACAGCCAAAGCGTCAATACTTGTCGCAATCGCAAGCAAAAGCATTGATTTTACATCCATTGAAGAATCGACTTTTTCGTCTTTGCCAAAAGACTCTTTTATCATATTTCCGCCGATAATCGCAAGGAGAACAAAAGCAACCCAATGGTCGTACTTTTCAATCATCTCTGCAAAAAAGCTGCCTAAAAAATAACCGATAAGCGGCATAAGTGCCTGAAATCCACCGAACCACGCACCTGCAATGCACATATGTTTAGGCTTAATTTTACCGAGCGAAAGGCCCTTACATACAGACACAGCAAAAGCATCCATTGATAAGCCCACCGCAAGGATAAAAAGATCCAATATGCTCATACCAATTCCTCCAAAAAACATTTCATATAAATTTATGCGCTTTTCATATGCAATATTAAAACGGTTCTATTATAAATGTTGGGTTAATTTTATAAATTACAGTTTAACGGAATTCTTTGTCAAGCAATTATAAAAGTTTGGTCGACCTTTTCAAAGGTCGTGGGTGTGGGCAAAGCCCACAAATACTTTCCGTTTATGCAAGCTAACGATAGCCAAACAGCTTGCTGTTTGCGCCTGATAAATTGTTATATCGGAAGATTTTATGGGCGCTGCCCAAACCCGCAATTTTTGAAAAAATTGAGTAAACTTTTTTGCTTTCGGGGAGAATAATTTAGCGTTAGCTAAATTTCAATGCCCGACCGACACTCCGCTAAACCATAATTTACCCCCGTTTCTGACAAAGAACCCCATTAAAAAGTCAAAAAGACTCGCAGACAACCTTTTGCAAATGCCAACAACTTAAATATTATAAATTAAGTTATTAAATTAAAAACATTTCCTTTGTGCTGTCTGTGAGTCTCATCATTTAAAATATTACCGGGTGAAATTCACCAGTATGTCGATAATACTATACGCAAAAATGCGTACCGATTACTCCCTCTTAACATTAAAATCAGGAATATTTATACAATAAATTGTAATTTTAAAGTCCCATAATCAAGCCGTAAGGCCAGGCAATAAGTCCGCCAATATCATAAATATCGGTATAGCCGAGCTTGCACAGCGTTTGTGCCGCCATTCTGCTGCGACTGCCTGTTCTGCAATAAACCACAAGCATAGAATCCTTACTCGGTATAACTTCTTTTGCCGATTCGACGGTAATATCATCAACAGGAAAAAGCACTGCGTCTTTCACATGTCCCGTTGCATACTCCTCTTCCTCACGCACATCAAGAATTATACAATTCGGATTTTCATCTATGAGTTTTTTTGCATCCTCAAAGTTGTTTACAGTATGAATTATACACATTAATAATCACTTAGTTTTTCCAATATCGTGGCGGAAGTGCATACCCTCAAAGCTGATTTTATCAACCGCAGCATATGCTTTTGCAAGTGCCTCATCAAGTGTAGGAGCAGTTGCAGTCACACCGAGAACTCGACCGCCGTTGGTGTAGAATTTACCGTTTTCATACTTTGTACCTGCATGATAAACAGTAGCGCCCTCTACCTGACCGTTTTCGTCCATACCGAACATTTCAATACCCTTTTTATATGCAACAGGATAGCCGCCGCTTGCCATAACTACGCAGGCAGCCGCACCGTTGTCCCATTCAATGTCGAGGTCAGCAAGTTTTTCGTCAATAACTGCCTCGCAAATATCGACAAGGTCGGTTTTAAGTCTTGGAAGAACCACCTGTGCCTCAGGGTCACCGAAACGAGCGTTATACTCAATTACCTTAGGGCCGTTCGGAGTAATCATAAGTCCGAAATAAAGACAACCCTTGAAAGGTCTGCCCTCTGCTACCATAGCGTTGATTGTAGGAATAAAGATTGTGTCCATACATTCCTTTGCAATCTCGTCTGTATAGTAAGGATTCGGGCTGATTGTACCCATACCACCTGTGTTAAGTCCCTCATCATTATCGTAAGCTCTCTTGTGGTCTTTTGAACTTACCATAGGCTTTACGCACTTGCCGTCTGTAAATGCAAGTACAGAAACCTCCGGACCTGTCAAAAATTCTTCAATAACAATTCTGTTGCCGGATTCGCCAAACTGCTTATCTTCCATAATAGACTTAACGGCATCAACAGCCTCGTCAACAGTCTGTGCAATAATAACACCCTTACCGAGTGCAAGACCGTCAGCCTTGACTACGATAGGAGCAGTATTCTCTGCCTTTAAATATTCAATAGCATTTTCTGCGTTATCAAAGGTTTCGTATTTAGCGGTAGGAATACCGTATTTTTTCATTAAATCCTTTGAAAATACCTTTGATGCCTCAATTACAGCCGCATTTGCATTAGGGCCGAAAGCTCTGATACCGGCAGCCTGAAAAGCGTCAACAAGACCTGCCGCAAGCGGATCATCCGGAGCTACAAAAGCAAGGTCAATATTCTTTTCTTTTGCGAAAGCGACAAGTGCCTCTTTATCCATAACACCGATATTTACGGTTTCGGCATCTCTTGAAATACCGCCGTTACCGGGGGCACAGTAAAGTTTTGTGCACTTTGGGCTTTCAAGAAGTTTTTTGATAAGTGCGTGCTCTCTTCCGCCTGAACCAATCATTAAAATATTCATATCTTCACCCCGCAGATTAATGGTGGAAAAGTCTGATGCCTGTAAATGACATAGTCATTCCGTACTTATTGCAGGTATCAATTACATTGTCATCTCTGATTGAACCGCCGGGCTGTGCAACATACTGTACGCCCGAACGCTTAGCTCTTTCAATGTTGTCGCCAAATGGGAAAAATGCGTCTGAACCGAGTGAAACGCCGCTGAATGTTGCGAGCCACTCTTTCTTCTCTTCTCGTGTAAGAGGCTCCGGCTTAGTTTTAAAGAACTGCTCCCAAACGCCGTCTGCAAGTACATCCTCATAATCATCGGAAATGTAAACATCAATAGTGTTATCTCTGTCAGGTCTGCGGATATTGTCAACAAACGGGAGGTTAAGAACCTTCGGATGCTGTCTTAAGAACCAAATGTCAGCCTTGTTGCCTGCAAGACGGGTACAGTGAATTCTTGACTGCTGACCTGCGCCGACACCGATAGCCTGACCACCCTTTGCATAGCAAACAGAGTTTGACTGTGTATATTTGAGTGTGATAAGAGCAATAAGAAGATCACGCTTAGCCTCTTCCGTAAGCTCTTTGTTCTCTGTAACAATGTTCTGCATAAGCATAGCTTCGTCAATTTTAAGCTCGTTTCTGCCCTGCTCAAAAGTTACACCGAATACATCCTTATGCTCAATCGGAGCAGGAACATAGTTCGGGTCGATTTTTACAATGTTATATGTGCCTCTGCGCTTTGTCTTAAGCACTTCAAGAGCCTCTTCTGTATAATCCGGAGCGATAATACCGTCAGAAACTTCTCTCTGCAAAAGTTTAGCGGTCTGAACATCGCAAGTATCAGAAAGTGCAACCCAGTCACCGTATGATGACATTCTGTCTGCACCTCTTGCTGCCGCATATGCAGAGGCGATTGGTGAAAGCTCCAAATCGTCAACAAAATAAATTTTCTTTAATGTATCCGAAAGCTCGGTAGCTACCGCAGCACCCGCAGGGCTTACATGCTTGAAAGACGCAGCTGACGGCAAGCCTGTTGCCGCCTTAAGCTCACGCACAAGCTGCCATGAGTTGAATGCATCAAGAAAATTAATGTAACCCGGTTTGCCGTTGAGTACCTCAACAGGAAGTTCGCCCTCGTTCATATAAATTCTTGAAGGCTTCTGATTAGGGTTACAACCGTATTTAAGTGCAAGTTCCTTCATTGGAGTTCATCCTTTCATAATCAGATTATTTATTCTTATTAATAATTCTTGACTCTGCCGTATCTGAAGCAATGTCAATGTAACGAACAAAAAGTGATACCTTGTTGTCCTCGTCAAGTGCATTCCATACTTTTTCAGCAAAAGTATCAATGTCATCGTTGCCAATCTCTACAAGTGTAGGCTCACCCTCAAAACTTGGGAGTGGAGTGCCGTCACCCATATAAGTGTGAATATATCTGCCAAGGCCCTGTAAAGGTGTGGAATACATAAATGTATATCTCTGACAGCTGTCAGGAATACCGTCTGCACTCTTAAGGATTGACATAGCATATTCCATAACACCGCCGCTGCACTTTACAATACCCGAAATACGAGGTGTGTAGTTAGGACCGTCAGGCTCAAACTCTCTTGTACGGAGTGATTCCTCAAAAGTTTCACCCTCGTTCATAAGCTCATAAATTGTATCTGTCTGGTCACCGTTTGTAACGATTGTTTTGTTGTCAAGTTTTCTGACAGGTGAGTAAATGATAAGTGACGGATCAATAAGCTTTGATTCGTCAAAAGCCTGTGTCTTTATGCCGTCCTCGGTTTCAACGAAAATTCTGTTTCTGCTGTTTTCGCTTCTACCCATAATAAAGTAAGCAATTACAGCCTTTGTGCCGTCAGCACTTCTGCCTATAACAATTCCTCTGCCCGGATAAGTAACAGAAGAGATTTCTTTTTCAAGTGAAATTGGTTTCATTGTTTACCTCCGAATTATTCGGCAATTACTGTAACATTGCCGTTTACCTTTATTTTATCTTCGCAGAAAAGCGAAACAGCCTTAGGAAGAATTTTCCATTCCGCCTGTTCCATAACTCTTTTCTGTAAAATTTCTGGTGTGTCGCCGTTTTGAATTTCAACAGCTTTCTGAATGATGATAGGACCGCCGTCACATACCTCATTTACAAAATGTGCTGTTGCACCTGTCACCTTTACTCCCCTTGCAAGAGCCTGCTCGTGAACCTTAAGTCCGTAAAAGCCCTCGCCGCAGAAAGACGGAATAAGTGACGGATGAATATTTATAATTCTGTTTTCAAAAGCTCTGATTACACCTGTACCGAGGATTGTCATAAATCCCGCAAGCACAACCAAATCCGCATTTTTTGACTTTAAAAGCTCGGTTAATGCCTTATCGTATTCGTCAAGGCTTGCATAATCCTTTCTGCGGATTATGTCGGTGGCAATGTTATGCTTTTTAGCCCTCTCAAGTGCATAAGCATTCGGATTTGAAGAAATAATGCAGGTGATTTTACCGCCCTTTATTTCCCCTCTTTCCGATGCGTCTATAAGAGCCTGTAAATTAGTACCGCCACCGGATACAAGAACAACAATATTTTTCATTATTCAATTACAACTCCGTCATTGCCCTCTACTACTTCACCGATGATTACAGCATCCTCACCGTTTGCCTTGAGAACCTCAAGAGCCTTATCCGCATCGTTTTTGTCAACTGCAACGAGCATACCTACACCCATATTGAATGTATTAAACATATCGTGCTCTGAAATACCGCCGACTCTCTGAATAAGGTCAAAGATCGGAAGAACAGGAACTGCACTCTTGTTAATCTTAGCAGAAAGACCGTCATTTAACATACGGGGAATATTCTCGTAGAAACCGCCGCCTGTAATGTGAGATACAGCCTTTACTTCAACTTCTTTCATAAGAGCAAAGAGTGGTTTTACATATATTTTTGTAGGAGTGAGGAGAGTTTCGCCTAAAGTTTTGTCAAGCTCAGGGTATGTATTATTGATTGTGTTTTCGTTAATATCAAAAACTTTTCTTACAAGTGAAAAACCGTTTGAGTGAACGCCCGAAGAACGGAGTGCAACCAAAACATCGCCTGCTTTAAGTTTTGAGCCGTCAATCATCTTCGGCTTGTCTGCAAGGCCTACGCAGAAACCTGCAACATCGTATTCGTCAACAGGCATAAGACCCGGATGCTCGGCTGTTTCGCCGCCGATAAGTGCACATTCTGACATAACACAGCCATCTGCAACGCCCTTAACGATTTCCGCAACCTTTTCAGGATAGTTCTTTCCGATTGCAATATAGTCAAGGAAGAATAACGGCTTTGCACCGCAGCAAATTACATCGTTTACGCACATTGCAACTGCATCAATACCGATAGTATCGTGCTTATCCATAAGAAAAGCAAGCTTGATTTTTGTACCTACACCGTCAGTACCGCTGACAAGTACAGGCTCTGTCATACCGCTTACATTTGGGGCAAAAAGACCGCCAAAACCGCCGATACCAGAAACAACGCCGTCAATTTTTGTGCGTGCAACATGCTGTTTCATAAGTTCAACCGACTTATAACCTGCTGTTACATCAACACCTGCTGCCTTGTAGCTCTCTGAAAAACTCTTCATCTTCAATCACTCCAGATTATTTTTTATTAATTTTCTTTGCGAATTTATCAACAAATATAGTTCTCGGAATTTCCGCAGGATACTCTCCTGTAAAGCAACCGTTGCAAAATCCGACATCTGCACCCTCGGCAATTTGATTAAGACCCGAAACGCTGAGATAGCCAAGAGAATCCGCACCGATTTTATTGCATATCTCTTCTTGTGAAAACCTATTTGCAATAAGCGACTCCTTGTTGTGAATATCCATACCGAAATAGCACGGACATACAAAAGGCGGAGAGCTTATAAGCATATGAACCTCTTTTGCACCTGCGTCACGCAAAAGTTTTACAATATGATTTGCGGTTTCGCCGCGCACAATAGAGTCGTCAACAATAATAATTCTCTTTCCGCTTACATTTGCCTTAAGGGCAGTAAGTCTTGTTTTGAGAAGTCTTTTCTTTTTATCTTTTCCCGTACCTACGGTTCTACCAATGTATTTATTCTTAACAAAACCTGTACCGTACGGAATACCCGACGCCTTAGCATAGCCTTGTGCGGCAATAATTCCCGAATCGGGAACGCCGCATACCATATCGGCATCAATCGGATGTTCATTATAAAGCAGTTCACCTGCCTTAAATCTCGCATTATGAACACTTACACCGTCAATAACACTGTCGGGACGAGCAACATAAACATATTCAAAAATACACATAGATGTATTATATGCCTTAATTCTCGACTTGTAACTGTGAAAACCCGTTTCATCAATTACAACCATTTCTCCGGGCTCAACATCACGCAAAAATTCACCGCCAAGACTGTCAATTACACAGCTCTCGGAAGTAATAATATAGCTGTTGTTAAGTTTTCCGATGCAAAGCGGACGGAAGCCGTTTTTATCACGAAAGCCGATAAGTCTTGACGGACCGCAAAGGACTGCGGAATATGCGCCCTCAAGTTTATCCATAGCAAACAAAACCGCTGTTTCAAGGTCGTCCGTGGTACAGCGTTCGGTTGCGATTACATAAGACATAATCTCAACATTTGAGTTAGACTGAAAGATTGCGCCGCCATGCTCAAGCTGTTGGCGAATTTCGGCAAAATTAGTAATCGCACCGTTGCTTGCAATAGCAAGCGAACCGGCAATATATCTCATAACAAGGGGCTGATTTGCCGCTCTGTCAAGGCTTTCGTGCGCACTGTAACGCACATGACCGACTGCAATGTTTCCGTCGCCGAGTTTATCTATAGCCTTATCGTTAAAGACCTCTGACACCATACCGAATTCTTTTACGGTAGTAAAATTTCCATTGTTATTTACAGTAATGCCTGCACTTACCTGTCCCCTGTGTTGAAGTCCGTACAAAGCCTCACGAGTAAGGGAGGCTATATTAAAGTCATCACTGCCGGCTTTGTAAACGCCGAACACGCCGCATTCATCGTTTACCTTGTCTTTGTCATATATATCAACATACTTAATCAAAGTTCTGCCACCTTAAGCTGCATAGCCTCATCCTTTTTGGCTACGCCTTCTTCCATATCTGCTTTCATTTTCTCAAGCTTTTCTGCAAGTGTATCGTCAGAAAGAGCGAGCATTTCGATTGCAAGAATTGCAGCATTCGCAGCGCCGTCAACAGCAACTGTAGCTACAGGAATACCTGTCGGCATCATAACTGTTGCAAGTAAAGCATCCATACCGTCAAAAGCGGCTGATTTGCAAGGAATACCAATTACAGGCAAAGTTGTTTTTGCTGCAAGCACACCTGCAAGATGAGCAGCCATACCCGCTGCGGCAATGATTACTCCAAAGCCGTTTTTCTTTGCGCTGCCTGAAAATTCAATAGCAGCATCAGGAGTTCTGTGAGCACTCATAACATGCACTTCATATGGAACACCAAATTCCTTAAGCTTTGTGACAGCCTTTGAAACTACAGGGAAATCACTGTCAGAACCCATAATAATAGCAACCTTTTTCATCATTACACTCCTTAACTTTTAACGGCACCGTAAAAACGGTGGCAAAATTGTTTCGGCAAAGTTTCTGCAAAGGCAAAAATTCATTGCCCTAAAATCACTTTAATTACCATTATATAAAAAATCAGAATAAAATGCAATATGTGACAGGAATTATTTTGAAATTCATAAGCTAATTTACAGTTTAAACGCAGTTTTGATTAAAAATTTTATAATTGATACATAAGTCGATGTTTTTTAAACTTTCACAACAAACAATGCGCTAAACCATAAATCAACGGGCAGCAGATATATTTACCTGCTGCCCGAGTTGAACTCTGAATTTTCAATTCACTGCTAATCTTTTTCCGGTGCTTTCATATTCGGAAACAGAAATTCCATTTTCTCATCGTCAAAATGATAATCTATATACTGTATAAAAGCGTTATCCGTTTTGGGGTGTTCTGCCCTGTCCTGCCATCTGTAAACCGCCGCACAAGACATAAATGCATTAAATACCATAAATATTATGAGTACCGCCGTCATTACTCCGCCTGCACGCTTTGGAATTTTCTCAATAAGTCTTGCCATCCACGGATAAACAAAGCGTACCCATACAAGTCCCAGAAATCCCCAGATAAGCGCATACATAAGGTTTGTTCGTCCGTTAAAATTCAGCGGAGTATCGCTGTAATCCCATGATACCGTACCAAAAACAGTTTCCTGAAACCATGAGCAAAAATACTCAAAACTTGCACCAACCACTGCGCTGATTACATAAATAAGCGTATCGTTAAGTTTATACAGCTTATAAAGCACAACAGTCAAAAAGCACGCTCCGCCGCCGTAAACGGGAATGAACGGTCCGTACACAAGTCCCACTCTCACCTGAAAATTACCGTCAATCATAAACGCCCACAAAGTTTCAAGTATCGTGCCAAAAAGCGAGCCGATCACAAACAGATAAAACAACTTTGTAAAACAAAGTCCGAACGCAAAAGGGCGTTCTTCTTTATTCTCAAAAACAGCCGTATATTCGGTCATATTTTTATCCTTGACCTCGCCCACTTTATCTGAAATCATACCGAGATAAACGCTTGTTTTAAGGTCAGGAAATGCATTTGCAAGTCTTCTTCTTAAAATATTTTCCGTAAAAAGTCTGTTACAGTTTTCGCCTATAAGTTTTATTTTTTCCTCGTCTGCATCATCTCCGAGCAATTCTTCAATATTGCTTAAATATTTTATTCTGCGTTTTAATCTTATAACCGTAATCACAGAAAAAATATAGTCAAGCAAAATTATTGCAAGCAGAGCAAACAAAATTATATAGCTGACTGTAGTCGGAATAAGCATAACAAGTGCGTCGGATACGGGCATAAATACTTTTATAAAACCAAATCCGAAAATTCCTGCCAACAAAGCATAAGGCAAAGATATATAACTGCCGATGCTAAGTTTTGACTGCGAATAATCCCATACTTTAAATCCGAGGATTTTTTCAAACAAAAATCCCGAAAGAACTATTACGGCGGTTGTAAGCGCAATCGAAGCAGCAAGCAAAAGCCACGGATAATTTGCAAGCGGAGTCAAAACCACTCTGCAAATAACAGCCGTAAGTCCGTACATAGGAAAAAACGGAGAAGTCAGAAAGCCGTTATTTTTAAACCTTTTATATACCGCAAGGTTTCGTATAACATTACCGACCCAGCCTAAAAACGAAAATATAACAAATGTCCAAAGAATAAGAACCATTAATTCACTTCCTATAAAAAAGCACCTAAGGGTGCAGATAAAAACTGCACCCTTATGCCATATTTTGATTTAGAATTATACTGTATTACTTCTTTGCAGGCTCATCTTTCCAGATTTCCTTAATTGCGGCAACATTTCCTGCAATTGACTGGAGCTCCGACGGAATAATAATCTTTGTAGCCTTACCGTCAGCTGCCTTTGCAAACGCCTCGAGAGATTTAAGCTGAATGATTCTGTCTGTAGGAGCAGCCTCATTGAGCATACGAAGAGCGTCGGCATTAGCTCTCTGTACTGTAAGAATAGCCTCTGCCTCACCGGCAGCCTCTCTGATTTTCTGTTCCTTAACAGCGTCAGCTTTTAGAATAGCAGACTCTTTAAGACCTTCCGCAATAAGAATCTGACTGCGCTTTTCACCTTCGGCGTCAAGAATCTTAGCTCTTCTTTCACGCTCTGCCTTCATCTGCTTTTCCATTGCGTCCTGAATTTCACGAGGCGGAAGAATGTTCTTAAGCTCAACACGCTTTACTCTGATACCCCATGCGTCTGTAGCCTCATCAAGGATAATTCTGATTTTATCGTTGATAGTGTCACGGGAAGTAAGTGTGCTGTCGAGTTCGAGTTCACCGATTATGTTACGAAGTGTGGTTGCTGTAAGATTTTCAATAGCGTTAAGCGGACGCTCAACACCGTAGCTGTAAAGTTTAGGGTCTGTAATTTCAAAATAAACTACGGTATCAATCTGCATAGTAACATTATCTCTTGTGATAACAGGCTGAGGCGGGAAGTCAACTACCTGCTCTTTTAAAGATACTTTTCTTGAAACTTTGTCGATAAAAGGAATTTTTACATGCAAGCCCGTACCCCAAGTTGAGTGATAAGCACCGAGTCTTTCAACTACATAAGCGTGCGCCTGCGGTACGATTTTAACATTGCTGATTATAGCAATTAAAATGATTAATAAAATAATTGCAATTACAATTAACGGTCCCATTCTGATTTCTCCATTCAATAATTATTCTCCCTGCCAAGGTTCAACTATCATTTTTACACCCTCAATGGCAAGGATTTTGACTTTGTCGTCTTTCTTTACAGGTGTAGGATTTTTCAGCTTTGCGGTCCAGACTTCACCGCTCACCTTTACCTGACCCACTGCTTCCAAAGTGTCAATATCGGTAAGCATTACACCTGTTTGCCCAATAAATCTGTCGGAATTTGTTTTTACCTCCTTATGACCTTTTTTATACTTATCCACAAGCGGTTTTGTAGCAATGAGCGTACCGCAGGTAACTACGATAAACACTATAACCTGAACAAGCACAGACGAAGTAATAAGAGAGGATACGGCAGCGCAAAGTGCACCTACGACAAACCATATTGAAACAAGCTGATTTGTTGCGGCCTCGCCCACAGCCATAACCACTGCAATACCAATCCAGACAAAAGGCATATACTCTTCCATATTCACATCTCCTTTCACAACAACATTCTACCATAAGAACAATATACAGTCAATTATTTTTTTCAATTTATACTATAATTTTCAAAATATTTTTAACATTTAGGTTACTATATTATTAAAATATTTTTATTTGCGAAATTTTATGTGTGTTTATTTATAATATTTTCTCCATATCGGCAATTTTTTAAATATGAAAATTCAGCCTTAATTACTGTTAAATTAAAACATAATTAACCGCAAAAGCAATACATATCGGAATATTTTTTCGGTTATTATAAAATTTCTCTACACATTTATATTTTTATATGATATAATTAAATAAATTAAACTGAAATTAGGTGAAACTATGGCTTTTGATACATTTGACGAGGGTATTGTCCCGGGCGGAATGAGGAGCAAATACGAAATTCGTATTCTTATATGCTATCTTTTAAATTCAATTAAAGAACCCGTCAGCAAAGAAATTATTGTTGACTCAATATGTGAGGAAAGCCTTGCAAATTACTTTGAAACAAGTTCATGCTTTGACGATCTTATTGAAAAAGGAAATATAATTGAAGAAGGCTCCGACGGAGATATAAAGACATATACCGTCAGCGAAAACGGAGTTATGATTGCAAATCAGCTCGACACCATACTTGCCTACACCGTAAAAGAAAAAGCGTATGACTGCGCAATAAACCTGCTTGCGCAAAAGAAAAAAGAGCGTGAAAACAGCGTAGAAATCGTTAAAACCGATATGGGTTACAATGTAAACTGCAAAATTTCGGGCGGAAATCTTGATTTGCTGAGTTTTTCGATTTTTGCTCCGGATATGCCGCAGGCACAAATAATCAAAAAGAATTTTTACGAAAACCCAACAACTTTTTATAAAGTAATACTCGCCATGCTCACACAAAACAAAGAAAGCGTAGGCGAAGCACTCGAAAGTCTTTTATGATTATAAAAGCAATTGATAAGATTAATGTTAAGAAATGAAATACCTGCTTGTTCAAAAATGAACGAGCAGGTATTTTTTATATAAAGAATTATTAACTTTTTATAATTGTCTTCCGCACTTAATACAAAACTTGCCGTCCGCATTATTCATTCCGCCGCAGTTTTGACAGATTTTTTTATTTGACAAAACCTGCTTCTCCGCATTTAAATTATACCCACATGTTTTGCAAAATATATCATTTTCTCCTATCGGATTTCTACATTTTACGCAATATAAACCAACACTTTTGTTTGTATTATTATATCCAACAGGCATATTCGGAACTATCACATACGGTGTTCTTGGTTTTATGCATAGCATAACTATGCCGGCAATGATAATTAACACTGCAAGTGCCATAAATATGTAGCATGGTATGGAATTTGTTGCATTTGTTCTTGCCTGATAATCCTGCATAAATCCCTCTGCCCAGTGAGTTTTTCTTCTTTGCACATTATAAAGCTGAACAGCTGACACGATAAATGTTATCACACCCGAAATAATCATAATAACACCTATTATTATAAGTGCAGGATTTCTTTTTGTCTTTTCCATAAAATACACCTCATTCAACTGTTATTCTGTAAAATGTGTCTTTCCCTTTATTTTTGTGCTGTCTGAAAAGTCCATATCCAAGTTGCTCAATCCAATCATTCTGTACCGTATATACTACATTCCCTCTCAAATCTATAAATTCAGTTTTCACTTCATCATTATTGCTTTCTGAATAATAGGAAATAGCAAATAGTCCGTTTTGATCAACAGATTTAAAATCACTAATTTGATACTCATCTTCTGATTTAGAATAAATTACATTTCCTTTGCTATCAATTAAATTGTAAACTTTGTTATTGTCCTCTGTAACGCAATATCCATTCGTAAAGCCTCTATTATAATTTCCTTGACCTCGATTTCCAAAATACAAACAATCTGTTATTACATTACCGTCTGTATCAGAAATAACGTTTTCATTTCTGATATATACTTTTCCGTCATACTGCGAAACTATTCTTCCGTATTGAAAATTACCACCAGATAATTCAAATTTCAAATCTGAAATTTTACCTTTTTGGTCAATTAAAAATACTTTTCCTTCTTCATCTACAGCAAGAGTTTGTTTATTTATATTTCTTTCAAAATCTTGAATTGCTCCACCATCATAAATGCCATCAAATCTGATAATTTCCTTATAATTAAAATCTGCAACAACCTTATTGTTAAAATCTATAAGCCCGTATTTTTCATCTTTTTTTGCCCTAAATAATGCTGGTGAGGCAAGAGAAAGCCAATCATATTCAGCAGGTATAATTTCATTTAAATCTAAATCTAATGCGCCATATTTATATAAATTTTCTTCATTTTTACCGAAAATAATTACACCATTATCTATTATAAGCGAACTGTATTCCGAATCTATGTGCTTTAATTCTTTTGTTTTCAAATTGTATAAGGCAAATTTCTCCTCACTACGAATCGGAGTATCGAATTCAATTATAGTATAATCACCGTATATTCCACGTATTTGTCCGCTTTTTCCATATCCCTCATTAAGTGAGATATTAGAAAGATTGGCAACCATATTACCTTCCAAATCAAATATAACATTGTATGCACAAAAAGCGGTAGAATTTATATTTGAATAAGTAATACTTACTACCAAATATTCTCCCAACACATATGCATCGGTTATTCTGAATTTACTGTCCGACATTGAATATCCGCTTGAGGTTGCCGCCTCATCTAGCGAAATTTCTTCAAATTTATACTTTTGATTTTTCTGCGGAATCGGTGCAACATAGTTTGTATTCTCATAATTCGGTTCTGTTGCAGGTTGTGTTGCCATAGCCTCTGTTGTCACGGTTTGCTGTGACAAATTCGCATTATTATCTGACTGTGAAGTGTCTGATTGATTTTCACCGTTATTACAGGCACACAAGACCGAAGTCAGCATAGCCGCAATCAAAATGCCTGAAATAAATTTTTTCATAAAATATTCCTCCTCGTATATTTTACTTAGATTCTTAGATTTAAAAATAAGACAATTGTTTCTGAATTATTTCTATACCTTTGACTACTTTGTATTGCTCTAAAGGCTCTTTGCTTATTGATTCTATTCCATATCTTTGTATTTTCAAATATTGCATCTTTGATACCGCTAATGCAATAATTTTTGTGAGAACACACAAATTATGATCACGTATAGCGACATTTCCACGATTATTATAATTCATTCCATAACAATTCGGACAAATCGCATCAATTGGACAATTATTACAAAATGGATCTTTAAATTTCTCATCATCACTGAAATTTATGCTTTCAAAGTTTCTGCTCTCGGTTGAAGAAATTGGAAGAAACATTTGGCACGGATAACATTGACCGTCGATATCATACGCTTTCATATGAGTTCCCGAACCACACCATCTTTTATTGATGTCATCAGAAGCCAATCTCGAAATAGGCATTGACATCATAGAACAAGGCTGAATATCCGGATTATCTACATAAAATTCTATTAATTTATTTAATTGTTCTTCTAAAATATCAGAAAGGTTTGGTTCGCTCCAATCAACACCATGTGCTAAATTTGCGCTAATCAAAAATCTTTTGTTATGTAAAAAAATTATTCCCTCCGCAAGGTCATTTATTGTTTCTTTAGATATCGTCATTTTAGCACTTTGCTCTGGCCAAGTGTTTACAAAAAAGTCGAGATCTATTGAATCAAATGACTTGGAACGATTAATATTATGCATTTTTTTAGTCCCGTCAACACTCAAGCCGCATACTATGTATTGTTTTCTTTGACTTAACCATTCTTTCATTTTATCAGTTAATAAAGTTCCGTTCGTACTAACAAAGCATACCCTTTTTTTAGTAAATTTTGGATTCCAAATATATTCATACAATTCTTTTATGAGATCAAATTCTAAAAACGGTTCTCCACCAAAAAATTCAAAAATTATTTCCGGATACTCGTCATTTGTATTTATTTCTTTTTCGATGATTTTTTTTGCCGTTTCTACGGACATGGTTTTTTTAGTTTTGCTATGCTCATAACAATATGAACAATTCAGATTGCAATTTTGAGTTAAAACCAATGTGACAATTTTTTTAAGATACATATTATTCATATTTTTTCATCCTTTTAAAAATCAGATGTTATGCACTATATAAAATTGATATTTCAACAACTTTATAAAAATCAGCCATATGTAAAACCACCGGAGCAACCACCGGAACAACTCGAACAACTTGTGCATCCGCTGCATCCGTAACATGAACCGCTACAACCGCCGAAAGAACAACTAAAAGCCACATATTCATCTTCTATCTTTTGAAAATTATATATTTTCTTTAAGTCGTTTAACATATTGATAACTTCTGTCATAGCATTAGTATTCAATTTTAAAGATTTGCTCATTTTAATTCCTTCTTTCATTATTATAAGTGTAACTTTCAACAAAAATTTCTTATTAGAAAACATTATTGATAAAAAGTTTTTATTTTGTTAACAATTATATTATACAGTTTTAGAATACAAAATGCAAGTGTTTTAAAATATTCTTATCAAAAACTTTTTGAGGTGAATATAATGTTCGATTTCGGATTAAGGATACGAGAACTAAGAGAGTCAAAACATATGTCGCAGGAGAGCTTGGGCAGGAAAATCGGAAGAAGTAAGCCTGTCATAAGCAATTACGAAAACAACATCAAATTTCCTCCGCTCGAAGTTTTAATCTCAATTGCAAATGTGTTCAATGTTTCGCTCGACTACTTAGTTGGCATAGAAAAGAAAGACGCACTCTACATTAACAACCTAAATGAAACGCAGTCAAATATAATGAAACTGCTATACGAAGAATTTAGCGACTGCAACCTTAAAGGCAAAGAATTGTCAAACAGACAGCAAAAAATACTAAGTATGCTTTTAGTCGAATTTTTAAATTCATAAGTCACCGCAACAGTGGCTTATTTTTATATATTGTAGAAACCCTTAATGCAGAAAAAAGCCTTGCTAATTGATTTTGCAAGGCTTTTGGATAAAAATAAAACAAACAGAAATTGATTTAAAAAAATAAATTCAGTCCAAGCATCAGCGTTACTCCGGGCACTCCGCCAAATGCGGCACAACACACCGACACAAGGCTTACAGGCAGGTACACACCTGTAAAAGAACCTGTCAGATTTACCGCAATCAGCGTTAAAATTCCTATAGCCATTGAAAGCAGACTTCTTTTAAACGGATGTCTGCTTTTACTTATGTAATGAGCAAATGCAAACAGCAAAAATGCGCCGAAAAACATTAATCCTATTCCCCACGAAGGCATAATTAACAGCTCCTTTAGCATAAACAATACTGTAAAACAGAGTCTTTTATATATGTAGGATAAATTGGTTTTGCTCTAAATGTTAGGCAAAATAATTTAAAAATTTAGGTCAAGCCTTTTTAAAGGTCGACCAAACTTTTATAATTAATTTGCAAATCAATTTGCTAAACCATAAAAACAAAAATAGACCGCAGGACTAACCTACGGTCTATAATTATGTTTGAAATTTTAAAAATATTACAAGCTTAATCAGAAACTTTTTCCGACAAAATAAGCAAGTACATTAAGTGCAATTACGATAATTACGAAAATTGCTGCAAAAAACTTTGTAAAACGAGCAAGCTTTGCATCAATCGAGCGAGCCTTATTTTTTGAGAAATAAGAGTCAGCAGCACCGGAAACAACACCGATACCCTGCTGGTTGCCCTGCTGAAGAATAATTACGATGATAATTGCAATGGCTGCTACGATAAGCACTGAACCAAGAACAATACCCCAAACGCCCATATTATACCGTTCCTTTCTGTAATATAAATGTATAATAAGTTCCAAATACAAAAACTAACTAATTTATATTAACATAAAATTATAGATTTTGCAAGATTTTTTTGAAAAAATTTAAATTTTTTCGGTATATTTCCAAAGGTGAAATATACAGTTAAATCAGCGTAAGCTGTTCGTCGGTTGAATCTTCATTTGCAGGCATAGCGCCGAGAGTAGGAAGTGTTTTCGTTCTGTATCTCTGCGGCTTTGCAAATGTTCCCTCAACATACTCCGAAATTTCAAACAGTCTGTGACCTTTTTTGAGTTTCATAACCGCAACGCCCTGTGTCGAACGGGTTGTTTTCAGATTAATTGCACCCGAATGAATAAGCAACATTCTGCCTGATGACGCTTTCAACAAAAATTCTTTATCCTCTGTAAAGAATACCATTCCCGCAAGCGGTGATTTATCGGAATAAGCGCCCGTAAGTTTTTTTCGGTTTGTCTTTGTTTGATAAGCCTCAAGCGGCACTTTTGCAAGTTTACCGTTCTCAAACGCAAACAACAAAATACCCTTATAATCCTTTGTTGCAACCATATATACAGCGTTTTCGCCCTCGTCCATACCCAACTTTGCCGGTACATACTCGCCGAGAGCGCTTGCCTTTGTATCGGTGAAATCCGCCGCCTTTGCCTTATAAACCTGACATTTGTCGGTAAAGAACAGCAATTCGCCGTTATTTGAAAATTCGCAGGTCTGGGCAATCTCATCGCCGTCCTTGAGCTTATGGTTGCTGCTCATTCTAAGCGACTGCGGAGTAATCTTCTTGAAATAGCCTTCCTTTGTAAAGAAAAGATTTACGGGGTAATCAGGAACATCGTCCTTTTCCTCCGTATAACTTACGATATCTTCGTAAATTATAATACTCTTTCGTGGCTGACCGTATTTTTCGGCAATCTCTTTGAGTTCCTTTACAATTATGGTTTTAATTCTTGTCTTGCTCTTGAGAATTTCATCAAGTTCGGCAATTTCCTTTTCAAGTGCCTCAATTTCTGCCGTTCTCTTTAAAATGTATTCCCTGTTAAGATGACGAAGTTTGATTTCGGCTACATATTCAGCCTGCACCTCGTCAATGCCAAAGCCGATCATAAGGTTTGGTACAACCTCTGCCTCTTCATCGGTTTCTCTTACAATTTTAACCGCTTTGTCAATATCAAGCAAAATAGCCTCAAGACCCTTTAAAAGGTGGAGTTTTTCGGCTTTTTTGTTTCTGTCAAAATATGTTCTTCGTCTTACACATTCAATTCTGAACGCAATCCATTCTTCAAGCAAAGCCTTAACACCGAGCACCCTCGGCACTCCGCCGATAAGTACATTAAAATTGCAGGAGAATGAATCTTCAAGCGTTGTAAAACGGTAAAGTTTTGCCATAAGTCGGTCGGGATCGACACCGCGCTTAAGGTCAATCGTTATCTTAAGACCGTCAATACCCGTTTCATCTCGAACATCGGCAATATCCTTTATTTTTCCTGCTTTTACAAGGTCAATAATCTTTTCAATAATAACTTCGCAAGTGGTTGTGCTCGGAATTGAAAGTACATCAATACAGTTTGCCGATTTATCGTATTCATACCTTGCCCTGAGCTTTATACCGCCCTTGCCTGTTTCATAAACCTGGCGCAATGCACTTTCGTCATATATAATCTGACAGCCGCCGATAAAATCAGGTGCAGGCAATGTCTGCATAACATCGTGGTTCGGGTCACGAATAAGCGCCGCCGTGGTTTCGCAAATTTCTTTTAAATTGAAAGAACAGATATTTGACGCCATACCTACCGCAATACCTGTGTTTGTATTTACAAGTACAGACGGAAAAGCAACCGGCAAAAGTGACGGCTCTTTCATTGTATTATCGTAGTTATCAACAAAGTCTACGGTATCTTTATCTATATCACGAAAAAGCTCGTTACAGATTTTGTCAAGTTTTGCCTCTGTATATCTTGATGCCGCCCATGCCATATCACGGCTGTAGAATTTACCGAAGTTACCCTTTGAATCCACATAAGGATGTAAAAGCGCTTCGTAGCCTCTCGAAAGTCGCACCATAGTGTCATAAATCGCCGAATCGCCGTGCGGATTAAGTTTCATAGTTGCACCGACAATATTAGCGGATTTTGTTCTTGCACCGTTTAAAAGTCCCATTTTATACATTGTATAAAGCAGCTTTCTGTGCGACGGTTTAAATCCGTCAATCTCCGGAATAGCACGGGAAAGAATAACGCTCATTGCGTAAGGCATATAGTTTTCTCTGATTGTAGAGTCAATGTTCTGTTCTACAACTTCACCCGCACCGTTGATAACACCGTGTGTTTTTCCCGTTGCGGCAGGCTGTGTTCTTCTTCTTTTTGCCATAAATTCGCACCTCCCGTTAGCTTACATCAAGATTGTCAATGTACTCGTTACCATGAGCCACAATGTAATCTTTTCTGCCCTGAAGATTGTCACCGAGCAGAATATCAAAAATTTCCGCTGTTTTTTCAGCGTCTGTCGGCATAACCTTTATAAGTCTGCGAGTAGCAGGATTCATAGTTGTAAGGTTCATCATATCAGGCTCGTTTTCACCAAGACCTTTTGAGCGCTGAATTGTGAACTTCTCTTTGCCGATTTCCGCAATAAACTTATCTTTTTCCGCCTCGTCATACGCAAAATACACATCATTTTTAGCTGTAATCTCATAAAGCGGTGATTCCGCAATAAAGACTTTTCCCTCGTTTATTAGCGTAGGAGTAAGTCTGTACAGCATTGTCAAAAGCAATGTTCTGATCTGAAATCCGTCAACATCGGCATCGGTACAGAGAATAACTTTATTCCAACGCAGTGCGTTAAGGTCAAATTCGCTCAAGTTTTTATTGGCCTTTGACTTTACCTCAACACCGCAACCGAGCACTCTAAGCAAATCCGTAATTATTTCGCTCTTAAAAATTTTGTCATAATCAGCCTTAAGACAGTTAAGTATTTTACCTCTGATTGGCATAATCGCCTGAAAATCAGGGTTTCTTGCCTGCTTACAAGCACCGAGAGCAGAGTCACCCTCTACTATAAAAAGCTCTCTTTCCTCGGCATTTTTGCTGCGGCAGTCAACAAACTTAGCTACACGGTTTGTCATATCAAGACTGCCCGAAAGCTTCTTCTTTATGTTAAGTCTTGTTTTTTCGGCATTCTCTCTGCTGCGCTTGTTTACAAGCACCTGCTGTGCGATTTTGTCTGCCTCAAGCGGATTTTCGATAAAATAAACTTCAAGGCTCTGCTTTAAGAAAGCAGTCATTGCGTCCTGAATACCCTTGTTGGTAACTGACTTTTTAGTCTGGTTTTCATACGAAGATACGCTCGAAAACGAAGAAATTACACACACAAGGCAGTCTTCAATATCATCAAATTTTATCTTGCTTTCCGATTTATTGTATTTATTATTTGTCTTTAAGTAATTGTCTATCTGATAAAGAAAAGCAGTTCTCACCGCTTTATCAGGAGCACCGCCGTGCTCAAGCCAGCTTGAGTTGTGGTAATACTCGGTAAGTCTTGTCTGATTTGAAAAAGCAACCGCCACATCAATCTTACACTTATACTCAGGCTTATCGTCACGATCCCTTGTTTTTACCTCCGTTGTCCAATGCTGAACCGAAGTAAAACCGTTTTCACCGATGACCTCCGCAACATGATCCTCAATACCGTTTACATAGCAATAAGTTGTGGTGTCAAAGCTCTTACCGTTCTGATTTCTGAACACAAATTCAACGCCCGCATTGACAATAGCCTGTCTTTTCATTATGTCAAGGAAATATTCAGGCTGAATGTCTATATCGGTAAATACCTCAAGGTCAGGTTTCCAACGGATTTTTGTACCTGTATCCTTTTTATTGTACGGCTCTTTTTTTAAGCCGCCGACATTCTCGCCCTTTTCAAAATGCAGGGTATAGCGGGTACCGCCACGGCGAATATCAACATCCATATATTCGGAGCTGTACTGTGTTGAGCAAAGTCCGAGACCGTTCATACCGAGTGAAAACTCATAGCTTTCTCCCTCGTTGTTGTTATATTTACCGCCTGCATACATTTCGCAGAATACAAGTTTCCAGTTAAACTCATTTTCCTTTTCGTTAAAGTCAACGGGAATACCTCTGCCGTGGTCCTCTACCTCGATAGAACCGTCGGAAAATCTCGTTACGGTAATTTTTTTGCCGTAGCCCTCTCTCGCCTCGTCAATAGAGTTAGAAAGAATTTCAAAAACTGAATGTTGACAGCCGTCAATACCGTCAGAGCCAAAAATAACCGCCGGTCTTTTTCGCACTCTGTCTGCTCCTTTAAGTGCAGAAATACTTGAATCACCGTATTCAACTGCTTTGGTTTTAGCCATTTAATCAATCCTCATTTATCGCCACGGAGCTTTTTGATTTTGTCACGCAGATATGCGGCGTGTTCAAATTCAAGCAGCTTTGCGGCAGCTTTCATTTCCTTAGTAAGGCTCTCGATAAGCTGTTGCTTTTGAGCCTTGTTCAGCTTTTTAGCCGATTTAAATTCATCATCTGTATGTGTAGAAATTTCAAGAATTTCACTGACTTTTTTAACAATAGTGGTTGGCGTAATGCCGTGTTCCTTGTTGTATGCCTGCTGAATTTTTCTTCTGCGTTCGGTTTCGGTAATCGCCTTGCGCATAGAATCGGTTACACTGTCGGCATACATTATTACAGTGCCCTCGCTGTTTCGTGCGGCACGGCCGCAAATCTGGATAAGTGAACGCTCACTGCGCAAAAATCCCTCTTTGTCGGCGTCAAGCACGGCAACCAGCGATACTTCCGGAATATCAAGACCCTCTCGCAAAAGGTTGATTCCGACAAGCACATCAAATTCGCCGAGGCGCAAATCTCTGACAATTTCCATACGCTCTACGGTGTCTATATCGTGGTGCATATAGCGCACCTTGATACCCATTGTTTCGAGGTATGCTGTCAAATCCTCCGCCATTTTCTTGGTAAGAGTGGTAATAAGCACTCTCTGCTTTTTGCTCACCCTTATATTAATTTCAGAAACCAAATCATCAAGCTGTCCCTCGGTAGGTCTTACTGAAATTTCAGGGTCAAGAAGTCCTGTAGGTCTGATAATCTGCTCTGCTATTGTCTGTGATTTTTCAAGTTCAAGGTCGCCCGGAGTTGCACTTACAAACACAACCTGATTTATTCTGTCGTAAAATTCGTCAAAATTAAGCGGTCTGTTGTCAAATGCAGACGGCAGGCGGAAACCGTAATCAATAAGATTTTTCTTTCGTGCATGGTCGCCTGCGTACATTCCTCTTACCTGCGGCAAAGTGACATGCGACTCATCAACAAACAACAGAAAATCCTTGGGAAAATAGTCAAGCAAAGTAAACGGCGAAGAACCGGGTTTTCTGCCCGACAAAATTCTCGAATAGTTCTCAATGCCCGTACAAAATCCGATTTCCTGCAGCATCTCCATATCATAGCGTGTGCGCTGTTCAATTCTCTGTGCCTCAAGCAATTTTCCGTTCTCACGAAAATACGCAAGTCTTTCTTCAAGTTCACGGTCAATTTCTTTGAGTGCGGTTGCCATTTTATCCTTAGAAACAATGTAGTGTGACGCTGGATAAATTGCCGCATGACGCAAAACCGCCTTTAGTTCTCCCGTAAGTGGGTTAATCTCGGATATACGGTCAATTTCATCGCCAAAAAATTCTACTCTTATTATAGAATCGTTAGATGCGGCAGGAAAAATTTCGACCACATCTCCCCTTACTCTGAACTTATTTCTTATAAAATTAACATCGTTGCGCTCATATTGCAGTTCAACGAGTTTTTTCACAAGGTCATCTCGGCTTTTTTCCATACCGGGGCGTAAAGATATTACCATATTTCGGTAATCAATAGGGTCGCCCAAGCTGTAAATACAGGAAACCGAAGCAACTATAATTACATCTCGTCTTTCAGAAAGCGCAAGAGTAGCGCTGTGCCTGAGTTTGTCTATTTCATCATTTACAGCGCTGTCCTTTTCTATATAAGTATCCGTGTTGGCAATGTATGCCTCCGGCTGATAGTAATCGTAATAAGACACAAAGTATTCTACCGCATTGTCGGGGAAAAACTCCTTAAACTCGCTGCAAAGCTGTGCCGCAAGAGTTTTGTTGTGCGCAAGCACCAGGGTAGGTCTTTGCGTTCTTTCTATTATATTAGCCATAGTAAATGTTTTACCCGAACCCGTTACGCCGAGCAAAGTCTGCTCTCTGTTGCCCGATTCAATGCTGTTTACAAGCTCGTCAATCGCAGCAGGTTGGTCACCCGTAGGCTTATATTTAGATTTCAGTTTAAATTCCATAAAATCAAACCTTATTACAATAAAAAAATACTTCCCGACATTTCACTTTCACGCAGGGAAACATAGTCAAACTCCGTCACAATATAATGGTCAACAAGGTTTACTCCTATGCTGTTAAGAGTTCGTCTTATGATTTTTGTAGAAGTCAGATCGCTTTGCGACGGCAATGCCGAGCCGCTCGGATGATTGTGTCCTAAAAAAGCGGTCTTTGCGTTGTGCCTTAGCGCAAGGTCAACGATTTTCCTAAGCGGAACATCCGACGAACTTAGCGAACCTTTGGCAATAATGTCAAAGAAAATCATTCTGCCCTTTGCATCTCCGAGCATAAGCGCAACTGCCTCGTTTGTTCTGCCTATAAACTTATTTATAAACATTTCTCCGAGATGTTCAAGCTCGATGACATTATGATTTTCCGTTTTTGATTCTTTATACACTCTCGAAAACTCGGGCAGCATTTTCAGAAAAATCGCACAAGACTGCGAAAGTGAAAATTCACGCATAAGCTCGTCAACAGGTGCGTCGCACACACCCGCAACGGTTAAATACCTGTCGAGCAAACGGTGTGCAAGCGCATTTGTATCTTTTCTGGGAATGGCATAGAAAAGGCACATTTCAAGTACCTCGTGCGGTTCAAAGCCGTCAAATCCGTTTTCAAGAAACTTTTTACGAACACGGTCACGGTGTCCTGTATGCTCATTTGCCACGCCATTCACCTCAGATTAAATTTCTGTTAAGTAATTATTCTTTTACACCGTACTGCTCATAGTACGCGTCAATTGCAGCCTTGAGCTTGTCGTCAATAATAACTTTGCCCTTGTATTCCTTATTGTAAAGGTGCTCAACAACCTCTGCCATGGTAACGATTGCGGTTGTTTTCAAGCCGTATTTCTCTTCAATTTCAGAAAGCGCACTCTTTGTACCCTTACCTCTCTCCATTCTGTCAACGGATACAACAAGACCGATAGGGTCAACATTGCCCTGCGCCTTGATAATCGGGAGAGTTTCCTCAATAGAAGTACCGGCTGTAGTAACATCTTCGATAATAACTACCTTGTCGCCGTCATTTATAGGACTGCCGAGTAAAATACCCTTATCGCCGTGGTCCTTAACCTCTTTACGGTTTGAGCAGTAGCGAATATCTGTATCGTACTTTTCGCTGATAGCAATAGTAGCCGCAACAGAAAGCGGAATACCCTTGTATGCAGGTCCGAAGAGAACATCAAAATCAAGACCGAATTTCTCTTTGATAGCCTCTGCATAGTAGCCGCCGAGCTTTCTAAGCTGTGCGCCTGTTCTGTAAAAGCCTGTGTTTACAAAGAAAGGTGTCTTTCTGCCGCTTTTTGTTACGAAATCGCCAAATTTAAGTACCTGGCAATCAACCATAAATTCAATAAATTCCTTTTTATAAGCGTCCATAGTAAAATCCTCCGATAAAAATACATAATTTAACATTTAACATCATACCACATATGTTCGGTTTTGTAAATGATAAAACGAAAATTTAACCGTTATTTAATCGTTAAAAAAATCCCTATATAAATTGTATAGAGAATTTTTACGAAAATCCGTGTTTAATATATAATTAAATTAAACTGTCTTTTAAGCAATATATCAACAAAATTATTAAAAAAGTTTTACAATCGGTACTGTTTTTTAATAAATCAAGGGTATTATTATTTTCAACAAATTAATAAAAAAAACGGCATAAAAACTATAAAAATGCACTTGCATTATTTTTACTTTCGGTGTACAATATTTGCTGTAATAATATTTTGCAAAATATTATATTTTGAATGAGGGAGAAAAATGAAAGAAAAAAGAACACCAAATTCACGCACAATCGTGCGATTTAAATCGTTAGTTCCTGCAAAAAAAATCAAAAGCAAAAAAGGCTTTACATTGGTAGAACTCGTAGTGGTAATTGCCATAATAGCTGTTCTCGCAGCTATAGCTATACCAATAGTTGCATCTACTACTACGTCATCTATAGTAAGCAAGGCAAAAACCAACGCAAGCACCATAGAATATGCCTTTAAAGAAGCCGATTCGGCTGTTGCGGGTGCAGATAACACAAAATATATCCATGCAAGCACAAATACTATACAAATTTCTGAAGTTATAGCCGCTAATAAACTTGAGCATATTATTCAGCCCGAACATCTTTTTGGCACACCGTATTATCCTGTTATCTGTAAAAGCAAGGTGTATTTTGCAGTTGATTCAAATAATGACGGCAAATTTGATGCAAACGACAAAACCATTGACGGTACAAAATTACCCGATGAGGCTATTGCTCTTTACGACCAAACAAAAGGGTGTATAATAGACGGAAATATTACAACGCTAAATCTTTCAAACAGAAAAAATTAATGGCACTTTTAACAATTTAACGCAGTAAAGTTTGTGCAATGTTATAAAAATGCGTTTTATTAACTTTTTTTGGTAAAAATATATTGCAAGACTTGCAAAAATGTTATATAATAAACTTGTTTCAAGGGAACGGTAACGCAAAATCATATCAGCAAAAGCTGTTACAGTTTCCGCAAAACGGCTCACAAATTATTATTAAAAAGAGAGGTAAAAACAATGAACGAAATTCAGGCAGTAAAAACTGCAAAAATCGAAGAAGTTAAGAAGAACAGCAAAAAAGGTTTTACACTTGTAGAACTCGTAGTAGTAATTGCAATCCTTGCAATTCTCGCAGCAATCGCTATTCCGGTTGTATCTTCAACAATCGCATCATCACAGAGAAGTACTGCACTTTCAGACGCACAGACACTTGAGCTTGCTCTTAAAGAGGCTCACGCTCAGATCGTTGCTAAAGATACATCTGTTTATGCAGCAGATGCAAAAGTATCTGATGTTATTACTGCTAAGTCACTCCAGAGCATTCATGCTGGTGATGCTCGTACAATCGGTGGTGATACATATGTACTTTCATGGTGTGCAGATGACGATAAGTGTTATTGGATGAATGGTTCTGATAACCTTGATACTGCAATCACTCCTGGTGGTGCAACAGTTGCTATTGATACTACAGCTCAAGTTTCATCATTATTCTAATTTTAGTACAAAAATATGCAATCTCGGTTTTGCTGATGACCGACAACATACAAGCAAAAGGCTCGCCGAGTGCGAGCCTTTTGAAATGTATATAGGTTTTTCGGTGTATTAAACTCAATTTTTGTGTATTGTTAATAACTTTTAGGGGATATGCCCTGATTTGCCCTGTTTGATTATAAAATTATTTTAATTTATTCTTTAAAGTAATTTTATAATCAAATCAGTTTAAAATTTTTTAACGGTTTTGATAAGCTTAAACAAGCATAAAATTTCAGGTGGTGTATTAAATATGAATTATGTACTGGTGCAGATTGCCAAAAGATACCTTTGCATAACAGCCTGCGAAACTGTAGGCGAGGCAGCTGCTAACGGCACTGCAAATAAAGGTAACAGTAAGAAACAGGCTGACCCTAACGAAAAGAAAGCCTACTCTTTCTCCTCCCCTCTTATTATTCCTGTTGACAAGGCTGTATTAAAAGACAAAAGCTCCGTATGGGAAGACCCTGCTTTACTCGCCCGCCTTGTAAAAGACGGACTAAGCACAATGAACCACAGTGAGGTTCGTGATGTTATTCTTATGGTAGAAAGCTACGACCTTACCTGTCAGGAGTATCAGCATATCAGAGGTGCCAAAAGAATAATTGAAGGACTTGCAATTGACAGAATCAGAGATTTTGTCGGCGAGGCGGTTTCCGACTTCTCGGTAATCTACAAAGATTACTCTACATACAAAACAAAAGAAGTCAGCGAAGAAATCACATCTAAGGCTTTTGCAATGCCGAAAGCACTTGCAGATGACCTTGTTGCAGGATTTAAGTCTTTCTCTCTGAATCTTATCCAGATTATTCCGTCAGAGGCGGCAATGATTTATGCTGCTCAAAAGACAATCTACAGCTTTAACAAAACCGTAGCTCTCATCAGTATGGACTATTCAGCAGTCAGAGTTTTTATCGCCAAAAACGGTGTGCCTCTCTACTGTCACGAATTTACATCCCCTGTAGATGAAATTTTACAGGTAATTGAAGAAGACAGAGATTTAAGCACGGCTGCCGCTATTGATTACCTGCGTACTGCCGGATACGGATTTAAAAATGAATGCAGAAATGCGTCTTCAAAAAGAAAGATTGACGATATTGCAGAAAACCTTATAGATGATATCGTCCGCAATGTTCGCCTTGTTACAATGTCGCTCAACATCAGCATTGACCAGATATTCTTAAGTGACTTCTTGGCTTACATTCCTCACATCCGCAACTATTTTGTAGGTTTTGGACTTGCAGGCGAGGTTATGCTTGTATCCGATACATTCAATACAGGCTCGGTAATTCCGGAACCATCGCTTAAGGCAAGAGATGACTTCTACAAAAACGGTTCATACTTCCTTATGAATGAACTTATGAACTGCGGTACAGTATTTGAGAACAACCTTATTTACGGACTAAAGGCTCAACAGGCTAAAACACTTGATGACAGTGCAAAGGCTGCAAAAGTCGGTTGTGTCGGTCTTGGCATACTCTGTGTTGCGGGACTTGCTTTCTTTGGTTTCTACTTTGGTAGAAGCATTGTAGATAATATGATTTATAACGATACAAAGTACGACTATGCAAAAACTCTTATTCAACAAAGAAATGACATTACCCAGTCTTTGGAAAATCAGTCACAGGATGCCGAGCTTTTACCGAGAACACAGCTTTATTGCGAAGATGTAATTAATCAGCTTGACACACAGGTTGTTAAGAAAATGAAAAGCTTTGGCAGTTACAATATTACTCATACTACTGACGGTGATGAAAGCTACTCTATTCCGATCAGCGGTACAATCAAAGACTTCCCTGCCTTTATTGATTTACAGAACAGCATCAAAGAGGACGGATATTTTATAATGAATGAAACCTTCTCGGTTGCAGATGATCCGGATTCAGGTCTTTATCAGCTTTCTGCACAAATTACAACAGACAAAACAACTGTTGAAGCAAGAAACGCTACTAATGAATCAACCAATAACAGCAATGCTGAAAATTAAGGGAGGGAAAAATAATGAAGAAAAATAAAATTCCGGGTTCAATTATCGCCTTTTTAGTACTTCTCATTGTTTTTGTAATTATATTGGTTGCACTTGTAGTACCAACTATTACAAAGCTTCCAAAATACAATGAAGATCATGCTACAATTTCAGCTCAAATTGCCGACTGCGACGATGTACTTGCAAATCAGACAAGTGTCGAAGCCAAAATTGACGAAATGACTCAGCAGTACAACGAAAATCAAGAAGCACTTTATATTGACGCAAAATCATCTGTTGAGGATTTACAGTCTATCTTTGCTGACCTCGGCATTGATATGTCATCACTTAACCGTGGTGAAAGTATTCAGGATGACAAGGGCAGAACATCAAAGGGCGGTGTTCCGCTTTTTAAAACAAATCTTTCTTTCAGCTACAACGGCTCAGAAGAGAACACACTTAAACTTGTTCATTACCTTGAACAGGAATCAAAGGGTTGTTACTTTATTAATTCACTCATAATGTCACCAATGGAAGACAGCAGTGATTACTCGACCTCATTCGATGTAACATTGTACTATTTTGACTCAACAAAGCAGGTTGCAACTACTGCACCAACAGAACCAACTACATAATTATAAGGACTTTACTATGGCTAATTTACTTCCAATCGACTTTTCACAAATTTCAACCTATATAACTCTCGCAGTAATTTTAATACTGTCAGTTGTACTCTGTATGCTCGCATACAGGCTTATGAATGTCGTGCCTGCAAAATGGCTGTGCGACTATGATGAAGAGCCGGACGAAAGTCTTTTAGGCACAAGGTATATTTTCAAACAAAGCGGAATTTACACTTCCGCTTTGTTTGCTATATTTAACTTAGGCATCTTTGCGTTTTTCGGCTATTCTTATTACACGATTTTCTTTTTATTAATTTCGATTACAATGCTCCTCATAGCTATGAGTGACTTTAAATATACAATTATTCCCGACCAATTCACAATTGCACTTGCAGTGCTTTGTGTTGCTCTTGCAATAACCGACCTTTTCACGCAGCAAATCTTTATTAAAGAATGGTGGAGTATTCCGCTTGGTGCTGTATGCGGCGGCGGTTCGCTTATGCTTATAAATTTATTTTCTATTGTAATTCTCAAAAAGAACGGAATGGGCTTCGGCGATGTAAAACTTATGCTTGCACTTGGTGCTTGCCTTGGTTTTCCTATGGTATTTTCAGGACTTTTAATCGCCGTATTTATAGCTTTCCTTTATATAATATTTTTGCTTTTCAAAAAAATATTTTCAAAAAACGAAGTTTCAAGCTATTTCCCCTTTGGCCCGTTTCTCTGCATCGGTTCACTTTGCAGCTTGTTCTTAGTCAATGTAATTAACTACGGTTTAGACCTTTACTTCGGTCTTTTCAGCCTTAGCTATTAATCTTGTCAATTCCCGTGAAAGGATGATCATATATGAAAAACTCTGTTTTTAACTTGAGTGACTATCTCGTTAAAAGCGGTACAGTAAGTTTAAAAACATTAAAGCGTGTTGAAATGCTTTATATGGAAGACAATACTCTTACTCTTGAACAAGCGTTGATAAAAGAAGGCGTTGTCACAGAGGAACAGATTTATGACCTTATGGCAAAGAAAATGCATTTGCCGCTTGTTGACCTTACTTCCTACTACATATCAGACGATGTAGCCCGGCTCATTCCGGAGCAGATGATGGAAGACCTCGGCGTTATGCCGCTTACCATTGAAGGCAATTATCTCTTGATTGCCATGACAAATCCGCTTGATTATAAAGCAATTTATACTCTCAACAACTATACAAAAAGAAAAATAAAAACCGCTATATGTACTCCTACACAACTTAAAATCAAACTTGACGAAATTTTCAGTGTGTCGGACAAAGAAGCGGTAATAGACGAGGCTCAGGAATTTGTTCAGAGCCAGATGAAAAAATCCGAGGACACAGTATCTACCGAAGATCAAGAGGATATTGAAGATCAGCCTATCATTAAATTTGTAAACAATATGATAGCCGAGGCTGTAAGACAGCGTGTATCCGATATTCACCTTGAGCCTCAGGAAAAGAAATTGGTAATTCGTTTCCGTGTTGACGGTAAACTTATTAAATATATGGACTCAAGCAAGGAGCTTGCTCCCTCTGTAACGAGCCGTATTAAATTTATCAGCGGTATGAACATTGCGGAAAAAAGAATTCCGCAGGACGGTAGAATTCACTATAATATCAATAATCAAAAAATTGATATGCGTGTATCTTCTCTTCCTTGTGTTTATGGCGAAAAAATCGTAATCAGAATTACAACCGCACTCGGTATGAAGCTTGATAAAAAGAACATCGGTTTTCTCCCCGAAAACCTTGAGAAATTCGACCAGCTTTTGACATCAAGCCGTGGTATCATTCTTCTTTCGGGTGCAACAGGTTCAGGTAAGTCAACCACACTTTACGCTGCTCTTTCATCTCTTAACACCGAAGACAAAAACATTGTAACAGTTGAAAACCCTGTCGAAATGGTTTTGCCGGGTGCTACACAGGTTAATATCAATGAAAAAGCAGGACTTACATTTGCAAGCGTTCTTCGTTCTATCCTCCGTCAGGACCCTGATATTATTATGATCGGTGAGATTCGTGACCAGGAAACCGCAGATATCGCAGCAAGAGCCGCTATCACAGGTCACCTTGTACTTTCAACAATCCATACATATAACGCAGCCAGCTCGGTTGTCCGACTTATTGATATGGGTGTTGAACCTTATATGGTATCTTCTTCTATGCTCGGCGTTATTGCCCAAAAGCTTGTAAGAAGACTTTGCCCGGAGTGTAAGCAAGCATATGATGCAACAGATGACGAGCTTAGACTTCTCGGACTCCCTATCACCAAACAGCTCACACTTTACAAACCGGGTCAGTGCCCTGCTTGTAACAACATAGGTTATAAGGGAAGAATTGCCGTTCACGAGGTTATGCCTGTTTCAAGATCTATTAAAAATGCCATTCATCTCGGTAAAACCACAGATGAAATTGACACAATAGCAAGAGAAGAGGGTATGATTTCACTTCGTGATAACCTTAAAAAGCTGTTGTATGACGGTATTATATCATTTGATACATTCATTGACACTGTATCAGAAATCTATCAGGAAGATTAAGGAGTAAGTTTTATGGAATTTGAAGAGATGGTCAGATTTGCCGTTGAAAACGGTGCGTCTGATATTCACCTTGCAAGCAATAACTTGCCTTCTTACCGTAAAAACGGTAAAATTATGAACTACAAAGGCACAGAGATTCTTGACGAGGACACAGTTATGAAGTATATTGACGAGGTTCTTGAGCCTGCCGATTACCTTAAATTCTGCAACACAGGCGATATCGACTCGGCTTATCAGTTTGGAAACCTCGCACGATTCAGAGTTAATGCATTCAAGCAGCGCCACGGTGCGACGCTTGTAATGCGTGTAATCAAATTGAATCCTCCAAAACTCGGCGATTTAAATTTGCCGCGGTCTATTGCAAAAATTCTTAACCTGCAGGAAGGTCTTGTACTTGTAACAGGTCCTACCGGTAGCGGTAAGTCAACAACACTTGCAGCTCTTATCAATGAAATTAACCATCGAGAAGAACTGCACATTATCACAATTGAAGACCCTGTTGAGTATATGCACTCCCCTGCAAAATGTATTATTAACCAGAGAGAAGTCGGCCAAGACAGTGAAACTTACTCGTCAGCACTTAAATCGGCACTTCGTGAAGACCCTGATATTATTCTCATGGGTGAGATTCGTGACCTTGAGTCAATGTCAATCGCTCTTCGTGCAGCAGAAACAGGCCACCTTGTTTTTTCAACACTTCATACAGAGAGTGCCGCAAAAACAATCGACCGTCTTATAGATATGTTCCCTGTTGAAAGGCAGAAACAGGCACTCAACCAGCTTTCAACCACACTTAAGGCAGTAATTTCACAGCGTTTGCTTCCAAGATCAGACCGTCCGGGCCGTATCGGCGCATTTGAAATTATGTTTGTTAATTCTGCTATCGCTAACCTTATCCGTGAAGATAAGATTCCGCAGATTGAACAGATGATTTCTTTGAACCAGCAGACAGGTATGATTACAAGAAAGTTGAGTATCGAAAACCTCCTCAAAAGAGGACTTATTTCAAAAGAAACTGCCGACAAGTACAGTTACGATGTGGCTGATAACGCAATACTTACAGGCGGCAACAATTCTCCGCAGCCGGGCGCACCGGGAATACCACAGCAACCACCGCAGCAGCTGACCGCTCCAATGCCACAGTATTCTAATCTCCCGCAAAACAGCACAAACGCTTATCTTAACAGGAGGTAAAAATAATGGAATTTTCTTATGTAGCAGTAAACGAAAAAAATCGTAAATATCGTAACCGTATGACAGCAAACACCAAGGAAGAGGTTAAGCGAAAGCTTGAACAGCGTGGTCTTATCGCTATTTCCATTAATGAAGTAAAAAAAGGTTCGCAGGAAGATATACCAATCTGGCAGCGTGATCTTGGCGGTTCAAAAGATGTGCATACATTAAAAATCAGTAACAAGCGACTTCTTACATTTATGCACCAGATGGCATTGATGATTCGTTCGGGTATTTCGCTTTCGGTTGCAATGGCCGTAATGTGTGACACTGAAAAAGATAAGAATATGTTGAGAATTTTACAGGAAATAACCGCAAACCTCTACAACGGTATTACTCTTTCGCAGTCGCTAAGCTCATTTAAAACTTTCCCGACTGTTTATGTAAACATTATTCAAACAGGTGAGGCAAACGGTCGACTTGATGAAGCATTTGATAAGTGCGTTAGTCTTCTCAAAAAGGAAATCACACTTAAGAACAAGATCAAGGGTGCAATGATTTACCCTATCTTCCTCCTCATTCTTACAATCGGACTTATCATAGTAATGAGTGTAGTTGTACTTCCGTCATTTAAAGGATTGTTTGAAAGTTTTGACTCCGAACTTCCGATAATGACGCAGATTACAATGGGTATTTCAGATGTACTTATTCATTACGGCTGGCTCATTATTCTTATTATCGTTGCAATTGTAGTTACAATCAGAATTCTTTACAAAAAGAACTATTCATTCTGTATGTGGTGGTCAACATTCCAGCTTAAAATCCCGATTATCGGCGAAGTTTTAAGACTTAACCAGCTTACAAGATTTGCAAATATGATGGCAACACTTACTTCTTCCGGTGTAAACATTCTTTACGCACTTGAACTTTCAAGAGATGTAGTAGGCAACAAATTTATGTCCGACTGTCTTAACCAGGTAATTGAAGATGTAAGAATCGGTACACCGATCAATATTTCCCTTTCAAGATATCCAAAAGCTTTCGATCCGCTCTTTGTATCAATGATAAGAGTCGGTGAGGAAAGCGGTATGCTCAGCGATTCCCTTAACAAAATGGCAGATATGTACGACGAACAGGCAACCGACGCTACACAGCGTATGACAGATGCAATGACACCTGCAATGACAATCATTATCGCCGGTATCGTAGGTTTCGTTGTAATTTCTATCGTACAGGCAATGTTCGGTATGTATTCAGTTATTAACTAATTGTATTTCAATAATCGAAAGGAGTTTTTTTTATGAAGAAATTCACTACAAAGAAGAGAAAGATTAACAGCAAAAAGGGTTTTTCTATGGTGCTTGCCATAGCCTTGGTTGCAGTCCTTTTCTTAACAACAACCTCTTTTTTATCTATTGCAATGCTCCAGCAAAAAGAAACCGGTACATCAATGAATTCTCGTCAGGCATATGTTTCCTCAAAAAGTGCTCTTGATATAGCTGAGGATTTCTTGAATGACGGCAAGCTTAACTTACCTACAAATATCGATGATTCAAAATATTATGTTTTCTACTATGATGCATCCGGTAATGTTCAGGTAAAGGATTTTTCAAATGCATCTGACGCACAGAATTTTATTGATAGCACAGACTTTACAGTTATTGGCAACGCTTATGTTAAAATAACAAAGACTTCAGACACTGAATATACTATTACAGCTGTAGGTTCAGAAAGCAAGTACAACAACACAAACGGTGGCAATACAGGTGATATTTCAGCTAAATTTGAAGTTACCCAGCATTGGGAAAAGAAAGAATTAGGCACATCACTCAGAATGTCTGAAAAGAAATTTTCTACTCCACCTGCCGCAAGTAGCACAGGTTTCCTTACGCTCGGTGACCAGACAGCTTTCTCTCTTTTAAAATCTCAAATTAAATCTACTTTAAATGAAGAAAGAGATTTCCGTACAATTCAAGGTATGGAAGATAAAGGCGGTTTGGCATATATTCTTCGTAATGAAGCAGAAAAAACACCAATTTCATCATTTTTTCCACTTGTTTTTGATAAGGCATTAAAAATCACAAGTAGCTCAGGAAGCCGTTGCAGAGCTATTGCATATAACAACGGTATCTATCTTCTTGGTAATTATTCAGGTACTGATGTAAAATCAAGTACAGGTGTAGACTTACAGGATATTTGTTACTATCCTAATTCTGATGCATCATATGGCTGTACTTTGGAGTGCAAATTTCTTGTAATCGGCGGTAATATGGCTTGTAAAACCTCAGCCGGTCAAAAAGGTGCTGCTGTAAAATATGCTGGTAGTGACTTTGCTACAGACAAAGGTGTAGTAATTTACTTTACCAAGGATAATATTATATGTAAAAATCCTAACTATAAAGAGGCAGCCGTATATAATAAAGGATACTATTTTTTACCTATTGAAACAGAAGCTATAAATCAAACAGGTATTGATTTATTTGATCCGGATACGCCAAATAAACTTACGAAAATCAAAGATTTAAGTACTGACAGCCACTATAAAAATCTCAACGGTATTGACAAATATAGTTCCTTGCTCGATTCAAATGGTAATCTCAAAAATATGCACTCAGCATATGAAGAAAAAACTGACTCTGGCAAAAAAACTGTATGTTTTCTTGAGAAAAACGGAACTTTCAAGACAAAAGATAATCCACTTGTATGTACAAATATTCCTAAAAGCAACTACTATACAGGTTGGGAGGATTATTATACTTATTGTGCACCATCTGCAATGCCTACAGCGTCAAACAAAAGCTATATAGACCTGTATGCCGGCACAGAGTTCAATTATCTTTGGTATAATGTTAATCAAATGGATTTAAATTCAAATGTTAATATTAATATTAGAAGCCGTAGTGTCGTTTTAAGTATTGGACCTGAACAGGGAGAGGAATTATACTATAACCGAAACAAGATGTATCCTTATAACTTTAATCAAACCAATCTTCCTACAAGTGATTTTGCTACTGATAGTGGCACTAAAAAAACCACTATTACCTCTTCAGGAGCAAATAAAATCAAGCAAAATGATGCTACAGCTTCATTCAATGTAATGCCATACTGGGGTGAAAGCTCATTTACACTGACAGTAATCAATGACTTTACTGTAGAAACAGCAAACGGAACCACTTACACAGTAAAGGCAGGCAAATACACAGATATACCGCAAGAAGGACTTAATCTTTTCGACGATAAAGCAAAAGACTACTTTGATAGCCACTCAACAGAACAGGAAGATTCTGATTCTTCAGGTATTGACTGGGTACAAAGCGGAACTATAAACACTTCCGTTGCCGACAGCAAGCTTAATCAGAGCAGTTCTGTAATTAAGTTTGAAGCTTCAAACGGCGGCACTCTTAAAAACGGTGCATACACAGCAAAAGCAATTTACTGTGACTTTGGCAATACAGTCAAGGGAAACAACGCTACACTCAAGGGCGATGCTATTTCAATAGGTGCAAATAAATTGGATGGCAGTGGTGCTAATAATGGTTTGTTCATTAATACCTACGGTGGCTATTCAGACTCAATATGTGAGCTTATTACAAAAACTACTATAACAAAAACTGACGGTACAACCGAAATTCAGACTAATAAAACACCTAAAGACGGATCTTTGCTCCATATCACCCGTGATACTGAACTTGTGCTTGATGACGGACTGACATATTCACTTAATGAAGGCTACTACTACTTCCCTGAGGAAAAGTCAGACTTCAACATCTTAAGCAGTGCTTTCTGGCAGAAATGGACTGCAACAAATCCTTACTACTATGCAAAGGAAATAAACAAAGACGACACTATAAGCTACAGCATTCACAACGATTTAAAAACAGACAAAGTAAGCTTTGAAGGGAAGTATTTCTAAATGAAGAGGAAAAAACCGATATTGAAAAAACACTTTAAAAGTAAAAAAGGCTTTTCTCTTCTTGAACTTATTTGCGCAATTATGATCATGGCAATAGCCGTTTCGGCTACTGCCACCGGTCTTGCAATCAGCTATGAATCAATTACCAAAAACAGCCTTATGAACAAGGCTTCGGCAAAAGCTCAGATGTATTGTGACATTGTTATGACATATGTTGAAAAGACACCTTCTCACAATCCAACATCAGTATGGGATTCAAGCTTAGACTTATCTAAAAACAAGCTTTTTGCCAATCAACCAAATACAGGTCTGAAATTTGACTCAATAATTCAAACAAGTATTAATGATGATGTAAACGCTCTTGACAATTCAATGACTGCTAAGCAGTATGATACAGCATCAATCGGCTCAAGAGATTTTGACATATCTGAAATGGCATATGTTGTTGAATTTCAAGGTAAATATGTAAATAGCGAAGGCAAGGAAATGGTATCTTACAAGATAACAACCTATGTTAACTATGGCACAAACGGAACAACAACCTGTGAGGGTGTTGTTACCAAGCCGGAATTTGCAGAGTAAGGAGGATATACAATGAAAACCAAAAATATCAAAAAATATCTCTCCAAACGCTCTATAAAGGCAAAAGCAGGTGCTACGCTTGTTGAGCTTGTAGCAGTTGTTTGTATCCTTGCTATTATGTCTACAACCTGTATAAGCGGTATGTTTGCTATGGCAGATGTAGCTAAACGAGGTTATGATTTATCATACTGTGAACGCACAAGCGATATGATTTCAAAACAGCTTTCTGTTTATGGTAATTCAGGCAGTGATGTTCAGGGATATGTAAATATGCCAACAGTAAGTGCTTACAACAAAACATCAAATCCCGGCGGTTTTATGGATGCAGAAAATCCGTCAGGTGGCTATGGCAATAAAAACGATTATTTTCTCTATGCTGACCCTAATGTAGAATACAGGCTAATTCTTGCAAGATTTGACACAACAACAAGCCCTTATCAGTTTAAGACCGTTACTACTATTGATAATGTAAAGTCAATTACTTTTAATGTTCAAAAGCTGAATATGAGTGCAGAACGCAAATATATTCTTCAATATACTGTAACAACAGTCGGCACAAACATCTGGGATCAGGCTACTAAGAAGCGTGTTGAATACACAATGTCGAGCGGTGTTGTTCTTAACAACACAAACAGCTCTACACCTGCTATTTCAGCATTAACACCCGGTAGTAATGACACAATCACAATGAAAAGTCCTTCAACTGTTGCAAGCAGTACATGTATCCGCATTCGTACTTCAAGCAGAAGTGAAGTAGATATTTCTTAATCTAAACCCAATTTAAAAGCTGCTGTAAAAAACAGCATATCAAAAAAGCCGAGATTCACGAAAAAGTGAGTCTCGGTGATTTTTTTCTTATATTCTTGAAATTGTATAAAAATATGAAGAATATTGAATACTTATTGTCTGTGCTTTATACTGCTTTTCTTCCATACCCGGCTGTATTTATTTGCATTGGCAGTTATCTTTGTTCCGTCAAGGTGTTTATTTAGATCAATATGATGAAAAACTCGTTAAATGTATATACCGGATCAGAAATTTCTATTATTTTTTCAATTTTAGGTGGTAATTTTAATTGATACGGTGTATAATATACCTTATTTATATGGTTTTTCATTACAAATAAATTATATCACAAAAATGACTGCATTCCTACCTTTCGGTTAGAATGCAGTCGTTTTTTATCTGGGTTGTTTTTTACAGCTCCATAAATTATATAGCTATTAACTTAGTTTGTTGTAATAAAAGGACGAATTGCAGACGCAACTGTAGAAATTGGGTGTGACTGTAAGAACACTCTGCCCGGGCCTGTAATAACTGTATTAAACAATCCCTCTCCACCGAGGAGTACATTTTTAACTCCCTTAATGCGCTGGATGTCCATTTGACAAGATGCATCCATTGCAGCAAGGTTGCCTGTATCAACAACAATCTGCTGACCGGGTGCAAGGTTATACTGCTTGCAGTAGCCGTCAATCTCAACAAAAGCAGTTCCGTAACCCGATAACTTTTGAAGTATGAATCCTTCGCCTCCAAAAAAGCCTGCACCCGCTTTTTTATTAAAATGTACAGAGAGTTCAACAGTTGCAGAACTTGCAAGGAAACCCGATTTCTGAACGATTATAGGCATATTAGGCTGAATCTCAAAAGGAATGATTGAACCAGGGAAAGATGAAGCAAGAGTAATGAAACCCGGACCGCCCATAGCTGTGTAGCGGTTCTGCATAATAGACTCTCCCGACATCATTTTGCTGAACATCTTGCCTACTCCGCCGCCTGAAGTTTCCATATTAAGGTTAGGTGACATCCATACCATTCCGCCGCCCTGTGTAATAATAGTTTCGCCGTTTTCAAGAGATACCTCCACTATCGGAAGTGAACCTCCCTCAATTTTGTATTGCATAGATAAACCTCCATAAATGTTTATTATCAGCATTATATCATATATCAAATGCAATGTAAATAAAATTTTACATATATACATCAAAAGACTTCCATTTGCAGAAGTCTTTTTTACTTATGTTTATTCACCTGTCAAATGTACAACTGTTGCCGTATGCCCTACTGCTTTTAAAAACTTATCAAAAACATCTGTTGTTTTTATTTTAAGGCTCGATGTATTCACGCATGGGTGACATCCTACATATTCACCTTTTAAAACATCTTCATCTACAAGCAAAGTGACTGCGTTTTCTTTGTCGTTCATAAGTCCCATAACGCTTACAGACCCCGGCAAAATATCAAGGTACTCTTCCATAGCCTCGGCAGACGCAAAAGAAAGTCTTGCCGAATTAATTTGACTTGAAAGTTCCTTTGTTTTAAAAGGCTTGTCCCCCGGCATCATTAAAAGATAAAATTTAGTTTTCTGCCTGTTGCACAAAAACAGATTTTTACAAATAAGTACATCAAGTACCTTGTCAATTTCATTGCACGCCTCCATAGTATCGGCATAGCCGTGATCTGTTCGCAGATACTCTATGCCAAGGCTGTCGAGCAAATCATATACTCTGACTTCCCTGTCAAGTCTTCCCTCAATATTCTGCGGTCTGCCTTTGTATAATTCCACCGCTGTCATCTCCTAACATTTTTACTACTAATATAATAATGGATTACTCTCCCTTTGTCAAAGAAAAACAGAGCGACTGCACAACACAATCGCTCTGTAATTTATTTATCTTTCATATACTGTGTCGTAATCACCATATTCAGGAACATTAAAATACTCAGAGTTTTTATTAAGTGTATAGTCAGCTTTAAGTAAGCCGTACTTTTTGAGTACCTCAATGGTATTTGTATATGACTTCGGTACAAAGTAATACTCAGAATCTGTACTGTTAGTACCGAAAATAAATTTTTTAGCTTTTTCAGGATCATAATTAGTATATTGTAATTGAATTTTGCAGACATAATCCTTAGAATACTTCTCTCTGATATATTTAAGAGAATCAAAGCTGTAAACCGAATCATCGTCATTAGAAGAATCATAATAAATATCATCATTGTAAAGAAGTGCAAACGGATCATACAAAACACCGTTAAGATAAGCAGTGTCAGCCTCAAGGTCTTTTTTAAATGCTGCGTTTATATCATTCATAATACTCTTCTTTGCAGCAATTTCTTTTGGATCTTTTTCTTTTTCATCATATGAATACTCGCCATAGTTTTCTATGGTCGACGAATATACACTGTCCTCGGAATATGTTTTGGTCAAAGCATAAACAGTCACACTGCTTACTTGGAAATCTTCGTTCAGACCGGCATTTGCCACACCCGAGTATTTCATAATATACGGCTTTGATGAAAGCACAGGTTTGGCGGCAGTGTAAATTTGTGTAAATCCATATGATCTATAACCGTAATCAACATCATATGTATCATCGGTATAATCAATCGGCTCATAATCAAATGTCGCAGCCATTTCAAGCAGATTCTTAGAATAGTATCTTGTTACGGTTCTTCCGCTGTTTAGCTTGTAGGCAACGGTAATTATCTCGTCGCTTGCATATTCTCTGAAGGTATTGTAAAGCATACTGCCCCACACACTTGAAAATTTAGCCTTAGAAGTTGTATTCGTCTTTTTCTTGGTGAGAATTTCATTGTGAACATTAATAATAGATTTAATGTCAGCTTCGTCTGTAAAATCGCCCGCACTCTTTGTGTAATATTTCGATATATTCTTGCCGACAGTGCTATACTCTGAACTAATCAAACCCGCACTCTTTACATCTTCTGATTTAGGCACATAAGTATTGTAGCCGAACACATCAAGATTAATAAGAATCACACCGACAATTATCACAACAGCAAGACCTGCATAAATCGGAATAGTTCTTACAATCTGCTTTAAGCCTTTGTAGAAAATCATATGAACGATAAGGAATGTCGGCGCACTTGCAAGAATAAAACCAAAAACAAAACCGCCTACGCCATTGCCAAAAACATTTATAGCGCCGAACATAGTTCCGAGGAACATACCTGCAAGGAATGAAACTATAACTTTTATTATATGGCAAGGAATGTAATATGCAAAGGAAGTCTGGGCTCTTTCGGATCTTCTCTTCATAATCAGCAATGTACCCAAAGCAATGCAGCCTACACTGAAAATTATCCAATAAATAAGATTGTTGCCAAAGTAAGCAGAAATAGGATTGAGTGCATTTGTTATAAAACTGTCAGAAAAATTACCCGTGTATGAGCCTGTAAAGAAAGCGTCGATATAAGCCCTTACAAAAACCATAGATAACGGATAGCAGGCACAAACCGCAATAAACATAATAACAGTATTAAATGTAGTACCACAGCAAGCAGACAGAAAACCGTATGCGCTTATGCAGGCAAGAGTACCCACAATAAAATTAACATACATATTTGTTACCTGCGGAAGTAAAAGCGTACCCGTACAAACAGACGCAATAGCAATAATGCCCATAAATACAAGCATAGGAATGATAGAGAACAAATAAGCTGCACCGTACTTGGCGAGGAAAAGTCTTGCTCTGCTTATAGGAAGCGAACCGTAAAAATCAACTTTACGCTTGTTGTGCATATACGAGAATATCTGCACAGTATAAATAATAGCAAAAATAAGTGTAAGAAAACCGATAATGCCAGATGAAATAACCTGAAAAACCTGCATTTTTTCGCTTAGAGATATTTTGGGTGAACTTTCAGTTGAAAACAAAGGCGAAAATGAGGTTTGATCTGCCGTAAGCACAAAAACAAGTGTAAAAATTATTACAGTAAATACCGACGCCAAAATCGTATATACCATCAACGAGCCTTTACAGCCTTTCAAATCCCATAGAATAACCGAAAAAATCTGCTTGAGCTTATCTTTAAAGGATACTGTGGATGTCATATCCTGCCGCCCCCATTTCACTAATAAATATTTCCTCCAAAGTAAGAGGTATTGCAGAAACAAAAGCAGGATTAAGTGCCTTAAGCTTTGGCATAAACTCCTCTTCCGTTCCCTTTATTGTAAGATTAAATATATTGCCGTTGCGGGTTATATTAATTGCATTAATACCCTCAAATATATTCGGCTTATACGGCAACTCCGTAAATGCCACCTGTACCTTGCGCAAACCGTGCCTTAAATCGTCAATACCACGCTCAAGCATCATATGTCCCCTATGCATAAGGCAAAGTCTGTCGCACAAATCTTCAAGCTCTCTCAAGTTATGAGAGGCAATTACAACGGTTGTATTATTGTCTGCCACCTTTTCGGCAAGCAGGCTTTTGAGCATATGTCTTACCACAGGGTCAAGACCGTCAAATATTTCGTCAAGGAATAAATATTTCGGACAGGTTGAAAGCGCCAAAATAAGCGCCGCCTGTCTTTGCATACCCTTTGACATATTAATAATAGGTGCCTTTATGTTAATCGGGAAAATCGAACAAAGTCTGTTATATTCCTGTTCGCTCCAATTTGGATAAAGTCGTCTGTAAAGAAAAGCCGTACTCTCTACCGTGCTTGTATTGTAAAAATACGGGAAGTCAGGTATAAAAAAGCATTCTCCTTTAGTTACGGGATTATCAAAATGCTGTATGCCGTCAACTTTTACAGTTCCTCCGTCAGGTGCATATACTCCCGCAAGCATACGCAAAAGTGTTGATTTACCGCTGCCGTTACTGCCTACAAGACCTACAACCGCACCGTTTGGAATATTCACGGTCATATTATCTACAGCATTAACCTTGCCGAACCTCTTGGTAAGTCCGCAAATTTCAATCATCAATGCCACCTCCGTTATAAATATTTTCAATAATTCTATTAAGCTCTGCCTTGTCAACGCTCAGTAAATTTGCTATTTTTGTGCTCTGTTTAAAATCATCGAGCGCCATGGCTCTTTCGGCACAATCCTTTGTCAGTTTATCGGATACATAACTTCCCCGTCCGACATTGGATACAATATACCCGTCATTTTCAAGCAATTTATATGCTTTTGCTACGGTATTAGGGTTAATGCCAAGCTCAGATGCAAGACTTCTTACAGGCAACAATTTATCACCCGGCTTCAATACTCCCGCTGATGCAAGACGAATTATATTGGTACAAATTTGTTCATAAATCGGTACTCTTGATGTCAAGTCAATCTGAATCATTATTCTACCTCCAATCTTATGAATTGCACTCATTGAATTTATTGTATTAATTTAAATAGTACATCTTAAATATATACTATTTAATTATTTTTGTCAATACTTTTTATCATTTTAGTAAATTTTATTTGATTGTCATTTTTTGTTCTGAATATGTAATCTATTATACAACAATATTATATGTGCAAAAAACACAGAAAAAGAAAAAAGCAAGACAAAGTCTTGCTCTTTTCTATGCTCACAAAAATTAAAAGAAAGAAATAACTATAAACTTTTTCAAAACATATAATTGAAAATTTGTTATAATTTATCTTATGGCTTTATTATAGCACATAATACTTCAAAATCAAGCATATTTTTTAATTTCATTCAAAATCAGCCATTTATATATGTTGTATAAGCTTTGTATGTGATATTTGTGCAATTTGTACATCAGAAGAAATTTAACTCTTTTAAAAAATAAATCCAGCCGAATAAAGTAAAACACGAAAGCATAGTTGTAAAAACTACGGTACCTGCCGATAATTCATAATCGCTGTCCATTTGCCTTGCCATGGTATAAGAAGACACAGCGCAGGGCGATGCAAAAATTCCGATAAGCGAAACTAAATCAATTCCCCTGAAACCAATCATAATAGCTACGGAAAGACTGATTGCAGGCACAATAATAAGTCTTGCAAAAATAACCGCAATAAGGTTTTTCTTGTATCTTTTTATGCTTGCAAATTCAAAAGATGCTCCGAGCACAATCAACGCAAGCGGTGTTGCCGCCGATGCCATATCAGAAATAACGCTCTCTGCAATTTCAGGTAATTTAATACCGAAAGCCGCAAACAAAATCCCTGCAACCGAGCCGATAATCAGCGGATTTGTAACTATACCTTTGAGTATTTTTGTAATTTTTATACTCTCTCCCCTGAATACTTCAAGTGTTATTACAGCCAGAATATTATACATCAGAACAATAACCGTGACAAGCATAGATGTCATACCAAGTCTGCCGCTGCCAAAGATATTACCTACAATCGGCAAACCCATAAGCACAAAATTACTCCTGTAAATCGCCTGGATTAGCGCACCACGACTTTTATTTGATTTTTCAAAAATTAAAGCAAAACCAACCGACAAACCGTAAATAACCGCTACGGCAACAACCGCATACAAAAGAAGTGATGCATTAAAATCTGCCGACAAATCAAAAGTATATATATTGTTAAACATCAAGAACGGAAAGAAAACATTAAAAACGATTTTGTTAAGCACAGGCAAATGAGCCTCTTCAATCACCTTCATTTTCCGCACAGTAAAACCTATAGCAAGCATTATAAACATAGGCAGTACCGCATACAGAGCCACAAAAAAATTAGACATTCTACCATCTTCTCAAAGAAAGCATAGCATATATTTTTTATAAATACAATATAATTTACATATATTGACTTATGATAGCTTTTGTGCTATCATAATCATATACTAAATATACAAAGGTACAATATATGTATAGAATTGAATTTTATGAAAACGCAAACTGTGAATCAGAACTTTGGAATTTTCTTGAAAAACTAAGAAAACAGTCCAAAACAAATAAAGATGCAAGAATACAATATAAACAAATTATTTTTTACATTGAATTACTGCAAAACAACGGTACTAAACTAAATGAAAACATTACCAAACATCTTGACGAAGATATATGGGAGCTTCGCCCGGGTAATAACAGAATTTTTTATTTCTTTGTTAAAAATGATACTTTTGTCTTACTGCATCATTTCAGAAAAAAATCTCAAAAAACTCCTCGTAGGGAAATTGAAAAAGCAAAATCAGAAAGAAATGATTATCTGAACAGAAATAAGGGAGGTAACTCATAATGAAAAGTTGGAATGATTACAAAAATTTTGTTAAAAATGAAGACAGCACCGCAAAACAAGACATAGAAGAAATGGAAGAGCTTGCAGGAATTGTCGGCGCAATTATTGAAAAAAGAAATTCACTGGGTCTAAGCCAGCGTGAGTTAGCTGATATTTGCGGTATTCCTCAATCATCTGTAGCAAGAATCGAAACATTTAAAACCACCCCCAAAATTGATACTTTATTAAAAATTATGCAGCATTTAGGACTTAAGCTGACTGTGTCATCTGTATAAAATTATAAACATCTTTCCCATTCCATTCACTTAAATATCATTGAAAAAAGCGGTGTAATGTGTTAGAATAGTTTATAATATAAGTGAAAGGTTCTGAAAACTTGAAAAAATGTGATTATTGCGCAAAAGAAATATCCTATTTTGAACAATATTGCAGTGAAGAATGTCACGGCAATGCAAATAAATATTACGAAACTACCGAAAAGTACGGTAAATTGTTCAGCATTATAAATATGATTTGCTTTTTCGGTATTCCTATCGGAATTTTTCTTTTTGCGTTTTTGCGAACTGCGGGAATGATAATTACAGTCGCAAGCTGCGATATTCTCGGCGTAATGCTTATTTTACTTCCGTTTCCCACCGAAAATATGATTTCAAAGTACAAGCTGAAAAAAGCAACGAAAATTACCCGTATTATCGGACTTGCCGTAATCGGCCTCGGATTTATGTTTTTAATCTTTATGTTATTGTTCCCGATTATTTTTCCTGATTAACTTTCGTTTGAAAATTTTGATGTAAAGGAGTAAAAATTTGAATGTAAATCAAAATACAGGAAGAAACTATTGCATTTCCATACTAAGAGTATTAGGTATGCTATTTATAATACTTTGTCATATTGCAAGTTGGCTTGATATAGCTTTTTTAGAACAATTTTTTAATTATGGCGTATATATTTTTTTATTCATTTCTGGATTTCTTTATGCAAATAAAGAAATCAATAGCCCTTCTAAATGGTTTTTGACAAGAGTAAAAAAACTGTTAATTCCATTTTATTTGTTTGTTATTCCTGTTTCCATAGTGTATTTTAAAATAAATGGATTTGATGGCTTGGAAGCAATAAAATATTTATTTTGCTTGCAAGGCATTAATTTTATAACTCCTTTCATACCATTTTCTGAAATTAAACCTTTAGGAAATTTGTGGTTTGTTACAATCATTCTTATTTGCTATTTACTGACAATATTAGTTAAAAAGATTGAAAAAAAGCATAAACTCAATATAGCTGTAATAATTCTGATACTTGTAGCTGCTTGGTTTATTCCAAAAATAATGATGTGTTTTAACATACCATATATTTCACTTGAATATTTTGTTACATATTTTTTAGGATATTATATTTCTAAATTCAAAGTAAAAAATACACTGCCGATATTCATTATTTATGGCTTGTTTTTATTTTTAGCTTCTATTGGCATCAGATTAGTAGGCAAATATTGTTTTGATAATTCTATTAATAATTTTTATTTACTGATTGTTTCCGCTACTCATTTAGGATTAGCCGTATCAACTTATTTCATTTGTAATTATTTGGTTAACAAATTTACAATATTTATAAAAATTGCAAAATCAAATATTTGGATAACTTTTGATAAACTGTCATATCCAATATATATTACTCACTATGCTTTTTTAAATAGTGTAACTTCAGTTGATAATTTTGGATTATCTAAACCGATTTCATTTTTACTTTTTATATTAATGACTATTACAAGCGCACTAATTATATTTTATATTGATAAAGCTATACAAAACAAAATTATCAGGACATAAAAACAACTGAATATTTATTTTAAAAGCGTCAATAATATTTTTACAATTATAATTAAGGAGGATTATTATGATTGATAAAATTGCCCTGACGCTTTTAATTATAGGCGGACTTAACTGGGGCTGTGTAGGTATTTTTCAGTTTGACCTTGTCGCCTGGATTTGCGGCGGTCAGACAGGAATTATAAGCCGAATTGTTTACATTCTCGTTGCGCTCGCCGCAATTTGGTGTATTTCACTTTTATTCAGAGATACCGACTCCGATACCGCGGTTAATAATGATTCCGTGTAACGCAAAAGGTGGCTGTCCGCTACGAACAGCCACCTTATTTTTATATGTAGTTTTAATTAAAGAGCCTCTACAATTTCCTTTGTATCTCTTGCAATAACAAGTTCTTCGTTAGTAGCAATAAGCTCAACTCTGATTTTTGAGTTTGGAGTTGAAAGTGTACCTGTAACGCCGCACTTTGCTTTCTTGTTAAATTCCTTGTCCATCTCTACACCAAGGCAAGAAATGTAATCGCAAACAGTTTCACGAAGCTGTGGCTGATTTTCGCCGATACCAGCTGTAAATACAATAGCGTCACAACCGCCGAGTGCAACATAGTAAGAACCGATTGTCTTTGCAATCTGATAATAAAGCATCTCGTGTGCGAGGTGTGCTCTGTGGTTGCCCTGCTGTTCTGCAGCGCAAACATCACGGTCATCGGAAGATACACCCGATACACCCAAAAGACCTGATTCCTTATTAAGAATCTTAAGCATTTCTTCTGCAGAAACATTCTCTTTTTCTGCAATAAATGTAATTACGGATGGGTCAAGAGAACCTGAACGAGTACCCATCATAAAGCCGCCGAGCGGAGTAAGACCCATTGATGTATCAATTACCTTGCCGCCCTTGATAGCTGTGATTGATGAACCGTTGCCGATGTGACAAGTAATGATTTTTGTATCTTCAATATTCTTGCCCATAAGTTCAGCCATTTTCTGTGATACATAACGGTGAGAAGTACCGTGGAAGCCGTAACGGCGGATACCGTACTTTTCATAGTATTTATATGGAATAGCAAACATATAAGCCTTTTCCGGCATTGTCTGATGGAAAGCGGTATCAAATACTACAACCTGAGGAACATCTTTGCCGAATACCTTTGTACAAGCATTGATACCCTGAATGTGAGCGGGGTTGTGGAGAGGAGCAAGAGGAGCAAGCTCTTCAATCTTCTTGATAACATCGTCTGTTACGAGAACCGACTTATTAAAATAGCTACCGCCCTGCACTACTCTGTGACCGATTGCGCTAACCTCTGACAAATCCTTGATTGCACCATACTGCGGATCAAGAAGTGCGTCCTTAACAGCCTCAAAAGCCTGTGTATGATTAACCATCTCTGTTTTGCGTTCAATTTTTGTGCCGTCAGGAGCTTTAAAACCAATAAATGCACCCTCCTGACCGATTCTTTCACAGTTTCCTTTTGCAAGTACCTTTTCGCTGTCCATATCAATAAGCTGATATTTAAGTGATGAGCTGCCTGCGTTAATAACGAGAACCTTCATTATTATTCATCCTTTCAACTATATTAGTTGTCCTAAAGCGATTTTTGATATATAATATATCTGAGGACAATTAAAAGTCACTCTGTGAGTGTTACACTATAATGATAAAACTTTTTATAATAGTTTTCAAGTGATTTTTTTAATATCTGACAATAATTTTTTGCTTTTTCGAGGTAATGCTATGGCAATCGGCATAATTTGCGAATTTAACCCTTTTCATAACGGACATAAATATTTAATACAAAAGGCAAAAAGCCTTGTAAACGAACCTGTTGCGGTTGTAATGAGCACAAGCTTTACACAGCGTGGCGAAATCGCAATTACAGACAAATTCACAAGGGCAAAGTCTGCCCTGCTCGGCGGCGCTGACCTTGTAATAGAACTGCCTGTCGCCTATGCCGTATCAAATGCCGAAGTATTTGCAAAAAGCGGAGTTAAAATTCTCTCATCTTTCTCACGACTCACGCATCTTGCATTCGGTTGTGAAAACAGTAATATTGAACTTTTGAAACAGACAGCCGACGCACATAAAAATACTGCCGTACAATCGCTTGTGGCAAAGGAAATGCAAAATGGTTCGTATTATCCGAAAGCAATTGAATCTGCCGTGCGTGCAATATACGGCGAAAAAACAGCCGAAATCCTTGCCACACCAAACAATGTGCTTGCCGTTGAATATCTTAAAGCATTGCCGAGCAACATATCACCACTGCCAATCCGTCGTGAGGGAGTTGAACACGACAGCGAAAACACTGAAAACGGTTTTGCCTCCGCATCATATATAAGAGAACAATTAAAGCAAGGCAAAAATATTGCGGAGTTTGCTCCTTTTGAACCGACAGAGCTTGCTCTGCCCGATAATTTGGAAACCGCCTTGCTGTATAAATTGCGCTCCATGTCTGTTCATCAGCTTGCCGATTTACCCGATGTAACCGAGGGACTTGAAAACAGAATTTACACGGCAGTGCACGAATATAATTCTGTTAATGAAATATTGTTTGCCGTAAAATCAAAGCGTTACACACTTGCAAGACTACGCAGAATTTTAATATGCGCACTTTTGAATATAACAAAAGAAATTCAAAACACCGAACCGTGCTATGCAAGAGTGCTCGGCTTTACAAATGACGGTGCAAAAATCCTGAAAAGCTGTACTCTCCCCGTTATAACCTCTGTAAAAAAAGGTTTGTCACTCGGAGGCAATACAGAAAAATTACTTAAAACAGAAATTTTCGCAACAGATGTTTTTTCACTCGCTGTAAATCCGCCTAAAAAGTGCGGAGCAGACTTCACAACGCCGATAATAAAAATATAAAATCAGTTACCGCAAAACAAATATCTGCTATAACTTGCAAATTTTATTTTGTGGTAATATATACAGTTAGCTTAGACTAACCTATATGTTGAAAAGAGGTAATTCTATGACAAAGAAAAAATCAATTATAATGCGCTTATGCGGTATTTTAGGTTGCATATGTTTCGGATGCGGCGACAGCTTTTTATAAAAGAAATGATTAACTTTTCATTATATATAGAATGGCTTTCTTGTTGCTATCGCACTTTTAAAGGCTAACGCCGTTGTGTTCAAGCCGCCAAACAGCGAGCTGTTCGGCTATCGTCAGATGAAAGTATTTGTGGGCTTTGCCCACACCCACGACCTTTGAAAAGGTCGACCAAACTTTTATAATCGCTTGTCGAAACAATTTGCATAACCATAATTTATTATTGTTATGCCAACATTCAGAACAGAACCTTTATTTACCCCATAATGCGTAAGCATTACTTTTTTGCATACTTAATTTTCAAAAAGCAAAAGCACCTGTCTGCTGACAAGTGCTTTCTTTTGGAGCGGATGACGGGGCTCGAACCCGCTACCTCCACCTTGGCAAGGTGGCGCTCTACCAGATGAGCTACATCCGCATTTTTGGTGCCTCCGGACGGAATCGAACCATCGACACGGGGATTTTCAGTCCCCTGCTCTACCGACTGAGCTACAGAGGCAAAAAAATGGCGACCCGGAACGGGTTCGAACCGTCGACCTCTAGCGTGACAGGCTAGCGTTCTAACCAACTGAACTACCGGGCCAAATGTGGTGGGAACAATAGGACTCGAACCTATGACCCTCTGCTTGTAAGGCAGATGCTCTCCCAGCTGAGCTATGCTCCCATTTGGTAATTGTTGCCTTTGTTTCGGTCTGTAAAGACTCAAAAATACATATTAAATTATCAATTTGTTGAGAATAAAAAAGCACTTGACTTACAAGTGTTTTTATTGGAGCGGATGACGGGGCTCGAACCCGCTACCTCCACCTTGGCAAGGTGGCGCTCTACCAGATGAGCTACATCCGCATTTTTGGTGCCTCCGGACGGAATCGAACCATCGACACGGGGATTTTCAGTCCCCTGCTCTACCGACTGAGCTACAGAGGCAAAAAAATGGCGACCCGGAACGGGTTCGAACCGTCGACCTCTAGCGTGACAGGCTAGCGTTCTAACCAACTGAACTACCGGGCCAAATGTGGTGGGAACAATAGGACTCGAACCTATGACCCTCTGCTTGTAAGGCAGATGCTCTCCCAGCTGAGCTATGCTCCCATTTGGTAATTGTTGCCTTTGTTTCGGTCTGTAAAGACTCAAAAATACATATTAAATTATCAATTTGTTGAGAATAAAAAAGCACTTGACTTACAAGTGTTTTTATTGGAGCGGATGACGGGGCTCGAACCCGCTACCTCCACCTTGGCAAGGTGGCGCTCTACCAGATGAGCTACATCCGCATTTTTGGTGCCTCCGGACG
>CDZR01036086.1_pt1 | contig 75636 bp, 79 predicted proteins | sample 554781 | NCBI WGS metagenome assembly CDZR01 (sample SAMEA3182065, study PRJEB8094) | gut metagenome | biome: human; feature: gut; material: Stool; isolation source: human stools | place: Canada | collected 2013-01-28
GCCAGGGATCAAGTCTAAATTATCAGTCAAATGAACAATAGAAGAAGCCAAGTTTCCATTTTTCAGTCCTTCATAAAAATTAACACGTGGCAATTCTACCTTAAATGTTTTTGCTAAGTCTTTTGTCAATGTTGCTTGTAAGTCCTTATCGATCATTAAAACTTTTAAATTAAATTTGTCTGTCAAGTAAGCAAACATAGTCGATAATTTTGACTTTCCAACACCACCTTTAAAATAATTGTTTAAGATAACAATCGCTTCATTTTTACTGTTTAAAATACGTCTTAATTCTTCAAGTATTTTGAGTTCTTCCTTCTCCATAACTACGCCCCATTCTTTTTTTGTATAGTAATATTGTATCATTAGGAATCACAAATCACAAGTGATTTGTGATTAATCACTTGTGATTTGTGATAAGTGATTTGTGATTAATATATAAAAGCCCTCTTTAAAGGGCTTTTATGCTTATTTTGAAAAAGAGATAAAATCAATATATCCCTTTTCTCCGATTTTTACAACGGCATTGTAGGACTTTCTATCTTTCGTTTTGATTCCTTTTACCAGGGTTTCTTTTCCCTCTAGTAATTCTTTTACATTTGTTTTGGTGAGTTTTTTCTTTCTAAAATGTTCAGCTAAAGTAAACTTACATTCAGGATAATTTGAACAACCATAAAACGATTTTTTTAATACAATATTGTTGCCACACTTAGGACATTTTCCTACAAGGGGTCCCGAGCGCTTAGTGGGAATTTGTACCCCTTATCGATACAAATTCCCCGTAGGCGCTAGGGACCTCTTTAGCTCCTTGGAAGCTGTCAGTAGTATACCTAATAATTTATCTACATTCCCTTTAGTAACGTGTAACTTTCCAAATTTACAAAAGCGACTCATAGAATTATTTCCTCCCGTTAAATAATAGATAACTATTAAAAATAGACAATACTTGCTCATAAGTAATGGTACTTAAATTGTTTACTTTGGCGTGTTTCATTGCTTGATGAAACTGATTTTTAGTAAACAGTTGACGATATTCTCGATTGACCCATTTTGAAACAAAGTACGTATATAGCTTCCAATATTTATCTGGAACATCTGTGGTATGGCGGGTAAGTTTTATTAAGACACTGTTTACTTTTGGTTTAGGATGAAAGCATTCCGCTGGCAGCTTAAGCAATTGCTGAATCGAGACTTGAGTGTGCAAGAGCAACCCTAGTGTTCGGTGAATATCCAAGGTACGCTTGTAGAATCCTTCTTCAACAATCAGATAGATGTCAGACGCACGGCTTTCAAAAACCACTTTTTTAATAATTTGTGTGCTTAAATGGTAAGGAATATTCCCAACAATTTTATACCTCTGTTTGTTAGGGAATTGAAACTGTAGAATATCTTGGTGAATTAAAGTGACACGAGTATTCAGTTTTAATTTTTCTGACGATAAGTTGAATAGATGACTGTCTAATTCAATAGACGTTACCTGTTTACTTATTTTAGCCAGTTTCGTCGTTAAATGCCCTTTACCTGTTCCAATTTCGTAAACGGTATCGGTTTCTTTTAAATTCAATTGTTTTATTATTTGGTTGAGTACTTTTTCACTCGTTAAAAAGTTTTGAGAATATTTTATATTTTTGTTCATGTAATCTCTCCTGAAGTGATTACATCTATAAACAAATACAGAAGTTAAACGATTTGTTTGTAATTTTAGTTATCTGTTTAAAAAGTCATAAGATTAGTCACTGGTAGGAATTAATCTAACGTATTTATTTATCTGCGTAATCACTGTTTTTAGTCTGTTTCAAAACAGTAGATGTTTTATCTACATTACGCATTTGGAATACCAACATGACGAATCCCTCCTTCTTATCCCTTTAGTAACGTGTACTTTCCTGTAAACGCATTTTATCGACAAATTAGCCGGGATATAAACGAATATTTACATTTCAAGACTTGAAAAACGCCGTCTGAAGAAGTATAATATTAAATACCTATAAGCAATAGGCGGTTTACAGGAAAGTACACCTTTCTGTAAAACCGCCTATTTACAATAATTTGGCTTTTTCGTAGATTTCTGCCCGGTAGCGAAAGGTCGCAAGGGGCATACCACACTCTTTTGCGGCTGCTGTGCCGGTAATTTTCCCGGCACGCCACCTCTGATAAACAGCATGAAAGTTATCCGGCAAGGGGCGTGGTGGTCGCCCAAAGCGCACACCCCGCGCCTTTGCTGCCGCGATACCCTCTGTTTGCCGCTGTCTGATATTGGTGCGCTCGTTTTCTGCCACAAAGGACAGCACTTGAAGCACAATATCCGAGAGAAATGTTCCCATAAGGTCTTTTCCCCGGCGCGTATCAAGCAGGGGCATATCCAAAACCACAATGTCAACGCCCTTGTCCTTTGTGATGATACGCCATTGCTGTAAGATTTCTTCATAGTTGCGTCCCAGACGATCTATGCTCTTGATATAGAGCAGGTCGTCTTTTTTCATTTTTCTAAGCAGCTTTTTGTACTGTGGACGCTCAAAATCTTTGCCGGATTGCTTATCCATAAAGATATTCTTATCTGAAACGCCTACCTCGCGTAAGGCGATAAGCTGCCTGTCCTCGTTTTGTTCTCTTGTGCTGACACGCACATAGCCGTAAATGCTTCCAGTCAATTTTTATCCTCCTGTTCGTTTTACATAGACATCAACCGTCCTTACCTAATAATTTTACTGTATCTTTGTGTCATGGCTTGCTTTTCCCGGCTGAAATACCATGCTTCTTTGCATAGTCGCTTGCCGCCTGTCTGCGTTCCTCGCTGTATGGTGCGGTCAGACGGAAAGAGAAGCGTCCCTTTGCAATCTCAAACTCCATACAGCCCGTTTCCGGGTCGCTGTCGGTCAGCTTACAGACAGAGGGGAAGCGGCGGCTGTACGCGGTCAGCCTGTTCTTCAAGTCGGTGTTGTGGGTGCGGATATGGATAAGGGGGTCTTTCTCGTCAAACCAAATATCGGTGGTCTTTTCCTGCTTTTTCAGTCCTGTTTTCATAAACTCTCCTTTCTGCGCCCCTGTTACGCAGTAGGGGCATTTTTCGGGTGTTTTCTTCGGCTCTTGACTTGGGAAAAACGGCGTTTTTTCAATAGAAAATGCTCTGGCGATACATTCCTCGTCCAGAGTGTTCCAATCGTCAAATATTCCGTTTTTACGGCTCTTGACCGTCAGACGCAGAAAAATGCGAATAGTCGGCAAGTATCGCTTTCAGCAGCTTGTCGCGGAATGTTTCTGCGCTTCTGTGATTGAAAAACAACTCCGCAACGATGGTCTGTCCGTTCCGCTGTGTTGTGATGATACCATCCGGCTGCTTCTGCGCGGTGGTTGTGGTTTTCTTTTCTGTCATTGGGTCACTCCTTCCTTTGGGTGCAAAAAAAGGATTTCCCATAGTTGGAAAATCCCTTTCTGCTGTCGGTTATTCTGTTTTACGATACGGGCAGCGCAGCGGCTTGCGCCTTTCGCTTTGCCCGATATTCCCGCGCCTTGATGCGTTCATACTCCCGGCGTTTTTCAAGGTTTTTCGCCCGGTATTCCTTTGAGTAGTTCCGATGATAAGCGCGGCTCTTTTCCTTTTGGGCTTCTTCGATTTTCTCCCGCATTTGCCGGATTTCTTCCTCTGTCGGCTCTGCAAGCTGTGTCAGTTCGTTTTCAAACTTGCCGATATAGCTGAAATATATCCCGATATGCTGAACAGCTTGTTTTGCCCTTTTCTTATCGCGCTCATGCACTTCAATTCTGCTGATAAATTCATTGAGAATGGCGGGGGTAAGGTCGGTAAAGGCGGCGTAGCGTTCTATCAGCTTCAAAAACTTATGCGCCCATCCTCCTGCGTCCTCAAACGCGGATAACTGTTCTTTGAGTTCTGCAAGTTCCGCTTTCAGCGTATAGTATTCCTCCGAATATTTCTGTGACATTTGCTCGTATCGGTCTTGTGGGATAGCACCGAGGGCGTTATCCTCGTAGAGTTTATTCAGCACCTTGTCAATCTGTTCAAGGCGTGTTGTAATTTGCGGAATACGCTTCTGCTGTTTTTTGCTCTTGTCCGTCTGCTGCATATCAAGGTTTTTTCGGACTAATGCTTCAAATTCCTCCCGGTTGCTTATGGAGTATTCTGCAACTTTTTTCAGAACATCCGCGATAGTCTGCATGACTAAATCAGCGTCTATGATGTGCGGGGAATTGCATTTGGGATTTTTGGCTTTGCCCTTGTGGTACTCGCTGCAAAAGGCAACATGACGCTTGCCGCCGTTCCTGTAATCTATGCGAATGTGCATTTTTGCGCCGCAGTCTTTACAGAACATCAAGCCCGACAAAGGGTGGATTTCTCCGTCCCCGTTAGGGCGTCTGACAGGCGCGTTTTCCAAAATCCGCTGTACGGTTTCAAAGTCGGCGCGGTCGATAATCGGCTCATGCACATTCTCGGTTATCTGCCATTCGCTTTTATCTACATAGTGGTTGCGCTTGTCCCGAAAATGCTTTGTGGTCTTGAAATTGACAACATCACCACAATACTCCTGCCTTGTGAGTATCTTGGTTAAGGTTGCTTTGTTCCATTTATAGCGATTTTCCTCGTTCAGCGGTCTGCTTTTCGCTGTCCCTCTGTCGTGCTGTTTGAGGTAGAACGTAGGCGTGAGGATTTGCTCGTTTTTGAGATATACGGCAATTTGGTTTCTGTTCTTCCCGCCGATAAACAGACGGAAAATCAAGCGTACCACTTCGGCGGCTTCCTCGTCGATTATCCAAAAATCCTTGTTGTTCGGGTCTTTCATATATCCGTATGGGGCTTCGGTGGCGATGGGTTTGCCGCTTGCACCCTTGGTCCTGATACCCGTTTTTACTTTCTTGCTGATGTCCTTTGCGTACCACTCCGACATGATATTGATAAAGGGCGCAAACTCCAATGTATCGGGATTGTCGCTGTCTATGCCGTTATTGACCGCGATAAAGCGGACATTGTTCCGTCTGAATACCTCCATTGCATTGCCGACTTGGAGATAATCACGCCCCCAGCGCGTCAGGTCTTTCATAATGCAGACGCCTATTTTTCCGTTTTCCACATCCTCCATCATGCGGGAATAGGCAGAGCGGTCAAAGAACCTGCCGCTTTCGTCATCGTCAATGTAGTGCCGGATATTGGTTAATCTCTGCTGTTGGGCGTACCGTTCCAGAAATGCCTTTTGGTTTACAATGCTGTTGCTCTCGCCGCCATCTCTGTCCTCGTCCCCGACGGAAAGGCGGGAGTAAAGGGCTGTAATTTTATTATATTCGTTCATGTGCATACCTCCTGCGTCCACATAGTTTTCCTTACAGTTAAGATTATGCACCACACCTTGCGGAACCGTACTCAACGCCCTGCCGGAATTTCTTGGCATTCTTGGCTTTATAGTACACCACAAGCCGGAGTGCTATGCCGCATCCTGTCCCAATCAGCAAGTCTCTTGGGTGGAAGCTGGGCAGAGGATTGGAAAACAGGGTATCAAAACTGTTCATGACTGCCATCATCTTATCGGAAGCATTATTCCCCGGTGATACTCTCCACAGCCATGCCACCTTGTCACAGAAATATCCGACAAGGATATACGGGATATTTAAAAGCACCAGCTTCTTGGTGTCAGCACCCTTCAGCTTTGCTTTCAGATTTTTCGGAATAGCTTTCAGGTCTTTAGCTATGCCCTGCACAATATTACTCAAAGGCTCTGCCCCCTGTCCTTATTCTTTTCCCGGCTCCGTTCCCTGTTCTTATCCTGTGATACTGCATCCCTGAAACGCTTTAACTTCTCCCTTACAGAAACTCTGCCTTTCTTCTTCTCATTACCATAAACAAATTCCTTGAATGCCTGTGCAACCACATCGGCATCCCTGCCCTTGAAGAAAACCAAATACTTGGGCGGTTCGCAGGTCTTATCTTTTTTCACAGCAAAATCAACATTGTATTTACGAGCTACCCGCTCAAAGGCTTTGATGTTGCTGTCAGTTACTTCAATAGACGATACTCCCACGCCCTCGCCAACCAGCTTTTTCACAGAAGTCTTACCATGCGTGTTCTGTGACTTCTGCCTGCGGTGGTTCAAATACATCCGCATGGCAGCTTTCAGCACGTTGGCATCTAATTTAGCGGTCTTTATTACAAGAGCAATCGTTTTCTGTGTTACTTCCTCCTGCATAAGTACCTCCGATCATTGTTACCTGCGTGTATGCCCTGCTATGGTGGAACATACAGCCTGTGCAGTAAATATCTCATAAGCTCTCCTTTCTGCTTCTGGACATCGTGTCCAAAAGTCCATGAACGCAAAAAAGGCAGCTATAAACCTTTACGGTCTATAACTGCCCTGACGCTGTTATTATTTTTTCCCTCTTGGGTGTTCTTTTATAATTTTTTGTTCTTCCTTAACCCATTCTTTTTCATATTCTTCCTTATGTACAAACTTTCCTCCACTTGCATATTTTCTCATAAGCCCAACTTCAAATAATCCATCCCAACGAACATGAATATGCTCAAAATGATGATAATTAGATTCATCTGTACATATTGGCAAAACTGCCTTTGTTTCTCCTGCTTTCATCAAATGATATGGATATTGGCATTCCAATACAATATTATTCTGCTTAATTTTATCTGACTCTTTATTCCAACACATAAGCAGAAACTGCACACTATTAAATTTAAACAAGTAAGAAACTGCTAAGTCCTCAAATTTTTCTATCTCTATATTTTCATTCAAATAAACTTGCCCAGTATTATAATCAATATTTCTTATTGTACTATTGGCATACAAAATAGGATCTTTACACCAACGTAGCTTTAAATTTCCAAACATAGCATCTGGAATAGGCGAAACATTAACAGCCACTCCACACATAACAGTCACATTATCTTTCGGGACATTATCTTCTTCATTCATAAGGTAATGAAGAATCTCCTGTTCAAAAAAGGAACAATCCCATTTATGTGACCTCATGTCATTAAACGCATATTTCAGTAGCATCTTCTGTATCATCACATAATCATACTCCACCTCAACTACATCATCCTCTTTGTAATTTTTTGTAAAATATCGAGCAATAAAATCTTTAGCATAACTATCAATATAAGATATTTTATTATTATTACAATCAGCACAAACATCTTTAATCATTGGATCAGACTCATGATATGTATGTCTCGCATCATCGAATGTAATATAGCATTCAGGAAACAAATCCAAAATAGCACATGATATAATATGTTCCTTTGTTCCTTTCCCCTCTTTTCCACAATATGCACACTTCATAATACTAACCTCTATTTCTGTCTTACAAAATAAAAATACTGCATAAATCTGTATATAATCTTCCACATTCTATTTTAGCATCATCCAACAACAACGCCTGAAACAAAACATCCCCCACATTCTCCAGTCTTACTATTCCATACTCTTTTTCCGTAAAGCCTTCTACCTGCACCTCTATACTTGCAGCTTCTTTCCTTGCTACCAGACAATGCGTATATAACCCCAAGATGTACTTGTCCGACATTAGAAATGCGTATGTTTCGTTTCCCTGATATGTATATCGGCACTTCTCCAGATTTTCTTCCGGTATCGTAAAATAACATCTGACCGTTTCCAAATATACATCTCCATTATACTCCGGTTTTAGCTTATTTGCATACCTTTTGATTGTTGCAAAAATATTATTCCTCTGCATTGCGGTCTTAGTTCTCTTGAATACAGGCTTCTTGCCCTGCAAGTCCATATAAACATTATTGATAACCGTTTTCCCGGCATACTGACTGAAATCTCCTATTCTCAGCAGATAAGACAATACCTCCAGCAGTTTCACTTTTGATGTTATCTCCTGATACGAATACTCTCCAAACTCAATATAGTCTAACTTCAAAGGGCTGCTTCCCTTTGCTATCTCCCGTTCCATTACACGATTAACATCTCTCATTGATTCCATATCCGGCTTTCTCCTTTCCGCTTCTGGACACAATGTCCAAAAGCAATAAAAAAGAGCAGCTACAAATCTCTCGACCCATAACTGCCCTGACGCTGTTATTCCTATAATTCTATTCCTGCCTTTTTTGCAAAATCGGCTTTTTTATCCATAAGCTCTTTTTTCTTTTCTTCCGGAAGGCTCTCAAATATACCTTTGTATCCTTTTTCCAAAAGTGGTGTGCCCTTTGCCATCAGATAAAGTTTTGTATCCAGCCATTCCACCCAGAGATCTTCAAACAGACTCCGGCAGTCCGTAAAAGTATATACATTATCAAAACCCTGATTCTCTGTATAATACTGCAATTTTACAAAGCCATATCTTCCGGCATCCATAACAAGTATATTTTCAAGCTCATACAGCTCTGCAAATGCATCAGCAACCTGTCTGCACTTTTCTTTTTCGGCTTCTGTAATATAGCTTTTTTTCAAGATATAAATCCCTCCTGTTACTGTTCGACCATTTATTTTAACATCTATTTTTCTATTTAATCTGCATATTTATGGTGCATACACGCACCATATTATTATAGGTTTTCTCCATTTAAAATACAAGAGAGGAAAGGAGTTACCTGTATGATTAAATATGACCCTCTCTGGCAAACGCTGAAAGCCAAGAACATCAGTCAGTACCAGCTTATCAAAGATTATGGCATTGACAAAGCACAGCTTCAACGGCTCCGGCAAAACATGGTAGTAAAGACCATTATCCTGAACAGGCTGTGTCAGATACTTGACTGCCGGATTGAAGATATCATGGAATATGTTCCGGATGACAAATAAAGGTATTGTTGTGGATGATTAGCCGACAATGCCTTTTTTGTTGCCCTTTTATTCCTTTGGACATTGTGTCCAAAAGTGTCCGCCTATCACTTTTATTATCTCCGTAAATATCTTTGCAATTCTCATTATCACAACAATGCCACCTATCAAACCACCAATTATACAGTTAAGTGCAAATACACCCATGCTTCCGGCAATTCCAAAATTCTTTGGTATCAGATACAGACACATTTTCCGAATACCATAGGGGCATCCCACCAGTATCCAGTAAAGGAAATAATCAAACCCTTCTACTTTACAGCATACCGGATAACAAGTAATCATCCAAAGTGCCAGAACAACCGCCGGAACCACAATCTCAAACAATACCTTTTTCATGCCATCCTCCTCCATACATATCGTGCTGTACCTCCTGCTGATAATAATGATTTATCGTAGAGGGAGCATTATACAAAGCCGTCACCATATACGACTTGATATTTGCAATCTTCGTAGTGGTATTTTTCATACAGCCCATCACATATTCCAGATGTCCGCTGTCCAGCTTCAAAAACTTGGATTTCACAAGCTCATACGGATAATCTTCTCCTGCAACTTTTACTGTGGTACGCTTTACACATACAATCTCACAGATAACCTCAAACAATTCCTCATACAATGCCTTGTCCTGCCAGTCAGCATATTTCATGTGATGCTCGTACTCAATATTTTCCTTAATCAGCTCTATATATGCATTTACATCCTCCATCCCATCCAGCGAATCAGGTTTTTTCTGCTCACTTTCCGATTGATTGATAGGATTGATATTATTCATATCAGTATAATTCTGATCAGTCTGATTATAGTTAGTATAAATAGGGACTGAATTTCCGACCTCTTGAAGTCCGTTTTGCCCACCTCTTGAAGTCTGATTTTCCGAGTTCCTGAAGTCGGTTTTTCCGACCTCTTGAAGTCGGCTTCTCAGACTTCTTGAATTCGGTTTTTCCGACTTCTGCAAATCGGCATCTCCGACCTCTGCAAGTGTATCACTATCCACTTGTATTTTATCAGGCTTTTCCTCTGTTTCCTGCGAAACAACAAAATTTTTCACATAAATAATATCCGGTTTTCCAAGCCCTCTGCGGATTCTCTCCACCAGACCAATACCTTTATTTGTATCTAATTCTGCAAGGACTTTTATCGCCTTGTCCTTTCCGCAACCCAAATCCTCCATAATTGCATCTACCGTATATATAATATACGCCCTGTTTTCATCATCAAGCCACCCATTTTTCATGGATAAGGACATTCTGTCAAGCATCAGACCGTACAGGAGCTTGGCATCACTGCTAAGCCCCTTGAAACGCTCATCTTTAATCAGCATCCGTGGAACACGATAAAAAGAGAACTGATCTGCTTCGATTCCGTAATAATAATCGAACTTGATTGTACCGCCCATTTTTACCGCCTCCTTTACTGTTTCTTCTGCCATTCCTCCAAAAGCTCTATAATGACATTTTCTATTTCGCTTTCCGAATACTCCTCCGGAAAATACCTGCTGATTTTCTCTGCTTTTAATGTAACCTTTCTTTCCTTTGGCTTTTCCTCTGTCAGAATGAGCCTTACCATCGGCATGGTCAGCTCTCCCTTTTTCCCATACTCTTTCAATTTTGCTGATTGGACAGTGGAAATATTTGTTCCGGTTTCTTCCATGATAACTTGCACCCATTCCTGTGCCTGCTCTGTAAGAAACGATATATCAACGCCCTGCACCAGACCGATTTTCTTCTTATCAACCATTTCCAACAGTTCATCAGATAACCGGGCAAGCCAGATATACCGCTGAACCGTCTTGCCACTTTCTCCGGCAGCTTCTCCCACTTCATCCAGACTGTTTCCGGTACCCTTTTTCCCCTGATGTTTCATGGCTTCATACTTCATAGAATAAGCTCTTGCCTTCTCACTTGGTAGAATGTCTTCTCTCTGAATATTCGTGTCTACCATGATGATTGTGGCTTCATCATCCGTGTAATCTCTGACAAATATCGGCATTGTAGACAGTCCAGCCAGTTCACAGCCATGTCTCCTACGATGCCCGGCAATGATTTCATAGCCGCCTTCTGCTCTCGGTCTTGCAATACCGGGCATCAACACACCATAGTTCTTAATGCTCTCCACTGTTTCCTGCATTTTCTCATCATCCAACACCTTAAACGGATGCCCTCTGAACTCATGCAGCTCGCAAAGTGGTATCTCCTGCACCTGTTCCGTACCTGTACCCGCTTCCTGTGTGCCAAACAAATCGTCAAAACTGCTTAATTTGATTTTGTCTGCACTTCCTCTCTTATTCATTGTCAAGCACCTCCTCTGTCAATGACTGGTAGGCACTTGCAACCTTGCCTTTCGGATCGTGCTGAAAGATACTGACACCCTCTGCTGAAATTTCCGCTGCTCTTACAGAAATCGGAATACTGTTTTCAAATATTCGCACTTTACTTCCATAATTCTCTACAAGCATGGCACTGATGTCCCTTGCATAATTCGTCCGGCTGTCAACCATCGTCAGCAGAATACCTTCAATTTCCAATTTCGGGTTAATCTGGCGTTTTACTTTTCCGATGGTTTTAATAAGCTGTTCCAGACCTTTCACGGGCAGATATGCCGCCTGCACAGGTATCAGAATACTGTCAGCACAGGCAAAGGCATTTATGGTGATCATACCAAGAGAAGGCATACAGTCAATCAGTATGTAATCGTATCTATCTTTTACCATTTCCACATAGGAACGCAACACAACCTCACGGCTCATTACATTCACCAGTGATACCTCCAGACCAGACAATTCAATGTTCCCCGGCATCAGGTCAATGCCTTCCTCATGCTTGAGGATACCGTAATCCGTATCCATTTCCTCATCATTGATGATGTTAGCAAGCACATTTGCCAGCGTAATCTCCAGCTTGTCCGGCTCCTTAAAACCTAAACTTGCTGTAAGACTTCCTTGTGCATCCGCATCAATTAACAGCACTCTCTTTCCCTGCTTTGCCAATCCGATTCCTAAATTGCTTGTTGTGGTAGTCTTTCCAACTCCACCCTTCTGATTTGCGATTGCGATTATTTTACACATAATGAAATTCTCCTTTTCTTCCTGCTATTTTTCTGCTATGTTTCTTTTGCTTACTTCCACATAAGCCCTGTAAAACTTCTTTGTACCCTTATTCGGGTATAAATCTGAGAACTCGGTAACTTCTATTTTCGGGTTACGCTTCAAAATCTTTCCAAACCATGTAATATCGTTCTTCGTACCCATCAATCTGACTTTCAACATTAGTCTGCTCCTCCAAACAGAGCATACAGTTTCTTGTTATACGTTGCATACTCCGGATAACGAATCTGTATTGCCTGCCAAAAATATGGTGCATAGGCACAGCAGAACAATTCCTCCACTGAATACTGCCTGCACTCGTTTATCTGTTCCTCGGTGTCCTTGTAGTCATCCACGCTCGGTGTCCCATTGCAATAAAGATTAAATGCCATTCTGACCACCTTTACACTTCCGCTGGTCTGCCAGCCTTCGTGCAAACATTCTGTTTTTACACAGCCTGTCTTAAAATCATAAATACTTTTAACGTTTCTTCTGGTATCGTCACTGATTCCAAGGCAATAGCAGAGTGCCTTGTGGTACACATCCTGATACCTTACTTCTTCTAACTTCTCATAGTAGAATTTCTCATGTGCATCGCTGATGAAAATAATGTTTTCCTTCTTTGTTTCCTTTGCTCCTAACGCTGTACTTGTCATTGTATGACCTCCTTCTAAAGTGAATGAAAAAGGCACTCCACTATTGGAATGCCCTATATAAAAAATAGGGACACTCTTTTGAAGTATCCCTACGTTCTATCAATATATCTGATAGTTCTCTATTCACTTTCATATACAGAATTTTTTGTGTTCCCGCAACCGAGGTCTAATGCTACAACTACGGTTACTTTTCTCACAAGTTCTTTTTCCTTGTGATTATCTCCAATATAGTTGAAACTGAAAAACTCTACAAAGTGCGTAAATTCAAGGATTTCTACATATCCTTTCTTTGTAGCAACACCACAGTCTCCACATGCTCGGTGAACGGGAACATATCCACGCCCACGCCCTTCGACACGCGGTATCCCTTCTTCTTAAAATACTTCAGGTCCCTGACCAGTGTCTCGGGATTGCAGGAGACATAGACGATTCGCTCGGGGCCGATCCGGACTACGGAGCTCATGAATTCTTCGGTGCTGCCGCTTCTGGGAGGATCCATCAGGACCACATCGACCTTCGCGCCCTGTCCGGCCATCTCCACCAGGAATTTCCCGGCATCGTTCTGGTAGAACTGGATGTTGCGGATCTGGTTCGCCTTGGCATTGTTACGGGCATCCCGGACAGCATCGGCATTTAACTCCACACCAATGACCTTGCCGGCCTTGTCGCTGGCGATCATGCCGATCGTTCCGGTTCCGCAGTAGGCATCCACCACAGTCTCTTTGCCGGTGAGTCCGGCATACTCCAAAGCTTTCCTATAGAGTATCTCGGTCTGTACCGGATTCACCTGATAGAAGGATTGGGGAGAAATGCGAAACCTCTTTCCGCACAGTTCATCCTCAATGTATCCCTTGCCATAGATCACATGCTCCTTGTCGCCCAGTACCATGCTGGTATTTCGATTGTTGACATTGATGACCACGGTAGTGATCTCCGGGTGCAACTTCAGCAGTGCCTTCAAAAAATTATTCTTGGAGGGCAGGATGGGGGAAGCCAGTACCAGCACCACCATGATCTGTCCGGTAACATGGCCGCTCCGGATCAGCACATGGCGCAGCAGTCCGTATCCGGTATCCTCATCGTAGGGACGGATATGGAATGATTTCAACAGTCCCCGGATAGAGACAATGATCTCATCCGCCTTGGCATTCTCGATCAGGCAACTGTTCACGGGAACGATCCGGTGGCTCTTCTGTTCATAAATGCCGGAGATGGCATCGTGATACCGGTTCTCGCCGAATACCGCATGTACCTTGTTCCGATAATGCTCCGGATGCTCCATGGGAATCACGCCCTCTATTTTGCAAAAGGGAGCCAGTAGCTCCCCTAATTGCTTTTCTTTCTTTTTCAGTTGTTCCGCATAGGGTTGATTGATCCAGCTGCAACCACCGCACTTGTCGGCTACCGGGCAGATGCCGCTCTTATTTTTCACAGCCGTCTTTTCCCGGCCCTGTCCTACGGGCACCCGGTTTTCCTTGCCTGCCGTCACTTTAGTTTTTCCCACCGCATTGGCTTTTCCCGTTACTTTGGTCTTTCCCGTCCCTTTCGCAGGTCCGGATGTTCTTCTGTCATTTCTGTTATCGTTCTTCATCATTCCGCCTGACTTCATTTAGTCATCCAGTCTTCTCATTTCTGTGTAAGCCAAAAGCAACGGTCCCACACCCTTGGCATCGTCTTCCACGATGGGCTCGGACATATAGTATTCGAAGCTGCCGTCACGGCGGCGGTTATCCTCCGGTCCCAGTCCTGCTACAAGGCAGATACCGCCGAGACTTAAATGTCCGTCCTTCTCCTTCAGATAGCGGTCACAGATACCCTGGAATGCCTTTAATCCATAGGCTCTGTAAGACTCCGGTAAAAATCCGAGTCTCACGCCCTTCAACAGGGAGTAAGCCATGATCGCACTTCCACTGGTCTCTAAGTAGTTCGGCTCCCTGCCGCCCAGTGCGGGAAGCTGGTACCACATACCGCTCTCATCCTGGAATTTTAACATGGAATCGATCAGATCCACGAATACCTTCTTCAGATTGTCATACTCTGCCTTGTACTCTTCTCCGGGCTCACATTTGCTCAGGGTATCCAAAAGTGCCATGGAATACCAGCCCAGTGCTCTCAGCCAGAAATTCTGTGACAGTCCGGTCTCCTTGTCACACCAGAAAGCTTTTTTTGAGGCATCGTATCCGTGATAGTATAACCCGGTCTTTGGATCCCTCATATATTTTACGACATTGGCAAACTGATGGAAAATGTCATCGTAGTGCTTCTTGTCATCGAATTTGGTCTCATACTCCATGTAAAAGGGCTGTCCCATATACATGCCGTCCAGCCATACCTGATTGGGGTAGATCTTCTTGTGCCAGAAGTTGCCCTCCTCGGTACGGGGCTGCGTCTCCACCTGACTATAGATCAGGTCGATCGCCTTGCGGTATTTTTCCTTGCCGTTTAAAGCATACAATGCGAACAGGGTCTTGCCCGCATTGACATTGTCAATATTATATTCTTCCACGGAATACTTCGTAATCGTACCGTCTTCCTGTACTCTGTGGTCAATAAATGCATCTGCAAATTCGTAATACTTTTTCTCTCCGGTAGCGCTGTAAATCTCCAAAAGTGCCAGGATCATGCAGCCATCAATATAATTCCAGCCGGCAGCTTTCCCTTCTCTTGCCTTCTCAATGTTCCATGCGGGAACATCCAAAGTGCTCTTCTCGATCAGTTCATCAATGTATTTCTCAAAAATAGGCAGTTGCATGTATTATTTTCCTCCATTGTCTGTATTCAGAGCATCATTCGCAAAATTGCCCCTGCGGTGCTTTCTTTTTGCTCGAATTTACGTTGCTCCGAATAGTTATCATTGTACACATTTCTCACTTTATAGTCAATAATTATAAAATACTATGCTCTTACCCAAACATCACTTTCTCGCTCTGGAATGCCCTCGTCAGTCCGAATACCAGCACTCCCGCCACACACAGATTCACGATCACGGTCAAAAGAATTTCCACCGGCTGATAGCTAAAAGAAAAAATACCGTTCATGCACTGTACGCTGTTATATACCGGAATCAGATACCGGTACAGCGGAATCTCTTTTCCCTGACTGAGTATAGGGCTCAGTCCGATAAAGGTCACCACGATGGTAAAAGGGGAGACTGTCGTAGCCGCTTCTTTCACGCTTTTTGCAAAAGCGGAGACCAGTGCGATCATGGATACCAGCACCATTACCGTAGACAGAATGATCAGAAGCAGCATCGCAAAATCCATAGGCGTATACACCGAGGAATCCACCCCGGTCAGTTCCCCGCCCATCATTTTCGGCAGTGCCGCAAAGGTTCCGATAAAGCTGGAACAACCTGCCAGGAGTGCAATAATGCTTAGTGAAAATACTTTGCCAAGTGCCAGAGAGCTCCTCTTCATGGGAGTTACAAGCAAGGTCGCTATGGTACCACGCTCCTTCTCCCCGGCGATGGATTCCGGTGCCACGGACATACATCCACTGTATAAAAACATCATAAGCAGCAGGGGCATCATCATCGAAAACATCTGTCCCGTAGTATCTTTACTGGTGGCACAGTCGTAATACACAGAATCCCCGGCATTGATGTCTAACTTATTGGATATAGATGTCTCATATGCCTCCAAAATGTCCGACACTTCATTGTAAAAATGAGTGGATTCCGTCTCCGCGGAATTGTAATAGATCTCCACGTTGGGCGCCGGTTTTCCACTCTGCACCTGATAGTTTTCCACTGCCTGATCAAAATCCACCGGGAATACTACCAGTCCGTCTGCCTGTTTATCCTGTATCTCCTGTCGCATCTGTGTCAGCTGCTCTCTGCCCGCAGGCTGCCAGTCTACCTTAAGCTCCCGCAGTTCTTCTCTTAAAGACTCCGGCATATCCACCACATAAGCTTTCGCCACATAAGCTTCTTCCGGAAGTATGGACTTCATCATGGCGCTTCCCAAAAAACTGTACACCACATAGATCATGATTCCAGGGAGCAAAAGTGTCGTGATTACCAGCCTTCTGTCTCCGAAAAATCTTGCCAGTTCTTTTTTCATTACCGTAATCGTATTATTTGTCATGGTTCTCGTCCTCCCCGTTCACCGCTTCATAGATTTCAAAAAAGCGATCCTCCAGGCTCTTATCACCGCAAAGCGTCCGCAGGTCCTCACAGGCTGCCATACGACCGTTAATAATAATTCCCACCCGGTCGCAGATCTTCTCCACCAGACTGAAAATGTGCGTTGATATGATAATGGTCTTCCCCTGCTCTTTCAGGTCCAGCAGAAAATCTGTCACCACTTTTGCCGTCAGAATATCCAGTCCATTGGTGGGTTCATCAAAAATGATGATCTCCGGATCCTGCACCAGTGAGATCACCAGGGACACCTTCTGCTTCATTCCCGTAGACAGATCCCTGACGCGCACCTGTGCAAACTCCTGAATGCCGAACCGTGCAAACAGCATGCGTTTTCTGGCGTCCCGTCTGTCTGTCGGAATACCGTACAATTCAGAGAAAAAGTCATACAGATAATCCGGGGTAAAAAAATCCTCCAGCTTCAGTTCACTGGTCAGGAAGCCGATCTTACGCCGTACCTCCTCCGGTTGTGTCACTACGCTGCTGCCGGATAACACCGCATCCCCGCTGTCCGGTCGGATCAGCGTTGCCAACATCCGAAGCGTTGTGGTCTTACCGGCACCGTTGGGTCCCAAAAGTCCAAACACTTCCCCTCTGTTTACGCAAAAGCTCACTTGATTCACGGCAGTCTTCGTCTTCGCCGTGCTATGCTCCAGTTTCTGCTGTTTTGCCGACAGATGAAATGTCTTGCTGATCTCCTGTACCCGGATCAATTCTTCGCTGTCCCCTATCTTCCATTTTTTCTCTTCCATATACGCCATATCCTCCATGTCACTGTCTTCCCCGTCTTCCACTTTACTATCCACAGAGCATCCTGCTGTTCGTCAGATTGCAGGAATTCCCGCAATTCCCATTGCCACACATACCAGCCACAAGAGCAGAAGATGCGCAGGATAGAAAAAGTAAAAGAAATATTTATTCTGCCGCCCTCTCGTTCCGTTGTAGAACCAGATCAGAATAAAGGAAAGTGCTGCAAACATCTCCAGGCTGTCCATCAATAAAAAAATGATGACACCAGCCCACATCTGTGCTTTCTTCCGGTTACGGAACAGATAAAGTACAGTGATTGCCAAAATCCCCTTAAAATCATAATCCGTCTTAAGAACCAATGCCAGTACACATCCTGTCAGAATAATAACGGCATTCAGTCCCACGCGCAGAATCGTTTTTCCAACCGTTGTACCCGCAAAATGCTGTTCCACCAAATGAAGTCCCGCGATCACCAGCAGCCCCAATAACAATGTAAAAAATACATTCTGATATGCCGGATACCATGCCTTGCCGCTGAATGCCAGATCAAAGGGTACCTCCGAAATCAGTGCAAATAAAAACATCCTGCCCAGATACTTTTTCACATTGTGAGTCTTTTGGAATCCCTCTACCAGTAAAAAACAGTAAATCGGAAATGCAAGTCTGCCGATGATACGCATTGCCATGTAGATACCGTACATTCCACCGTTCTGCCCCATCCAGGCAGTATAGGCCTCCTGATTCACCATAGCTTCATACAGCCCGTTTCGGATCAGCAGCCTTGTCATGATCACCGCCCCGATGTGATCGATCAACATAGTCACTACCGCGATATTTTTCAGCACTGCACTGTTGATTCCTCGTTTCCCCTGTATTGCCCCTGCCTGTATCACTTCTGTCTGCATCCTTATGCTCCATCCTTGTTTTGCTTGTATTATTTAATTAGTACAATAATGCATTTGTATTGCTTTGTCAAGCATCTCGCCGATCAAGCTTTGACAAAAATGTCCCCTGCTGACGCAGAGGACACACTTATTAACAATCTTTTTCATCCTACCTTATATCCGGTTCCCCATACCACTTTCAGGTATCTGGGCTCCTTGGGATTGCTCTCGATCTTCTCACGGATGTGGCGGATATGCACCGCAATCGTATTATCCGCTCCGATAGCCTGCATATGCCAGATAGACTCATAGATCTGGCTGATGGATAATACCTTTCCACGCTCCTGCACCAGCAGGCGTAAGATTTTATATTCAATGGGCGTCATCTTCACTTCACGGCCGTCTACCGTTACCGTACGGTTCCGGTCATTGATCTCCAGCCCATCCACGCGATAAATACTATCAATACTTTCACACAGATTGACCAGCTGTGTATACCGGCGAAGCTGTGATTTCACTCTGGCTAACAGCTCCAACGGATTATACCCCACCGTCACATAATCATCTGCACCGGCATTCAGCGCCATGATCTTGGCAGTCTCCGCATCCTGTGCGGAAATGATAATAACGGGGATCGTAGTCATATTACGGATGTCATGGATCATCTCAATGCCTTCTCCCCAGCCTCTGCCATCCAGTTCTACATCCAGCAGCAGAAGCTGGATCTCCTGTGCCCGCAGTAATTCTTGTAACTGTGCTCTCCCCGTCACTGCCACCATTTTTAAGCCTTCTCCTGCGAGAAGGGAACTCATTATCTCTATTACACCTGTATTATTATTGTATACTGCCACCCTTTTTTCCATGACCTGCACCTTACACCTTTCGTATCGGATAAAGTCCCTCTGCCTTATCCACGTTTATCGTATCCTGTCAATGCATATTTTCTGCAACATAATTATTAAAATTCTATAAACATTTCGTTTTGCTCTTATCCATTCATAAAAGCGTCTGCTTCGCAGCCGACGCCGCTACCGCGGCTCATCTTTTATTTCATGAATAAGACGCTTCGCTCATGGAATCGTAAATACACTGCTTTGCGTGCAAGCACTCACGCAGCTTATTTACGATTTCATGACAAAACGAAACCCTACAACTACATAGACGCAATTGTAGGGCAAAAAGTTGCAGTATTTTTATTTTTCAGGTGTAAAAAACTTCTTCCAGTACCAGTCCTTTGGCCGGTACTAGCGCTCCCGCCTTCGCTCTGTCTCCGGACTTCAGTATATCTGTCACACTCTCCGGTGTCCGGATTCCCTTTCCGACCTCGAGGAGAGTTCCCATGAGAATACGGATCATGTGATGCAAAAATCCATTTCCGGTAAATACAAACTCCACACGGTTCTCTATCCGTTCGATCCGGATCTCGTCGATCCGGCGGACGGTGGATTTCTTACTTTTCTTCGCAGAGGTAAATGCCTTGAAATCGTGCTCGCCAAGCAATAGCTCCGCAGCCTTTCGCATAGCATCCAAATCTAATGTTTCCGGTTCCTCTGTCGCATAGCGTCTCCAGAACACATCCGGGATCTGACTGTTGATGATGCGGTAACGGTAACGCTTCCCGGTGGCATTTAATCTGCTGTGGAATCTGGGTGCCGCCTCCGACACCTCCACCACGGCAATATCCTCCGGCAGATATCGGTTACAATATTCCAGGATCTCCTCTACACTCATGGCAGATTCCGTGTGGAAATTCGCCACCTGCCCCAGGGCATGCACCCCGGCATCGGTCCTGCCGCTGGCAGAGATCTCTATGGGTTCACCACACATTTTGGTCAGCAGCGTCTCCATTTTCCCCTGGATCGTATTATCCGTGGAAGTCTGTTTCTGCCATCCCTGATATCTGGTTCCTTCATATTGCAGTCGTAGTCTGATATTTCTCATGATTTCTTTTCTTTCTGTTTTTTCGCAGAAGCTTCTTTTTGAGCTTCTTTTCGAGCTTCCTTTTGGGCTTCTTTTTGAGCCTCTTCCTCTGCTGCCTGTCTGGCCAGTTCCTCGCTCAGCCTCCGGTCTCTCTCCTGCATCTGCCGCACTTCGTCCATATCCTCCGGTTTCAGTCTGCGGAAATGATTGATCCCGGCTGTCAGGATCTTCACACTATCCTTGGTCGTCTGTAAAGCTCCCTCCTGATACATGGTAAGTGCGATCAGTCCGACCGGTACTGCCACGATCATTCCTACGACACCGCCCAGCTTATATCCTATGTACAGAAGGAACAGAGTCGGCAGAGGAGGCATTCCCACGGAATCTCCCACGATCTTCGGCTGGATCAGCTGACGCGCCAGCTGTCCGATGCCCCAGATGATCAGCAGTCCTATGGCCATTTTATAATCAGAGCTTAAGATCTTGATAATTGCCCAGGGGACCATGACGGTTCCGGTTCCAAAGAAAGGCAGGAAATCCAGAAATGCGATCCCCAGTGCGATCAGCAACGCATAGTCTACCTGCAGAATGGCAAATCCGATGACTAATAGCAGATACATCCACACTTCGATCTTAAGCTGTGCCTTAAGATACCCGCCTACTGCTTTGACCAGTCCGCGCTTCAGCATATAATACCAGGACAGTACTTCCGCCGGTGTATGCTTACGGAACCATGTTGCCAGCTGGTCTCTCTCCGCTACGAAGAAATAGGAAGAAAGCAGTGCCATGATCAGTCCGATCAGGATCGAAGGAACCTGCTTGGCGAAATTGCCCACGGCATTGATCGTAGGTGTGCCGATCTTACCCAGAAGATCTCCCACATAGCTTCCGATCTGATTGATGACATCCATGATGCTTTGCTGTACATCCGCCGGAAAACGGTTATAGATAACGCTCAGGTTCTGTCCGATATCGGCAAAATCATTCTCCGCACTGTCCCAGATATCCGGCAGTGCACCGATCAGTCCCATGATCTCATCGACTAACTTCGCCCCTACCAGATAGAGGATCAATATCACCAGTGCGATGACCGCCACGATGACAAATGCACTTCCCGCTTTTCGCTTGATCTTTACCTTTTCCTCAAAAAACCTCACCAGGGGACTGGCGATCAACGCAATGATCCAGCCTGCCACAAACGGTGCAAAAAATACTAACAGCTTCGGCACCAGGAAAACGATCAACGTTAATATAATAAATGCCACACCCAGATTTACCAGTGCTTTACAATATTTCTTCATATACTCCCACTCTTTCACGCATTCTGCTTTTACGCTTATTCATCCTTCCTGCTGTCTATTCCTGTGCAGGATTCTCTGCCGCCAGCACTCCGTCCAGAATCTCATAGATTTCTTCTCTTCCCTGCTTGGTCTGTGCAGAGTACGGGATGATCTGTGTGTCCGCCCCCGCCTGTAAGGTGGTGCGGATCAGTTTTATCTGCTTTTGGATCTGGCTACGGTTGATCTTGTCCAGTTTGGTGGCAATGATGATAGGATCGTAGCCGTTACGACGGATCCAGTCATACATGATCCGGTCATTCTCCGACGGTGCATGTCTGATATCGATCAGCAAAAACACCAGCTTTAACTGTTTGGATTTATGTAGATAATCTTCGATCATCTTACCCCACTGGGCTTTCACATTCTCATTTGCCTGGGCGTAACCGTAACCGGGGAGATCCACGAAGTAGATTTCATCGTTCACATTATAGTAATTGATGGTCTGGGTCTTACCGGGCTGGGCACTGGTTCTTGCCAGGGATTTCCGGTTCATCAGACCGTTGATCAGAGAGGATTTCCCCACATTACTTTTCCCAGCAAATGCCACCTCGGGATGGATATTTTCCGGAAGCTTACTGGTAATACCGCAGACCGTTTCCAGACTCACATTCTTTATGATCATAAAAATACCTTTTTCTTTCTGCTTTTTTGCACAAAACGCTGCCCTGTGTCACCACAAGGCAGCGCCCAGATTATTTTGCCTTTTTCAGAGAATCTTCGTGTATGGTGAGAGGCTCGCTCTCTCCATCCACAGCAGCCTTAGTGACTACGCATTCCTCGATGGTATCATCGGAAGGAATCTCATACATGGTATCCATCATTACGGATTCCATAATAGAACGCAATCCTCTGGCACCGGTCTTACGTTCCAGTGCTTTGTCTGCGATCGCCTCGATGGCATCCTGCTCAAAGTCTAACTTTACATGATCCATCTGGAACAGCTTCTGGTACTGCTTTACCAGGGCATTCTTCGGCTCCTGAAGGATACGGATCAGTGCTTCTCTGTCCAGTCCCCGTAAGGATACACAGATAGGCACACGTCCTACGAACTCAGGGATCAGACCGAACTTCACCAGATCATGAGGAGTTACCTCCTGTAACAGTTCACTGATGTCCTTGTCCTCTCTCTTCCCAAGCTCTGTGTTAAAACCGATGGACTTACGGTCCAGTCTGGACTCTACGATCTTCTCCAGTCCGTCGAAAGCACCGCCGCAGATAAACAGAATGTTGGTGGTATCGATCTGGATCAGTTCCTGATGAGGATGCTTTCTGCCACCCTGGGGAGGTACGCTTGCCACGGTACCCTCGATAATTTTCAGCAGTGCCTGCTGTACGCCCTCACCGGATACATCACGGGTAATGGAGACGTTTTCACTCTTCTTCGTGATCTTATCGATCTCGTCGATATATACGATACCGTACTGGGCACGTTCCACATCGTAGTCCGCCGCCTGGATCAGCTTCAACAGAATATTCTCTACATCTTCGCCTACATAACCGGCCTCAGTCAATGTAGTGGCATCTGCGATAGCAAACGGTACATTGATGATCTTCGCCAGTGTCTGCGCCAGGTAAGTCTTACCGGAACCGGTAGGTCCTACCATGATGATATTACTCTTCTGCAGCTCCACATCATTCAGATCCTTGGGAGCCGTTACTCTCTTGTAATGATTGTACACCGCAACGGAGAGGACCTTTTTCGCCTCCTCCTGTCCGATGACATATTCATCCAGGAAGTTCTTGATCTCCTTCGGTTTCAGAAGGTTGATATCCGGAGTCGCGGTCTCTTCCACTTCTTCGTCTTCCAGTTCCTCCTCAAGGATGTCAGCGCAGATATCTACGCACTCATCACAGATATATACCCCGGCAGGTCCTGCGATCAGCTTGCGGACCTGGCTCTGGGTCTTGTTACAAAATGAACATCTGATGTCATTTCCGGAATTTTTTCCTGCCATTACTACTATACTCCTGTTATTTTATCTCCTTCCGAAGACGCCGCTTTTGCGTCGTAGGAAACGCGAGCCAAATTTCAGATTTGGCTCTGCGATAAAAACTACTTTGTGCCGTATGCGGCACAAATAGCTGTGTAAAAAATATGCTATCAAGCATATTTTTTACACTATGCCTCGTGGAAGGTGATCACCTTATCGATCAGCCCGTATTCACAAGCTTCCTCGGCGCTCTTCCAGTTATCTCTCTCGGTGTCTGCGCAGATGGTCTCATAATCCTTGCCGGTGTTCTCAGCCAGCATACGGTTCAACTTCTCCTTGGTGCGGAGGATATGCTTTGCTGCGATCTCAATCTCGGTGGCCTGGCCCTGGGTACCGCCCAGAGGCTGATGGATCATGATCTCTGCATTGGGCAGTGCAAAACGCTTGCCCTTGGCACCACCTGCTAAAAGGAATGCTCCCATGCTGGCTGCCATACCGATACATACGGTGGATACATCACACTTGATGTATTTCATAGTATCGTAGATTGCCATGCCTGCGGTAACACTGCCGCCCGGGCTGTTGATATACAGATGGATATCCTTATCGGGATCCTCCGCTTCCAGGAACAGTAACTGTGCCACAATGATGCTGGCGGAAGTCTCATTCACTTCCTCACCCAGGAAAATGATCCTGTCCTTCAACAATCTGGAATAAATATCGTAAGACCGCTCACCTTTGCTGGTCTGTTCAATGACATAAGGTACTAAACTCATATTCTAAAACCTCCATTGCTTCTGATTAATACTACTATCGTATCCTACTTAGTAAGCTTTTTCAACGAGATTCCGAAGATTTAATAAAAATTTAGGAACTTTTAAATCTGAAAAAGAAAGCGGACCTGGCAGTCCGCTTTCTCTTCGTATCGTATCTTAAAGCACAGATTATGCTTCTTCCGGCTTCTCTTCTGCTGCCTTTTCCTTCTTGGTGGTCTTCTTGGCTGCAGCCTTTGCTTCCTTAGCGTTGTCTACGATGAAGTCAGCTGCCTTTCTTACGCAGAGATCTTCCTTCACCTGCTTAGCACCCTGCTCTCCCAGGAGTTCTTTTACCTTGTCAGCTTCCATCTGATAAGCCTCTGCCATGCTCTTGATCTCAGCTTCGAAATCTTCCTCAGTAGCTTCCATCTTCTCAGCTGCTGCTACAGCTTCCAGAACCAGACGGGACTGGATTCTCTTCAGCGCTTCGGGCTTCAGCTGCTCCATCATGGTCTGAGCGGTCAGACCGGTGAACTGCATATACTGCTCTAAAGTAAGACCCTGTGCCTGAATTCTCTGTGCAAAGTTCTCTAACATCTGTCTCTGCTGGGTCTCGATCATTGCATCGGGAATCTCCATCTTGGCATCTGCGATCACTGCATCCAGAACTGCCTCTTCCTTGGCAATCTTAGCTTCTTCTTCCTTCTTGGAAGTCAGCTTCTTCTGTACATCCTCTCTATACTCAGCCATAGTATCGAAATCAGATACTTCACTTGCGAACTCGTCATCCAGATCAGGAAGCTGCTTCTCCTTGATCTCCTTAACGGTGCACTTGAATACTGCAGGCTTGCCAGCCAGCTCAGCTGCATGATAATCCTCAGGGAAGGTTACATTTACTTCGGTCTCTTTATTTAATTCAGCACCGATCAGTCCCTCTTCAAATCCGGGGATGAAAGAGCCGGAGCCAATGGTCAGGGAATGATTTTCACCCTTGCCGCCCTCAAATGCAACACCGTCTACAAAACCTTCGAAATCGATTACAGTCATATCGCCGTCCTTAACAGCACGGTCTTCTACATTGATGGTTCTCGCATTGCTCTCGCGCTCTCTGTTGATCTCAGCGTCAACCTCTTCATCGGTCACCTTAACTTCGATCTTGTCAACCTTCACACCCTTGTACTTGCCAAGAGTCACTTCGGGCTTCAGAGCAACCTCTGCGGTGAAGATGAAAGGCTTGCCAGCCTCTAACTGGGTCACATCGATCTTCGGAGAAGATACGATCTGCTCCTCACACTCTTCCAGAGCCTTATCGTAAGCATCGGGGATCAAAGCATTTGCTGCATCCTCATAGAATACTGACTTGCCGTACATCTGCTCGATCATCTTACGGGGAGCCTTGCCCTTACGGAAACCGGGAATGCTGATCTTGTTCTTATTCTTCTGGTAAGCACCTTCGATTGCCTTCTCCAGTTCTTCAGCAGATACTTCGATGGTCAGCTTCGCCATGTTTTTCTCTAACTTTTCAACCTGTAAACTCATTATAACATTTCCTCCTTTATACCCTTGCGGGTCTGTATCCAGTCGCAATCATTTTGAAATTATAGCATAAGTCAGAGGAATTGACAACACTTTATTTCAGGGTTTTCTGCGTATCCGGGGCATAGAGGCACTTGGAACTGACTCCCGGGATCATTCCCAGCTTCCCGGACAGAGCACTGACCTTTTCCTGTGGGGCATCCATGACCACACTGATGATACTCATCTGCTTCTCATGATAAGGTATCCCCATTCTTCCGATAATATATTCTCCGTATTCATGCAAAAGTCCGTTGATCCGGCCTGCTGCCTCCTTATCCTCCACGATAATGCCTACCAGCGTCACTCTTGTGTTTCCCGTATCCTTTTCCATAATCCTTCTCCCTTCTGAACGTCCTCCGGCATATTCTCCCACGGTCTGATATGCGTGGCGATCATGATGATGCGTCCATTTGCATGTGTGCGGATGTATTCATATGCTTTCTCCCGGTTCTCTTCATCCAGCCCGGTGAAAGGCTCATCCAGCAGAACACACTGTGCTCCTGCTTCCATTGCCCGCACCAGTGACACTCTCCGCTTCATGCCGCCGGACAATTCATGACAGGGCTGACCCAGTGCTTCCTCGGGCAGTAACCACGTAAGTGCCTTCCGCGCTTCTTTCGCATCTCCCATGACCATTTCCAGATTCTTCACCGCACTGTATTCTTCGCAGAGTCTGTCCTCCTGAAACTGCACAGAAAAAGCATCGATTCCCGACACTTCTCCCTCTTCCGGCCGTTCCAGCCCGCACAAGCACCTAAAAAAGGTCGTTTTGCCGCTGCCCGATGGTGTATCCAGAAAGTAAGGTTCTCCTCCGTGGAATTCCTGTTCCACATGCCGGAAGATCCAACGGTCATGATAACATTTTCCAAAATCTGCCACACATAAAGTGCGACGTTCTCTGCTGACATTTTTCTGCGGCATTGCCGGTCTCTTGCAGGCAGGCTCCCACCGGAAAAAATATTCCACACAACCGAAGACTATTTTCTCAAACAATACACTAAGCACAATGATCACTGCCGTCCAGGCAAACAGATCCGCCGTATCGAGGTAAATCTTCGCCAGATACAGTGCTCCGCCGATGGAATGCAACGGCGTACCGATCACTTCCGCTGCCACTCCGGATTTCCAGCTCATTCCCAGGGATAATTGAAATGCGCTGAGCAGGAATGGCTTTAATGCCGGACGGTAAATATAGAAAAAACGGGTGGCAAACGGAAGACGAAACACTTCTGCCATCTCTATCAGTTCTGCGTCCGCACTTTTTAAGCCTTCCAGTGTGTTCAGATAAATATTCGGAAACACCACTAAAAAGCAGACCGCCACCGCCAGCGGGGAAGCTCCCCACCAGATCAGTAAAAGCACCGCAAATACTGCAACCGGCACTGCCTTGCAAAATACCATGAACGGGCGCAGGATTTCCTCTGCCAGACGGTATCTGTAGCTTACCGCCGCTAACAACAGTCCCAAAACCGCTCCCAGCAAAAAGCCTGCGGCAATCCGCCACAGCGAGCCAAGGGCGCTACGCCAGAATTCCACATGTCCCGCGAGAACGATAATCGCCCGCAATGCCTGCAGGGGTGTCACCACCAGCAGGAAATTATCCACACACACTGCCGTGATCTGCCATACCCCCAGCCAAAAGAGCAGGATCATAAATTTTTTAATGTATTTTTTATCCTTATTCTGCATCATAATAGAAATCAGATTCCGGAAGTCCGCCGCCGATAGACAGAGAATCCTGGTGGAACAGTACGTCAAGGTATCCGGACAGTGCCTGCTTCATGTCTGCCTTATCCATATAAGTAATGTTGCATCCGGGGATTGCTTTCTGTGCAATGGGCTCCTTTGCCACGATCTGTGCTTCCACTGCCAGCGCAGCACCGGTGGTGGGATCTGCATTGATGGCTTCGGCACTTGCCTTATGTTCTTCCATAAAAGATTTCACTGCATCCTCATGCTCTTCCAGGAATTCCTTGCGTACCACCGTGACACCTGTGACCATGCTGCTGCCGCTTACACCCTGTATCTTATTCCACTCTTCGTTTAAGTCAAAGATCACTTTCAGTGCATCATTCTGCATGCAGGCTGCAGTGACGAAGGGCTGGGGCAACAGTCCGATGGCTGTGGGATCCTCTGCCAGCACAGATGCCACCTCTGTTGCTTCGGATTTATATTCCAGTGTCACATCGTCCACAGACATGCCATTGGCATTCAGCAGATATTGCAATACATAGTCCGGTGTGGTTCCCTTTCCGGTTAAATAGATGGTCTTACCCTTCAGATCCGTAAAATCCGTAAGGTCATTCTCTCCGGATACCATGTACAATACCCCCATTGTATTGATGTCGATCACTTCCACACCGCCCTGTGTCTTATGATAGAGGATACTTGCCACATTGGCAGGTATCAGTGCGATATCCAGGTCACCTTTTACCATTAGTGGCAGGATCTCGTCCGCACCGGTAGCCATCTGAAACTCATAGGCATTAGAAGTCTCTCCTTTTTCTGCCTTGTCCATTAAAAATAAAAGTCCCAAAGATGTCGGGCCTTTTAAGGATGCCACACGCACTACTGTGTCATCCGCATCCGTATTTTCTGCTGTAGCTTCTGTACTTTCCATTACGGCTTCCGTACTCTCTGCAGTCTGTGTACTCTCTGTCATCAGACTTTCTGCTGCACTCCCGCTATTCTGTGTCTGTCCACATCCGGTAAGACCGCTGCATAACAGTCCAAGCGTCAGTACCAACGCCAGCGTTTTTGTGATTCCTGTTTTCTTTTTCATTGTTTTGTCGCCTTTCTCTTCTCAGCCCCGTGCTTCGGAGTCAGTCATTTCTGTGGGATTCCGGTCAGTGGATCCGATGCCGCGCTTTCCAGTCTCCGTTTGTTCTGTTGCTTTTTGATTATAACATAAAATGAAAAACTTACCAGCATGAAAAAACAGCCGGTGCTCATACTAATACCAAGATAAGTGATCACAAACAACGCTTATCTGAAACACAAAAACAATTCCAAACGGAGGTGAACGAAATGGCAAGTAAAACCAATAGAGTAGAAGTTCCCGCGGCTAAGGCAGCAATGGACCGTTTCAAGACTGAGGTTGCATCTGAGCTGGGTGTTAATCTGAAAGAGGGTTACAACGGCGACCTTACTTCTAAGGAAGCAGGAAGCATCGGCGGCGAAATGGTTCGTCGTATGATCAAGAAGCAGGAAGAGCAGATGAAATAAGCTCTGCCGGACTCCTCGGAATCGACAGGAACAAAAAAGAAGCTGTACAGAGAATCCCTCTGTACAGCTTCTTAACTGTGTTCATCTTATTTATTATTCACCGAAGACTGCTCTGTAATCTGCCTGGAACTTGGCAATACCGGCATCAGTCAGAGGATGTTTTACCATCTGCTCTATAACCGCGTAGGGAACGGTTGCAATGTCAGCACCAGCCAGAGCGCAATCGGTCACATGAATGGGATTACGCACGCTTGCTGCGATGATCTGGGTATCCAGGTCGGTTACCGCGAAAATATCAGCGATATCACGGATCAGGTCTACCCCTCTCGTGCTGATGTCATCCAGTCTTCCCAGGAAAGGAGATACATAAGTTGCGCCGGCGCGTGCAGCCAACAACGCCTGGTTTGCTGAAAAGATCAGTGTTACATTGGTCTTTATCCCTTCGGAGCTTAATACTTTACATGCCTTCAGACCTTCTACCGTCATAGGAATCTTGACTACCATATTGGGATGGATGGCTGCGATCTCTCTGCCTTCCTTGATCATGCCTTCCGCATCTACGGTGGTTGCTTTCACCTCACCACTGATGGGTCCATCCACGATGGATGCAATCTCTTTGATCACTTCTACAAAATCTCTGCCCTCTTTGGCGATCAGAGAGGGATTGGTCGTTACTCCGCAAATAACCCCCATGTCATTTGCTTTCTTAATGTCTTCTACTTTTGCAGTGTCAATAAAAAAACGCATAACTCTTCTCCTTTTTGCTATGTAAATTTAATTGGTCCGGTCCCGAAAGTGATCTGTGACCTCTAGTTACAGTATACTCATTCCGTCTGGAAACAGCAAGTAGTTTTTTATAAATTTTATTGATTGTGTTCGAGCACGGTGCGTACAACTACGGGCAGTACAACTTACGGATATAATAAAAATCAGACTCTTTGAATACCTGTCTGCGCACCCTCCCGGATGCATTCATCACGGAGAGCAGACGACGGAAGGTTTTCATATCCGGAATACGTCTCTGTCGCTCTGTATGAGTCGCCATCCGGCTTATTCTGCGAAGCCATTTTTCCTGTTTGTTGTGTTTCCCGTTTTTCTCTCCCAGCATGACCTCCAACAATTTTCCCATGGCATACACATCGCTTTCCTCCCCGGGTATCTCCCCCTGTCGGAACTGTTCCGGCGCACTGTAGGAATAATTGCCTGCTCCCGACCATTTTTCTTCTCTGTTCCACAGGCATCCCAGATCCAGGATCCCCACTCTGCCGTTGACACGGATCCGGATATTTTCCGGCTTCAGATCCCGGTAGAGAAATGGATGCTGCCGCTCATGAAGATATTGTATGCCTTCCGCGATCTGATCCGCGATCCACGCAGCATGTCCGGGAGTAAGTCTGCCTCTTCTCTCCAGCATTTTCCGCAGATCCATGCCATCCCAGAATTCCATGATAAGATAGCCCTTTCCTCCTTCCGTCCAATGTTCCACATACCCGGGGAATAACGGATGTCTGATCTCCTGCCAGTTCTCACATTCCCTCTGCCATTGTTCTGTGACATCGGACACTCTGCAGGCCCGGAATCCTCCGCTACTGTCTGTCACACGATAGACTTGGGAAAAGCTGCCTTCTCCCACCGACACAGGACTGTGATATCCATGCCAGACCAATATCCTCTCCATTTCTATTCCATTTGTACCGTTTCTTTGCTCTGTTTCCCTTTGCTCCATATAGCTTCTCCCTTTACCGGCAGAATCCATACCGCTCCCATATGTCTTCCGCCCCACTGCTCTGCCTTCCGACCCAGCTCTGCCAGCCGTCTCTCTGCCCGCTCCGCTCTGTCCGACAGTAGATCGCTCCCCACGCTTTCCGGTCTCAGGCAGCCTGCCAGTTCCTCTTCACAGTAATTCAGGAATCCATGATCCGTCAGCAAAATTGCTGTTCCTGCTTCGACTTCCCCCACCATGCACTGATCCTTCCAGACTTTCCACCCGGTTCTCCCAAACCTCTTGAAAAATCCGCAGAGATTCATCCTGCCGTGGTCAAACAGAAGCACTCTGCTGTCCACACACAGTACTCCCGCATAATTGCTGTTTTTGTCCACTGCCGCAAGCTGTTTCGACCATTTTTCTCTTATCCTTTCTTCCGTGTACGATTTCCAGATATCCCTCCCCTGCAATTCCTCTTCTATTTTGTTCTGCAGATTCATCAGCAGTTCCCTGTTGTCGGAAATACAGGCATATACCACAGAGGCTTTCCTGCGACGGTATTTTCGTTGTTGCAATGACAGAAATATATTTGGGACCGTCTCCTTTTGCCAATAGCAGGCCGTAACATGCTCCATACGCACTTCTCCCTTCTATCCTATCTATCCTAAACACAGATACATATATTCTTTTCATTCTTCAGGGTTTATTTGCCGACCGGCATGAAAATGATATCAGAATCGCGTCTTCCGCGAACGTAAAAAGAGCATACCATGCGGTATGCTCTTTGTCAACGGATAATAAGATATCCCGGATACTCTATCCGAAAATATTTACCAGATCGTTAAATAGCAGGAACACCATCAGCACCATAAAAAACACGAGTCCGATGAAGTGTACCATGCCCTCTTTTTCCGGGGGCACCGGTTTGTGCGTAATGGCTTCCCAGATCAGGAATACCAGTCTGCCGCCGTCCAATGCAGGAATCGGCAGGAGATTCAGGATCCCCAGATTCACCGTAAGCATCAGGGTGATATTCAACATATTCACCAGTACATTCTGCCAGCCGTAGTCTTTTGTACTTTCGTAGGTTTTTCCCACGACATTCACGGCAATCCCGACCGGTCCTGCCACATCCTGTCTGGATACCTGCCCCTGCACCAGCATCGCCAGGCTCTTCCAGGTCATCGTCACACAATAACGCATCTCATACCAGGAATAACGGAAGCAGTCCAGTCCGGATAACTGTACAAAATCCGCATTACTGATACCGATCATATAACGCCCTGTACTCTCATCATACTTAGGCGTCAGGGTTGTAGTCCCTTTTACTCCGTCACGCTCATACTGTACCATGACATCCCCGCCCCGGTAGGTCAGCGTAAACAGCTGTATTTCTTCATACAGATGAATTTTACTGCCATTCAGAGAGAGAATTCTGTCTCCGGGCTGCAGTCCGGCTTCCTGCGCCGCACCGCCGTCCACAATCTCCGTCGCCACAGGATCACGGATCGTCGCGATCAGATTTACCATAATAAATGCAATAACAAATCCCAGAATGAAATTAAATACCGGTCCTGCCAGCACCGTGGATATTCTCGCCCACACATTGGCATTTAAAAACGATCCGCTGTGATCTTCCCCGTCTTCTTTTTCATTCAGACCGTCTTCACCCTCAAACATACAGGCTCCGCCGATGGGAAGCAGCTTCAGGGAATATTTGGTGTCTCCTTTTTGGAAGGAAAACAGATTCGGACCCATGCCCACAGAAAATTCTATCACATGAATCCCGTTGGCTTTCGCCAGCAGAAAATGTCCGAATTCATGTGAGATGACCACCACCCCAAAGATCAGTACAAACAAGATCAATGTAACCATTTATTGCCTCTCATATCAAGCTTTTATTTTTTAGGATCAGAATCCCTTGCCGTCGATATAACTGTAAACAGATGCTTCTGTCTCCAGGATCTCCTCCACGTTCGGATTGTCGATCACCTTATGCTGCTCCATGGCTTCCTGAATCAGCTCCGGGATCTGAAGATAAGCGATCTTGCGGTCTAAGAACAGTCCTACCGCTTTCTCGTTGGCTGCGTTATACACCGTAGGCATACTGCCGCCGATGCGCTGTGCATCATAGGCAAGCTTCAGACCATAGAAAGTCTCCATGTCCGGCTTCTCGAAAGTCACCTGTGCCAGTTCATAGAAGTCCAATCGTTTTCCGGGCATCAGTCTGCGATCCGGATAGAACAAAGCGTACTGGATTGGAAGCTTCATGTCCGGCGTTCCCAGCTGTGCGATCACTGCACCGTCCACATACTGTACTGCGGAATGAATGATACTCTGGGGATGCACGATGACCTGGATCTGATCCAGATCCACACCAAACAGCCATTTTGCTTCCATGACTTCCAGTCCTTTATTCACCAGGGTGGATGAATCTATCGTAATCTTCCGTCCCATGGACCAGTTTGGATGTTTTAAAGCATCCTCTACCTGAATATTCTGCAGCTGTTCTCTCGTCTTTCCTCGGAAGGGTCCACCGGATGCAGTCAGCAGAATTTTCTCAATCCTGCCCTTCGGTTCTCCGTTCAGTGACTGGAAAATGGCGCTGTGTTCACTGTCCACCGGCAGGATCTTCACACCCATCTTCGCCGCCAACGGCATAATGATGTGTCCGGCAGTCACCAGAGTCTCTTTATTTGCAAGAGCAATATCCTTTCCTGCCTCAATGGCCGCGATCGTAGGTCTGATACCAATCATGCCCACAATCGCCGTCACTAATACCTGTGCTTCGGGCATCACTGCGATCTCCAGCAGTCCGTCCATTCCGGTCACGACCTTCACAGGAAGATCCGCAACACGGCTGCGCAGATCCGCTGCCGCCTCCTCGCTCCACATACCTGCGATCAACGGATGGAATTCTCGGATCTGCTGCTCCATCTGTTCTACACTTTTTCCTGCTGCCAGTGCTACCACCTGCAGCTCCGGATTATTCCTCACGACTTCCAGAGTCTGGGTTCCGATCGAACCGGTAGACCCCAGAATTGCTATCTTTTTCATGTATTTTCGCTCCTCTATCTGAGTCCCATCAGCAAAATGGTAAGGAAATAGGTCATCGGTGCTGTCACCGTCATACTGTCAAAACGATCCATAATCCCACCATGTCCGGGAATCAGTTTCCCATAATCTTTAATATTATGGTTCCTCTTGATGGCAGAGGCCGCCAGATCTCCTACCATGCTCATCACTGCACCTGCAGCGCAGATAAAGGCAATGATCCATGTAATTGTCCGGTCCGGGAATGCCGTCTCCACAAAAAAATGTGCATACAGTCCACCGATCAGTGCTGCCCCGACGACACCACCGATACAGCCTTCCAAGGACTTATGAGGACTTAATTCCGGGAAAATATGCTTCTTCCCGATCAGCTTTCCGACGACATAGGCACAAGTATCGCATCCCCAGGAACTGATCAGGATCAGCCATACCAGATAGATTCCGGTCTCACACTCGCGGGTGAGATAGACAAAGGACAACAGCACCGGTGCATACAGGAAGGAAAATACCGCTGCCATGACCTGACTTGCCTCGTATTTCGGAAACAATGCCACATAACAGAACATTTCTGCCATGAACAGGCCCACGATACACATGAGCAGTAATGTATGATCCCTGGTAAAAAACAGTGTTGCGTAATATGCCGTCACGCCCACAAAGCCGATCCACTCCAGTGCATTAAAATTTTTTTCATCCGTTGCACATCTTAATGCCTTGGTAAGCTCTCTGTATGCAATCAGAGAAATAAGCCACAGCGGCACTGCTAAAAATATATTGCCGAAGCTGAACGTAGCCAGTGCAATGACAAGCAATACAATGCCACTGAGCAAACGGGTCCAAAACATAAGCTATTCCTCCTTCAGGCCGCCATATCTTCTGTCTCTATGATTATATGCTTCCACAGCCTTCATCAATTCTTCTTTTGTAAAATCCGGCCAGGGAACCGGAGTAAAGTAAAATTCCGTATAAGCCAGCTGCCACAGCAGGAAATTGGAGATTCTCTGCTCATTGCAGGTACGGATCAACAGATCCGGATCCGGTATCCCAGCGGTATCCAGATAATCTTCCAGCATATCCGCCGTGATGGCTTCCGGTGATACTTCCCCGCTTTGTACCTTTGCGGACAGTTTTTTCACCGCACGGATGATCTCATCCCTGCCACCGTAGTTGATGGCAATCTGGAAATGCAGACCGTCATTGTTCTTCGTAGCTTCTTCCAATTCCGCGATGCGGGTCTGAATGTCCTGATCCAGTCTGGTCTTATCTCCCAGAACTCTGACGCACATACGATTTTTTTCGGCAGTCTTCAGACAGGTTTTCATATAATTGCGCAACAATTTCATCAGCGCATCCACTTCGTCCTGCGGCCGGTTCCAGTTCTCTGTGGAAAAAGCATATACCGTGAGATACTGAATCCCCATACGGTACGCCTCCTCACAGATCACTTCTACCGTTTTGGCCCCCTGCACATGACCGTAGTTGCGGGGCATTCCTTTTGCCTTGGCCCAACGGCCGTTACCGTCCAGAATAATCGCTACATGGTTCGGAATTTTCAAATTTTCTTCCATAATTTCAAACCTTCTTAAATCCTTAAACTGTCATGATTTCCTTGGACTTGCTGTCGATCAGGGCATCAATATCTTTTACATATTTGTCGGTAAGCTTCTGAAGCTCCTCCTCCAGACCTTTGATCTCGTCCTCAGACACTTCTGTCTTTGCCAGCTTCTTGAAAGCATCGTTACCGTCTCTTCTGATGTTACGGATGGCTACTTTGCCTTCTTCCCCCTTCTTCTTTACTTCCTTGACCAAGTCTTTTCTGCGCTCCTCGGTAAGCTCCGGGAATACGAGACGGATCACGCTACCATCATTGGAAGGATTGATACCGATATCGGAGGTCATGATCGCTTTTTCGATCTCCTTGATCAGAGACTTCTCCCAGGGAGCGATCTGGATGATACGTGCCTCGGGAACAGTTACGTTACCTACCTGCTGAATAGGGGTGGGAGTTCCGTAGTAGTCTACTCTCAGCTTATCCAGTACGTGAGGGTTCGCACGCCCCGCACGAATGGCAGCGAAATCTGCCTCTAAAAATTCAAATGCCTTCTGCATTTTATCACTATATACCTGTACTCTTGCGTCCATAATTTCCTCTCTTCTGCGCTCTGCGCCTTTCTATTATTTTGATTTTATACAGTTACTTTCGTTCCGTTGAACTTACCCTTCAGGGTATTCACAATGCTGTTTTCCTCATTCAGGCCGAATACCCACATGGGCATCTTGTTATCTCTGGCCAGAATGGATGCGGTCATATCCACTACCTGAAGGTTCTTCGCAATGACTTCATCAATGGATACTTCATCGTATTTTTTCGCCGTAGGATCCTTGGCGGGATCTGCATTGTATACACCGTCGATTGCCTTTGCCAGCAGAATTACATCTGCCTCTACCTCAATGGCACGCAGGACAACTCCGGTATCGGTGGAAAAATAGGGATGTCCCGTACCACCTGCGAAGAACACTACCATGCCCTTTGCAAAATATTTGTTGGCTCTGTCCTTAGAGAACAACTTGGTAAAGGAGCCGCACTCGAACGGAGTCAGGATATTGGTCATCATGCCTACCGAGCGGAAAATCTCCGAGACATAAATACAGTTCATGACCGTGGCCAGCATACCGATCTGGTCAGCCTTTGTGCGGTCGATATTCTCACTGGAACGTCCTCTCCAGAAATTACCGCCGCCGATGACAATACCGACCTGGATGCCGTCATCTACCAGTTCCTTTACCTGCAGTGCCACCTTTCTGACGGTCTCCTCGTCGAATCCGGTCTTTTTCTCTCCTGCCAGTGCTTCACCACTGAGTTTCAGTAATATTCTCTTCATGATCGTATGCTCCTTATTTTGTTTTCTTTTTCTCAGGCTTATAATCGTCGAAGAAAGAAGTCGGGCTGACTTCCGCATAACACTGTGAGCACATACCTTCGATCACCGCACCATTGTTGATCTGTACGGACTTAGACTTAATATTTCCCATTACGATAGCGGAAGAATCCAAAATGACAGGTCCCTGTACATCGATGTCACCTTTTACTGCACCTGCGATGGCTGCGCTGGTAGCGGTAATGTTGCCGATGACAACAGTGCTTGCTCCGATCTTCACGGAGCCCTCGCTCATGATTTCGCCGTTGATCTTCGCGCCTTCTGCAAAAATCTCAGCTGCTTTGGAATTACCATTGATATATCCGGTAATGTTCAGTTTGCCCAGAATATCAATGTTTCCATTAATTGTGCCTACCAGATCCATAGATCCTTCGGAACTTACATCTCCGGTGATCACCATACCGGCAGTAATAATTGCGTTTTCATCTGATGCGGTCTTTACGTCCATTCTCTTCTCTGCTCCTTTGTTTTCCTCTCTATGTTCCTGTTCCAGAACACTTCCTACGGTCATATCGTTCTGAAGCACATGATCCAGATCCAGCGCTGCTTCTTCCGCAGACTGTTCCGGTGTCTCTTCTGCTTCCTCCACAGGCTTTTCTTCTGCATTTGCCTGCGGGATCTCAATAGAATCCAGGTTCTTCAGCATCTCTTCCAACGCTGCATTATCCTTTGTTGCATCTGTGGGCTGCTCTGTCTGCACTTTTTCTGTCGTTTCCGGCATATTCTTAACCGGTTGCTCTTTAGTCTCTGCGACGTCTCCCTGATTCAGATCTTCTTCCGGCATCAGTTCATTCACCGCCTGTGACAGATCTTCCTTCAAATCTGAGAAAAATCCCATGATTATGTACCTCCGTTTATCTCTTGTTCTATTATAAATATTTTCTATAATATAATGCAATTCTCCGGTTCCCTGAACTTTCAAAATTGCAATTATTCCACATGATGTACCGGCCTGGTATTCTCCGTGATCGGCAAGATCACCGTATCCGGTCTGGCCAGAATATTTTCTATGATATCCGGTAATGCTTCCACCGTAGTCGGTTTCTCCGCAGAGTCATGCAGCAATATGATCGATGTATCTCTGGTATCGATATCCTCTGTACAATTCTCCAACAAGGTATCGATAGACAGATTCCTGCTTCCGCCATCTCCGGAGGACACATTCCAGTCAAAATATTCCACGCCCTGACTGTCCAGATAATCAATAAATTCATGCATATCAATATTGCTGACCGTATTGGAGCTGCCCCCAGGGAAACGATAATAGACGCTTTCCACACCGGTCGCCTGGTAGATGTCGTCTCTGATCCGTGCGAAATCTTCTGTGAAACTATCCAGCGATTCATAGAGTTCTTTATACTTGTGGCTGTAAGAATGCATTCCCAGGGTATGACCATCCTCCACGATCCGCTGCAAAGCCGCCTCCGCTTCAGAGCCATCCTTTCCCACCACAAAAAAAGTAGCTTTCACATGATACCGGTCCAAAATATCCAGTATCTCATCGGTATAAATACTGGGACCGTCATCAAATGTCAGATAAACCTTGTGAATCATCTCCTGTCCGGGATCACTCTCCGGCGTATGCTCCGACACTTCACCGGAAGTTACTTCTTCCTGTGTTTGGACACCTTGCTGTATTGCAGTCTCTGACTGTAGCTGCTGCAACAGGGTCTGCCGTTCCCGGTCCCTGGCATCCAGTTCCTCCAGGCGCTGTTCCAGATCCCGCAAGGTCCCATTGATCGCATGCAGTCTGCAGATCAGATAGACACAGCACAGGATGGGAATCAACAGTCCTACGATCACAATGCCTATGATCATCTTCTTCAACCGCTGTACTCTTCTCCGCCGATCATCCGGCGCTGTCTGTTGGAGTTCTCTTGCCATGAATATTTCTACGTCTCTCTTCCTATTTTGAAATCTTTCCTTCCATCAGACAAGACTTCTGTAACAGTATAGCATATTCCACTTTTTTGGGAAAGAGATTTATGTAAAACTTTAAAAGCCGCGGCGGATATTCCTATCCCCGCAGCTTTTACCTCTATATTTCGATATTCCGTAATGATATTCCCCTCTGTGAATGAGTATTTCCTGTATGCCCGGGTTTTCTACCCTATTTCCTGCATTTTTCGCTCCGGATAATGCCCCATAATGAAATGTTGGAAAAAGAGCGCCGGAAGGTGATGGCTCCGAAACCGATACCATATCTCCTCCGGTACATTATCGAACTGGCAGATCTGACCGTCACTTGCGAACTCCATCTCCAACACCTGTCGTTGTGCATCGTACCCTGCGGATCTGATCATCGGATTAGCCAATATGTACCTTCTCATTGTCTTTTGTTCTCGCTTTCTGTTTCTGCTTTTGTCATCCCTGACAGAAATGTCCTTTACTATAATGCGTTCAGCTATATCTTTTCCCTGAAAGAGTTCCCCCTTTATACTTTCACGTTAAGATTTTGTCCCACCCACTATGACAATCGCAGATTATTTTATTTTTCCCTTCGTTTTACCCTTATGCAGGTCTTAGCATACTTTCTGAATACGTGTGCTGTATCCCACGCCCTCTATTACGGCCTGCAGATAACGTTTTTTCTACTGTCCGCAGCCCATACAATATTTAGTTTTGATCCAGTGTAGCAATATAAAAGTTTCGTTTATTGATAGTTAGTAGGTAAACTTAAATGCTCCCGTGTCGTTCACGACTTCTTCGTAGCCGTCTAAATCCGCATAATGTGTGCAGATGACACGGTAGGTTCTGTCCTTGATGGCTTCAGGATATTTTAAATCCGCAGCAAAAATTGCAGCATCAGAATCTTCTGCCCCATCTGAAATCAGTACCGTCTTCCAGCCATACCACATCTTCTGCTGCACCTTGATATCCTTGACACCTATAACCTTTGCAGCTCCTATACAAGATGTAGTAAAGGTCATACATAACCCCTCATCCATTTCAAATGCCATAATGATTTCGCAATCAAACAGCGTTGTTATAGGCTTCACATCCGAAATACTATATTCCGGACTCATGTTTGTTACTGTTACTTTCATAGTGCTATTCTCATTGAGATTCGCTTCCTCTGCATGTGATTCCTGTACCGGCACACTAAAAGCAAAAATCAGTGCCAATACCAAAGCAACCATTTTTCCACTCTTTTGTTTTCTTTTTCTCACTCGTGTTTTCCTTTCCTTCATAAGATTTTTTGCTACACTTTTAGAGGTTCAAACTGTCCCTCTATATAGTACATGTGATTTCTTCTTCAAATCTTACAAAGGACTTTAACTTTTTTATTAAAAAGTTGAAAAAGTTTTTAGAAAATTCTTTTAAAAAAGAGATTGAGTTTTTCACCCAACCTCTTATTACTGATTTCAATAATTATCCACTACCGCCTCCTGGTATTTGATTGCAATTTCCTTCAAAAAATCCTTATCATTTATTCCGACAACTGCATATTTTTCATTTCCATAATAAAAATAAATGATATAGCTTTGATTTCCATTATCCTCCTGCTTGCTGAAAACCTCTAGATTGATACCATCATTTTCAAATTCTTCACAAAACACATAGCCTGGATAAGTTTCTCTCACACGTAATATTTTCCGTGGATAAATTTTTATTTCAAAATGCAAGATTTCATCCTGTCCTTTATTAAAGAATTCATATATAGTGTCTGATTCATCCGCTTTAACGATTTGTATCCGCGACATAGTATATTGTTCTTCATACAATTGCATAATCTCGTATGGAATATCAACATATTTTTTATATATTTGAGGAACATTTTCTATACTATAATAATTCTCTTTTACCTTTTTTATCGAATCTCTTACATGTGTTTCCGGTGATGTTATCATCGTTGTTCCCTCTTCATTCTTATCCATCCACCAGAAGAATCCGCCATGCTTCTCTGCATTTACGGCCATCTGCCAGGAGCCTCCCAGCATGATCACAATCAATACAGCCGCTGCCATCGCAACAGCTCTGTGCTTCTGAAAATAATGCAGTATCTTATGCTCTTTCTTTTTCTCCGACGCATCGGCCTCTGCCAGAATTCTTTCCTCTTCTTCACGCTCTGCACAATATTTCCAAAAGTTATCCACCACTACATCCGATGACAATCTGTCTTTCTCCTCCTCAGGAGTCAGACTGTCCAGCAATTTCAATAAACTCTGAACTTCATCCGCATCAAACTCTTCATCGGAAGCTTCCATTGTATACCAATCTAATCGTTTTTGAATCTCCTGAATCAGACTTTCCTTGTCCTGTTTCTTCATTTCTGCTCTATTCCCTTCTGTATCTCATCGTCCGGCTTCGACGCCTGACCTTTATCCCTCTCTATTATATGTGTCTCTTTTTTGTCATTTCTTACAGACATTTTTTGTTTTTTGTCGAATACCTTACCGTCGTATATGACTTTTGCCACTTTCCCACGGAGTCTGTTGATTCGTACGCTCATGTTGTTCTCGGACGTATTTTCCAACTTTGCCATTTCCGGTATTTTAAACCCTCGTACAAAATACCGTGAAAAACGTTTCTTATCTTCTTTGTCCAGGTTATTCTCCAATACGATATCCAATTCTACTTTACCATATTGGTCCTTCGCCTCAATATGCTCATGCCCTTCTATAGGGATTTCACGTTGTAACTTTCTGGTCTTTTTATTAAAGTCCTGGATTTTGTATCTCGCCGTTTCAATCAGAAAACCTGTCTGATTGGGATGATCCTTCAGCTGATCCCACTTTTTATAAGCAATATAAAGCGTCTCCTGTAATACATCCTGTGCCAGAGACTTATCCAGTATCCGGCATTTGATGAAGTCATATAAGATCGCCTGATTCTCACGAATCAATCTGGTAAACTCCTGATGGTCTGCTTCCATCTCTTCTGTCTTTTTCTTATGCATTTGTCATCGCTCCATTATGAGGTTTTATCTTCTCAAAATTTCTCTTATATAATTTACCATTCATTCCTATACTAAATATAGGCGTTTTTACGATTCGTTTAAAATTTCTATTTTGTATCTATATATTTAGCTTTTTATAAAATCACTGTCAATTATTTGTCGCCGACAAAATCCGCTAATATTTGTGCCGATTAAGTGTTGACAAACAAGGTCGCTTTTGTTAGAATAAACCACGGTGATTGCATAACAATCACGTGATGCTGCTGTGGCTCAGTCGGTAGAGCGTCGCATTGGTAGTGCGGAGGTCACGGGTCCGATTCCCGTCAGCAGCTCTTCTTTAAAAAGTATGATCTTAAAAGTTATAGGCTTTTAAGATCATTTTTTTATTTCTCTATTTAACATCTTCCAATAACTGATGAACGGAAATATCCAGCACTTCCGATATATCCAAAATCACTTCCAGTGAAAAAGGCTGGTCACAATTAGGTGCTTCGATTTTGGTAAGGTAACTAATGCTGATACAAACCATATCCGCCAATTGTTCCTGCGTAAGTCCTCTGAGCTTACGGTATTTTTTAATTGTCTGTCCTATGCTCTTATACTCTTTTGAATGTTTCTGATTCATTTTCACATCTCCTGTATCTACCCTTACAATTCTAATAGATAATGTGAAAACGGAATTTCAGTTATAATGAAAGTTTCAATGCATAAAAATATCGACTCCTTTCTCCGGATCACCGGATGAAAAGAGTCGATATGAATACTGTTTTATATTAATTGCGACGTAATATGAATTTTCCCACCAGATCATTCAATGAGAATGCCTGTGCGGATAATTCTTCACTGGTAGCCGAAGATTCTTCCGCCGATGCCGAATTCGACTGTACTACCTCGGATATCTGATTCACTCCGACTTCTGCCTGTTCCATAGCCTGAGCCTGTGCCTTGGATTCCTCGCTGAGACGTTTCGCATCTGCAGCAATCTCCTTAACTCCTGTAACGATCTGTTCCAATGAGTCGGCTGCCGCTTCCGCTGCCATATTGCCGTTCTCAATCTCCTGCAACGATCCCTCGATCAGGCTTCTGGTATCTACCGCCGACTGTGCACTCTGCTCGGCCAGTTTACGGATCTGTTCTGCCACTACTGCAAATCCTCTGCCTGCATCTCCGGCTCTGGCTGCCTCAATCGCTGCATTCAGAGACAACAGGTTCGTCTGACTCGCAATATCTTCAATGTCAGCAATAATATTCTGTATCTTTTTAGATGTTTCATTGATCCGATCCATTTCTTCCATCAATGACTTCATCTGTGTATGACCTTCGTCTGCCTGCTTTGCATAGTTCTCAGCCTTTTGTGTAGTCTTCTGAAGCTCACCGGCAGTACGTGTGACCGAATCTGTAATATTGGTGATCGTTGCTGTCAGTTCTTCCACGGAACCCGCCTGATCCGTAGCCCCCTCTGCAAGTGACTGTGCAGACTGTGCCAGATTCTCCGCTCCGGCAGATACCTGCTTGGCAGCCTCCTCTACCTGTTCCAGCGTACTGTTCATCTGTCGGTTCATCTTGCGCATTGCATTTTTCAGCGCTCCAAACTGACCAACATATTTTTCCTCAATCTTAGTTCCTATTGCATAATTGCCATCTGCCATCTGGCCCAGCAGTTCTCCTGCATCCGTAATGATCAGATTCAGATTGTCTGCCATTTCTTTCGCCACCCGGATCATGTATGCAATTTCATCCTCTGTATTGCATTCCGGGAATTCACTTACCAGGTCTCCCTGCGCGAACGACTGAAGCCGGTCTGCCAGTGCCACCATCGGTTTCTCAATATCACCCGCCATTTTTTTGCCCAGTATGATAGAACTCCAAAAAGAGGATATCACAATCACAAGGATCACGATCAACATGATAAGTTCCATATGACGCAGATTCTTTTCTGCACGATCCCCTTTTTCAACACACACATTCATCAGATTCACAAATTGTGCGTAGACATTCTCGTACTGTGTTGTCAGGTCTCCGGTATCCAGTTCCTGTGCTTTCAAATAACCATCTGCATCATCTGATACAGCCAGTTGCAGAACCTGCTCATCCAGTTCCCAATAACCATCCAGTGCTCGGAGCACTTCGTCATATGCCGTTCTGCCTTCATCAAACCGGAGCGTTCTGTCAAGCTCCTCCATGTATGTATTGAACGCTTCCTTTTTCTCAGTGTGTAGCTCTGTCTGCTTTTTAATTACCGCTTCCTCATCATAGCCGACTACCGCGCGCAATGCACTTCTGCTTTCAGAGAAAGCCGTCATAGCTTTTCCGATGTCTCCCTGTGTAAAGCCATATCTGTTCAATGCCTTTTCATACTGTGACGCTGCTATCAATAATGCCACAACACCAATCATTGCCGCAATCGCCCCGATTACAGCTGCCTTAACAAATCCCTTCGTCAGGCGTTTTTTAATTCCCTGCTGCTTTTGTTTTTTCATTCAATCCTCCCCTTGTGCTGTAAAAATAAATAATGCCACAAGCCACTTTTATATACGTATTATAACACTTTATAATCAGCTCTTCAATGGTACGATAGTAGCCAAATCCAACTCTCTCCTAAGGAAAAAGAGGATTCCGAAAAATCCCCTTACTATGCTTTACATATATGCTGATTTTACAATACTGAAACTTGTCTTTGCAGTTTTTCTGTTTTATTATACTCGTAAATTAGTAACTTGTGAGTATAATCTTGTTCAGGAGGGTAAGTAAATGAGTCAGTTTTATTGCCGCGAGAATGATCTTATTCTATTCCATACTTCTTCATCATCGCTTCCAAAACTTCCGGATCAGTCAACTGCGTTACTTTATCTGCGTCTTCTCCGGCACTCATTTGTGATATTAAAGTCAGCAGATGTGTTCTTCCTGAACGTTCTCCTTCAATTCTACCTTCTTCTCTTCCTTCTTCTCTTCCTTCTTCTCTTCCCTGTTCTCTACCGTACTCATATTCTGCCTTGCGGAGTTTCTTCTCTTCTTTTTCTTTATCATATTCAAAAATGCTCACTTTTACTACCTCCGCGCGATTCTTTTTCAAAAATTCTGCCAGGATTCCTTCCCTGATGCATTCCGTAACTGCACGTTCTACCGCTTCATCCAACGGCATTTCCGCGACATACTTCCGGACTCTTGCGACATACCGGGCATACTCCTGCAGCACATGGCAGCTGTTCATCAGTTCTTCATTATGTCCGGCATTGATATTCAACATCGTAACTTTTAATTCCAGATCAGGCTCGTCCACCGGGTTCTCATAGGCATCCGACAGCCTCAGTTCCATCCGGTCCGGTACCTTGTGATCCAGTCCGTTATAAAATACCAGGAACTTCGGTGTGGGAATCTTCTGGATTCCGGACGAATACAATGACTTTCCATCCGCCAAGGCCTGATATTCGCTGGCTATGTAGAACAGATCCCGCAGCGGAATATTCGGGTTATAGGTTGACTGATGCTCGTACAAATACATTCCCATCTCCAGTACAAATGCCAGGTCATTCTTCATACCCATATATACAGCATTCTCTAACGTCACAACATTCAGCGCGTCCGGATCCCGGTAATCCTTCCCCGTCACTGCATTGTACAGGGAAAGCAGATATTCCGGTTCCGAGAATAGCATTCGGAAAATCGTATCCTTATACTTCACATTCGCCTTTGGCTGTTCTATCGCCGTTTGTTCCACCAATGTCCGTTCCGTCTGTACAGCTTCTTGTCTCTTCTTCGTCATCGTATCCTCCTGTTCTCATAGTACCTGAAAAAAAGGATAGACTTCTGCCTCCCCACCTGTCTCTCAACGCACTATGCTCTAAATGGTTAATTGGGTATAAAAGCATAGACTTCGTTGAAATGATATAGATGTGTGGATCAGCTCTCGCTGCCGAAATCGTCAGAATGTATGCTTTGTGATTATATTACATAGATTTCCGGTTCCTGTCAATTAACAAAATAGCCAAATCCGCACTACCTGAATTTGGCTACTTTGAATAGGAGCATCGCAGGCACCAAATTATCCGACGGTGCCGCATATATCGCAGTTATTATTTTACACATGTGTTTGTCTCAAAAATATCTATCAGAGCTGAAAGCATTGCCATTTCCTTAGATGCCTATGTATGTGTTTCTTGTATAATAAAAATACCTTTAGGTAATTTGTGCTTGCAAAAAACATTAATGAATCATCCTCTATACGATATATTACTATATCTAAATGCAATATCATTATATTTATACTTGCCACACAATAACTGAAAATCTTTCTGTAATATACAGTTGTTTGGACCGGCAATAACTTCTTTGATCGGCTTTTCAGATATGTCTAATAAATCTAATGGGAAAAATGGTATTATATCATTATTTAAAACATTAAAATCAATCTTATTTTTTAATATTTCTACCTTTTCATCAAATAGGATACCATTACTGCACTCCCCACCATATATTAGTTCCTTTTCTTTTGTTATAGGATATTTAAAAAATAATCTCCATTCATTTTCCTCTTGAAACGATATGTTTTTATATTGTAATGAATCCATAAAGACTATGTTAAGCATTTGTATAAAGAAAAATATCATATATTTTTCCATCTTGCTACCATCACAATGCAATTTATCTGCAATCCATTTGCGAAGACCTTTCAACTCATGCAATAAGTTATCTGCTTCAGATATAATAATATCATTTATTTCGTCTGCAGTTTTATATTTTACTTTTTCTATTGTCATAATATCTTTGTATCTTTCGCTATATCGCCTTAATTCTTGTTCCGAAAAACCAATAGAAACACCTCTTCCATTATCTGCATATCCTCTCCATTGACTCAACTTGTCCCCTTCTTCACAAAAACATATAACAAAATTAGTAACGCCACCTTTGTCAAATTCTACCTTAAAATAATCATACATTAAATGAAAAAATATATTAATTGCGCTCTCATCTATTTCACTGGCAAATTCAAATGGAAAAGGGTTTTTTTGATATTTATCTCTCATAGCCTCTAAAATACCTGGGAAAAACATATACACTTCATCATAATCGTTACTTTTAGTTATGTCACTCATTCTAATCTGTTTTCCGGACATAATCCCATACATTTTTTGTGTGCTACAATAATGATATAATATTCTTTCCATTTTTTTCACCTTTTCCCAGGAACCAGTTCTGCAATTGTGCGCACTCTATCATGAGTACCTTACCATAATATCACATTCATGAGATAATTGCCTCCAAATATTCGCATTTCCTTTGCATTCCTTTGCATTTTATATCAGGAGGTTCTCATGAACACTACTAAAAAGTTACAACAGGCCAACCCGACCAGATCAAGGGCATCCGCTGCATCCATCTTCTCAGATGTGATAATAACAAAGTAACCACACAGGGCTATCTCTTCATCAATGACCTGGTAGCGTTCCCGACCATACATGAACTCTTCATCATCCTGACCTTCATGATTGTTTCTTGTATAATAAAAATACCTAAGGGAGGAGGAATTTGTGCTTGCAAAAAACAGCTGCCTTTCAAACAAGGCTACGACAATCTGCGGTCAAGCCGCGGAGAGTCTGCGGCAGGTGCCGGTACGGCACGATAGGGACAGCAAATTCGCCGAAATCAAAGTGCGGTTTGCGCCTCCGACAATGTGCCGTCTGACATATGGCTACACCCTTTAAAATATCTAGTTCATCGATTCTTGATTTTGTAGTCACCGCCATTTCATCATTCCATCTTGTCATTTGCCAGTGCTTCTTGACTTCTTCTTAAATCTCTCTTTGCGTACCAAACAGGAAACAAGCCCTGCACAAGCATATGCAGTTTTGTTTTAGAACCTAATTCAGAATGAATAAGCACGCCTAAAAGTCTGCTTCTCAGATTATGTATACATTCATCATAGAGCTTTCGATTCTCCTCTACAGAATCAGTCGCAATGATTAAGAAAAGAACATATCCATAATTCTTCCAGATATGCCAGTTGACCGCATTTTCCGTTCTTTTAGTTTTTATCACTCTGTGTTCACCAATATATCTGATGTTCTCCATTGCATTGGTTCCCATCATAAGGTTGTAATGAGTAAGCCCACTGTTTGCGTTATTAAGACGATAGTTATAAATCTTCTTATGACCTACCGCTACCTTATTGGCACATGACGCTGCCATAGATGAGAAGTACAATCCCTCGCCTGACCACGGTCTGTTAAAATTGATATTATGTTCTTTCAATAATGATGCTTTGTAAATCTTATTCCATGGGCCAATTGGGAACTTCGGATAAATAATTCCACAGAAAGCTTCTTCTGGTGTCCAAACTTCAATTGCGTCCTTTTCAGTTTGTACGCGATCTCTAGTCGTGAAGATTTTGTCCGTCATTGCCATCTCAGCGCTGGTTTGATGAACTAAATTCATCAGATATTCAACATAATCCAGTTCCAGCCAATCATCTCCATCAATGACGAGAATATACTCTCCTGTAGCTTCCGCTAATCCTACATTTCTAGCTTCACAAGCTCCGCCGTTCTTTTTATGAATAACATGAATACGGTCATCCTGCGCTGCATATTCATCACAGATAGCTCCACTGTTATCCGACGAGCCATCATCTATCAATAAAATTTCTAGATTCTTCCATGTCTGATTGAGAATCGACTCAATCAATTTTGGCAAAAATTTTTCTGATTTGTAAATAGCAACAATTGCAGATACTTTTTCCATAAAGTCTCCTTTTCGCCGGAGCATGAACAAAGCATCTACAATCTCATTCAATTTAAATATGCAACATCTTCTTTATGATATTCTTTATCGTTCTTTTAAAACGATCGTAATCAGTTTCATACAGATTGACTACATCTTTAAATAAGAATTGGCTGTCATTCAGCATTTCCAGCGATCTCTTGTAATATTTTGGGTATTCGTAATCTGTGTGTTGCTGACCGAATCGATCTTTTATATCCTGTTTGGTAATCGTAATCTCATCACGAATAGCATCAAGTATCTCCTGGCCGCGTGAACTGTTCACAATGACCATAGAAACACCTTCTTCATTATCTTTAAAACGATTGCCCCAATAATCTCCGAGTCGAATATCTGCAGAGGATTTGTTTCTGAATGGACAGGTAAAACAAGATTCCTGATTAACAACACCCATCGAAAACAACTTTAAAAAAGGGTCTCTTTCCTTATGTTATACATAGGCTGTACCCCCAATTATATGCATATAATACTCATGCCATGAGTAAGCTTTATCTCTAAATGTAATATTCTTAATATCACCAATTGATGTCAATTTCATTTTTCTCACAATCCAGTTCTTATATTTCTCCCTCAGATGGTTTGTTGGAACACCATGGCAAAATATATCAATCAAAAGCACTCTATCTAAGAGATGTTTCTGTTCCAGAACGTTTCTAAGCCCCGCTATCTGACAAGGTGTGCCAAAGACAAAAAACTTCTTTTCCGGTGATTTCTTAAGAGTCTTGAACATATCACAGAATGCATTTAACACATTGCTCTGCAAATATTTAGAACCTCGTAATGCTTCCAACTCATCCATTCTGCTTACTACTCTGTGATTTACCCTTAATGTGTTATAGTCAAGTGCTGCACCACATACCTCATATCCACGTGACACTGCATAACATGCAAGCTTAGCAGCCACACCTCCAGATGAAGATTTCTTCTGATCCACTACATCTCCCCATGCTGCATACAACACACCGTCATCCAGCGACACTGCATTTGTACGTTCCATCGGGCATACTTTTTCACAAAAGTCACAATGAATGCAAGACTTTTCGTCCGTAAATGGTCTTAGAAATCCATCTTCGTTGTATTCAATTTTAATACATTCTTTGGGACACACGGAAGCACATGCGCTGCATCCGCTACAATTCGCCTTTGTATTCACCTCGAACACTCTCCTGTAAAAATTGTTTGCTTCTATCAATCTCCTGTTGAAGCATTGCCATGTGGGAATCATAATCAATTTCCGGCAATTCTTTTATTCTCTTAGTTCCATACTTTAGCTCGCGATCTTGCAAACCAGACATGCGTAGCAAATTTCGAATTCTTGAATTTGTGCCTGTAATCGGATTCTCCTTAAACCTTGCAATTGTATAGAATTGCTTTCTGTGAATGATAGAAAACACTGTCATATGAAATGAATCTGTAATTACATATTTTGCATTACGGAACAGTTCCAACAAATCTTCCAGTCCTGCGTCCGCATGGCGTTCTCCAGATTGATAGTAAGACATCCCACTATACGGAACATATACATACTTCATGTGTTTCTCGGCTGCGAATCGCCTAGCCGCATGCATATGTCTGATTGTTCCCTCCAGAAAGATGCCAAGCACATAATCCTCTTTGGATATCTCCCCTGTTGATGAAAGAATTGATGCCCAGTCATCAGAATCAAGCAGCAATGTCGGATCAACCACTACCATCGGCTTATTCTTTGAATACGGCTCCAACAAAGGCACTGCCTTATCTTCACGAACCGAAACCACATCATATTTGGAAACACTTCTTTTGATTTCCTGTTCTACCTCTGGGTCAATTGTCGTCACTCCCATACTGGGAGCATAGGATATTCTCCTTGTCGTAACACCGTCGTAGTCAGCAAAATAAAAACGATGATACCAGTTTGGATTCCAAATCTGATCACTGCCGCTGATAAGAAGATCGAAAGAGTTGAATGTGTCGATTAGGTCCTTTTCATTCTCACATCTTTTGGTAAGAACACAATTCTTTTGAATTGCATTTGCTAACTTCTTATCCCTACTATTAATCTCATCTTTAAAGAAAACATGTCTTGCAAATTTCTCTGCATATTTTTCAGGTTGAAATGCAACTTTTTCCAAAAAAGTTCTACGATTTTTTGCATACTTAGATTCAACCTCGCAGTTTACGATTTCAACTTCATATCCTTGTTTTCTTAAATAATACTGCAGTGCAATCGCTTGCAGATTAGTTCCATAATTAGATCCTGTGAACCAAGTAATAATTCCAATTTTCACTATCTATCACCAGCAATCATTTTATTATTGCTTTCTTTCCTTTATTAACTATTGCCATCAGATCTCCTGCATATAAAAGCATAATCAACAGCAAAAGACCTACCTCAACGCCATACATTACTATGCCATCAAGTATCAGCAGTATAACCGACTGCACCACAAGAAGCACATACGTCACAAGATCCCTTCCAAGATTTATCCTAAGCTTGATAAACTTCTTCGAATGCCAATACCGCATCACCCAAACTACGAAATAACAAACCGCTGTAGCAATCGCAGCTCCTAATGCTCCAAGGATTGGTGTCAGGACAAGATTAAGTATTATATTACTGACCGCGCCCACTACCGTTGACTGTGCAAATATCTTTGAATTCTTCACCGCTGAAAAGAATCCTCCAATATAACCGGACAATGAACCGAATACAATCGCTATCGTAAGCCAAGGCACATATCTCCATGCCACATAGAACTCCTTTGCATACAAGAAATGAGCCAGTATCTTGTCTCCAACTATAATCGCAGAACAGATTAAAACCATCATGCAGTTATATGCTCTATAGGTATTTGCAAAGAAACCATTCTTATCTTCCGGATCAAAATCCTTTACAGCTGACAATGTCCACGCCTGTGAAAAAATAGACTGGAAGATATTAAGTATTGACGGAATCTTTGATGATACGGAATAAATACCATTTTCAGCTAAGCCACAGAAAAAAATAACAATGTAACGGTCAGATGTATTGTTGATCCACCATGCTACAGAATTTGCGATCATCGGCTTGCTATAGTCAAGCATTTCCTTTTTCTCTGCTGCGAAGTCTGATTTTAAATCCGTATCATGGAACATGCCTGCACGGACAATCAGATATACGATCTGCGCCAACGGTCCAATGATATTAGCCCAGAAATATCCATTAAGTCCCCAGTTGAATACGACCAGGAAAATAATATTACATCCAATTGTAAAGATGGATACCAGCACACTGGATACCGATAAATCTGCGATTTGATCGATACCTCGAACATAACAGGTGACAACTCCGGACACTGTCTGTATGAAGAACATCAAGAAGAAGAAAACAGCATAATCTCTTATCAATATACTAAATCCAAAGATGTCGTTGATAACCAATCCGAGTGCGACGATTGCATTAGAAGCCATAAGAATCTTCATTGCTACAGAAACAATTGCTTTACGATTCTGCTTCTTATCCATTGCGAATCGTGCTACTGCATCCTGCACATTGAGTGTAAGAATCGGTATCAACACACCCACGGTTGTATTCATCAAATCATAGGTTCCATACTCTGTTGTTGTAAGAATGTTAGTATATAAAGGTACAAGGAAGAAACTGAGGAGCTTTGTTGCAAAACTGCTCAATGTCAAAAGCCCCATATTTTTAAATAAATACTTATATTGATTCATTCATTGCTTTCCTTCCCATGTATCTTTGTCCGAATCGAATCATTCTCCAATCCCATAAACTTTCATAATATCTAAACACCATTTTTCTACACCAAAGTGTTCACAAATATAAGCTCGCTGTGCTCTGTTTTGGATTCTTAGATCTTCTACCTTATCTCTTTGCATCTCATAACAGCGAATCAATGCATTCTTTAAATCATCGACATTTTCAGACTGTATCCATTGGATGCCCGGAATACATTTCATAGAATTCTGACCTGGAACATCAGAAGCTATCACTTGAGTATTACAGTATGCTGCCTCAACCACAGCATAACCAAAAGCCTCTGATCGGGACGGTGATATAAAGCATAGTGCGTGATTATAAACACCGGAAATATCTTCCACCACATGCTTAACTACAGCAAAATTGTTCCATTCAGCATCCACTGCATTTAGACGTTCCATTGCATCATCTTCATGATGTGTTAGAACTACAAGTCGTAAGTTATTTTCAGCCTCTTTGACCGCCTGTAAGGCAATATCTACACCCTTTTGTTCAAAATGTGTTCCAAAAATCACAACATCACGTGCAGGATCCAAAGATAAATCATTATTTTTCTGTCCATCTAGGCGATTCGTTGCAATAGCGTTCCTTACCATATACATTGTTTTCTTACCTCGACTCCTGCAAATATCGTCATAGACCGCATCACTTACACCGATTACCCAATATCCAGATGTTGCATGTCTATATAACAGTTTCTTTAAATATGCCTTCGCCATTCCAGGCAAACCACGCCGTACCTGCTCTTCAACAAAATTCACGCGCATGTGCTCCTGAAAAATCATAGAACAATGTTTTTCTTTCAAGGCATCCTTCACTATCCACAATGTTTTCCAATCTAAAAAATGCATATGAACAATTGTACTTCTATCCTTCACCATTTTCTTTAATGTTGCAGCCAAACTCTTAGGTGCAAAATCTACGGCGTGTACCTCATGCTGTTCAGCGAATTTTCCATCCTCTCCCCAATAAGAAAATGGAGCACTTTGGGGAAAGACATACGAAACAGCAACATTGTATATCTTCAACCTCTCTTCTAGTGCAGTCAATGATGCAATGAAATTACCACTATAAAAAGCTGCATAGTTTGCAACCATGATTAAACTCTGTCTGTCTGTCTGTCTGTCTGTCTGTCTGTCTGTCTGTCTGTCAAATTATGTGGTTCGCACATAGCCTGTCAACCCCTCTAATAATTTTTTTAACTTCTTCACGATTTCTGTTTCTTTGCTTTATCTTTTTCGTATTGTGATTTTTACGTTCATTTCCCTGCCATTTCCTTTAGTTTACCTTTTGCTTTGATTATTTTTTCTGTTATATCGGGACCAAGTAAATGCTGTAGTTTTGTCTTAAATTTGCTATATGATGATTGCCAACTGGCGGTATACCAATGAATGGATCTGGTATTGCTTGTAATATTGAGTTTACCGGTCGCATAATCCAATGGGCAAAAATACTCCGGCGGATAAACCGTGATGCCAGCCACTTCCTGAATTACTTTATTATGTTCATCATATCCATGCTTCTTTAAAATTTCAGTTATATGTGTGCATATAGTTGTGGTATCCATTACGCCACCTTTTATAAAATGTAAGCTATTGTAATAGTCCAAAATTTCTTTATATAGTTGTAAGCCAGGGGCTACGGCGATGCCTAAGCCAGGGTTTACAGCAATGCCTAAGCCAGCTTGGTTGCTAACCAGGCTTACACCCGACGGAGTCCCAACCTCTTGACCCATGAATCCACCTCTAGCAAGAATATCATCAAATGATTTAATGACCTCAACATCCGTATCAAAGTAAATCCCGCCATATTTATATAGAATATCAAAGCGAGCATAGTCCGACACAAATGCCCATTTTCCGGCATCATAAGCCTCTTTTACATAAGCATTGCAATTGACATCAAAATTTGACTCATTCCACTCCTTGATTTCATAATCTGGAAAGTATTTCTTCCAAGATACAATACATTTTTTTGCATCTTCAGCCAACGGATTACCACCAAACCAGCAGTAATGTACTATTTTAGGAATCATATTGTTTTTACCTTCATTTAAATTCAAGTCCACTATTGTTTTTGCTGACACTGTTACTGTCTACATGTAGTTAAAATAATAATTATACGGCAATGCATTATACCAATTTTTCTGTGTCATTCCCCATATAGTTATCACTGTATACAACAGCACAAATAATATAGTAAATATTATTCTGGCATTTTTACTCTTCACCTCTTTCAAAAAGGCAGGTATGTAAAATATTTCAAACGGTAGCACGTAATATAATACTCGCCATGTAATGGGTATCGCTATCGATAGTAGAGCAATACACCATGGCAGGAGCTGAATATTCATCATTACCTGGAATGACTCTGAAACAGGTCTTTTTTTCCAGGCAATGTAGGCATATGTTGATATAGAGATGACAGATGTAAATATTATTGCAGAGGTTTGTGTCTGTGCTTTCCATTCGACAGATGTCAAAAAATATTTATAACGTGTGAAATTCAAAAACATCGCTACAATGTTATAAAATATGTTTCCCCCTACTATACATCCCAATGCTGATATACTTGCTCTTTTTAAATTTATATCAAAACTTCGAACAAAATAAAACGGTATCGCAATTAAAGCTGAATAATGAAAAACAAATGCTACTGTAATGCCTATCAAATATCTCTTAAAATCCTTCTCGAGAATATATTTATACGCATACACAACAATTGCGACGGCAATATACTGTCTTAATGCATTGTACCCATCAAAATATAACCCGGTTGCAAAAAATAAATATACCGACAATGCTGGGTTTTCTGAAGTTTGCCAAATTGCCACATAAATAAAGCTGCATATAATTGCGGCACTCACTCCATATGTCAAAAAATACTCACCTGGCCAAATGAATCCACAAAATTTCAACAACACCCAAAAGCCTATTTCTACGCTTTTAAGTGATGAGAATGATTCAGCCAGACTCCCATGCCGTTCAGCAAATTTCATCATTCTTAAGTACATAAGATAGTCGGCACCATTATTATACCTAAGCATAGCAACCACCACAGGTATAGCTATCGATATCATCAAAACAATTATTTTCTGTCTCCTCGTTACATGACAAGCCAACCACATAAAAAATACAGAAAAAAATATCATTGGAATATATATCATCATGAATATTTTTTACTCTCCTTTTCTCAAGCAACCGGATACTTCTTTTTATAAAGCTTATAGCAAAACATATACACAGGATAAGAAAGTGCAAACAAACTAATCTGTCCTTTCCTTAATTTAGAAATATAATTACACTTCCAAACCTTAGTAAGATTTTTCCTTGCGAATTTCTGTACCTCAGCTTTTACTTTATGATCCTTGTATCCCGATGCAATCATCATATTCACAAAAACAATTTCCCATGTGATTCTAGCAACTGCTATATTAGGAACCTCTTGCCCATACCTTGTATGTATATATTCATATTCTTCCTGAATCGCATCATATAGGTCGTATGTATTTCTATTAAAGTCACTATGGCCAATTGATCCCACTCTCTTTCGATAATGGTACATTGGTTTCGTGCAATAAATAATTTTGTTGCACTGGTCTATAAGCTTATATGTTGTAAATTGGTCCTCAAAAAGCTTCCCCTCAGGACATCTCACACTCATCCACAGATTCCTCATATACAGTTTCCCACACACACACGGAGTCAAATAGTCGTTAAACAAAAAACAGTCCAATGCTTGTTCCTTTGTATATACAAAGACTTCACCATTATACTTAGTTGTAGTATGTGTTCCGTCTTCATAAAAACTATCTGGTGATGTGCAACTCATCTGAGCATCATGTTCTATAAGGTTCTTGTACAAACGCTCTATCATTTCATCCGAAATCCAATCATCACTGTCTACAAAGGTGATATACTCCCCCTTGAAAACATCAATAGCAGAATTTCTAGCACCAGATAACCCCTTATTTTCTTGGTGGATTACTCGTATTCTGGAATCTTTCTTTGCATACTCATTACATATCTCTCCACATCGGTCAGGTGAACCGTCATCCACTAAATAAATCTCTAAATTTGTATAGGTTTGATTTAAAATACTATCGACACACTCAGCTAAATATTGTTCAACTTTGTATATTGGAACAACAACTGTTATTAGTGGTAAGCTGTTATTGTTAACTTTTTCCCCTGTCATCTACAGCATCCTCTGTTTCGTCTTCTTACTAATTTTCCTTTAATCCATCCAAGCATATTTTTCTTCATAACAAGGACAGAAAAGATTCCTGCTTTCCGTGCTCCTAATAAATCCGCTTTAGGACTATCACCCAAATGAACAATATCATTTTTAACAATATCTTCATCTTTCAAAAGTATCTTGAACAGTTCTGACGTAACCTTGTTCTTTTTATATTCACATGACACATATAGTTTCTTGTATTCATTTATGCCTTTTTTTTTCAACAACTCATCTATAAAATCGGATTTCAAGTACATATCTGAAACCAAAAATATATTCTTGCCATCCGATATGCATTGTTGATAGAAATTATACATGCTCTTTTTTACATGTATATGCTCATCTTCTAATCTAAGTTCCACACTTTTTAAATATTCGCAAGAATCCCCTTCGTATTCGCGATAAATATCATCTATATTTACCTCTTTGGATATGCTTTTATTTCTTGCTATTTTTTCTGCTTGGATTCTTTTGATTCTAAAATTCGGCTCTCCAGTCTCCTTTTCCACAAGAGCAAAGATATCTAGCGGATCAGAAACATCTCGTTCAATTAGGGTGTCAAAAATATCAAAGCTTATGTTTTTATATTTATGCAAGATAAATTCTTCTAATAATTTATTCATTTCTTTAACATCCTGTAAATCCAATAGTATGGGAACGGAATCTTAAATGCCGACTTTAAAAATCCATTTTTCCAAGGGCTATTATTCAATGCATGCATGAACTCTTGTCGACTATATTTATATATAGGTTGCTGACAAACATAATATTCCCTAGTACCATCCGTATTATAAAAGGGAGAAAACAGTCTAACATCTTTTAATGAGGGGGATACTCCAAACTGTACCAGTTTGTATGCCAGTTTTTTATCATCAATCGAACAATTTGCATTTTCTTTCACAAAATCCAATGCACCGTCTTGTAATTTCGAGATGCATTTTTGAATTTCCGGACTACCCGCATACTCATAAGCATTTAGCACCGGTACAATCTTTCCGAATTCTTTTCTGTAACCGTATGTTGAACCTTCCAAGCTTTGAAAAAGTCTTTCTAAACCACCGGCAAAACAAAGTACTTTTTTTCTCAATTCATGATCATTTGTATCATATAAAAAACCATGCGTTTCTCCGTGCAAAGTCTTATTTGGTAATATACCAACATAGAACCCCATTAATGACACATCCATGTTATGGCTTTCTAAATAAGTTTCTAGATAGTATTGCATACTTCCTTTCCAACCTATATCAACAATGCCGACTTTACCGAACATTTTATTCTGTAATAAATACTGAAGCAGCAATTCATCTTGCTCTTTAGATTTTTGCTTGATTTCTTCACATAAATTATCATATATAGTTTTCAATTGAGTATTTGTTGCGAGTGCAGCAACATCATAATCCTGTTTCAACTCTAATGAATATTTTTCAGCTATGCCAATTCTTTCATTTTCATCAAAACCATAGTATTCCAGCAATCCACCAAATGAGATGTATTTTTCTGCACTCACATATTTAAGACTTTCTTCATAACTTTTGCACCGATGTAACAGTGCCTGTCGTATACTCTTTCTCGAAAAATACACATACGCTTCTTCAATATTACTTCTAACTATCAGATGAAAAGCCTGCTCCATCATCCAGCCGTCTCTAGCAAAAAAAAATACTTTTTGAATTTCTTGTTTTTTTATCTCATTATACAACCATCTTGTAAATCCTAATAAAAATGGGCCAAAATACGCCCTGCCAAATTCATAGTATTTTTCTTGTTCTAAGTTATTAATCTTATACATTAAGACTCCCTATTAAAGCTACTGTCAGCATCCATAAGAAGAACCCATTCATACCTTTCGCCTGCTGCTCATTTCATTCCATGGTTTAAAGCTTTACAATGACCGATGTTATTATGAAAATTGGGAAATTCCACTTTTTCCTTCAACACGTCCGCTATGCTTTGATAAAATATCTTCTATGATTGTTTCTCTACTTTCAACGTAGTTATCAAAAAGATATACTTTATCAACGCTGTTATAATAATTAAGAATATTTTCTTTCCTTATTATCTGACTCATACAGAGCCACTATCGAACACGTCTTCATTTACTATCTCTCATTTATTATTGGTAAGAAGAAACTCCATAGACATGGATAGAATCTCTGTAAACTTATCATCAGCAGCATATACAACATTCTCATGCTGCAACCACCAATCTGCTAATTAGAAAGCTTGCCTCTTCTTCTGCCCCCCGAACTAATTTTCGGTCTTATAATTCCATTGGCAAAATATATGAACAAATAACGCATATCGCCTTTCAAAATACTGTAAATAAAACGGCTGATCTTTCTTGCAAAATCCTTGTTACTTTCCCAAAGTGGACTGTCCGACCATTCTGTGTTTTTCTTATATTGTCTCCACTCATTTGCATACTTGTGTTCGCATCCTTTGACCCAAGGGCGCTCTGATGCAAATGAATTGGTGAAATGGACAATTCCAGGATTTTCTAGTCCAACCTCCACTTCATTTCTTTCATATCTGACTTCGTCTTTTTTCATCATCGAGAATCCGTCATATCCAAAATCAAAAAACTGGGTTGTAACGTTATATTTAAATGGAAGAATGGAAATTTCATTCTTCAAAACATGATTGATAACCCCCTGGTCCTCAAAGGATACATCTCCTTCCATTTCTTCTATATATTTGACAAATTTTTCCATTATCTTTTCTTCTCGCCATTTCTTTAAATCAACAAGAAGAACACCAGAATTGAAGTAATAATCTGACTTCTTCAATCCTATCTTTTCCTTCATCAATGGAGCTGTAGGCTCAGCCACTGCTGCACATCCATCAAATTTTCCTTCCCACAAATCAGTCAGGTCTTTTCTTACCATTGTGTCGCAATCAAGATATAAAAGTTTCTCAACCGATAAGGGTAATATCTGTGGCATGAACAGTCTGAAATATGCAGTCAAACTTATTTTGGATTGACACGATAATTCCCGACCTGCATACTCCTTTAAGTTCTTTAATGGCATAAAGTGAATTTCTCTTTCATGTCTCTCAGCCTGTCTTTTTAACTTCTCTACACTATTTTCTTTAATGCCATTATTAAGAACGTACACAACTACATTCTTATTGTACGTAAGAAGTGATTCCATAGAAACAGAAAGCATTTCCGCGAAGTTCTCGTCCGAAGCATACACAATATTCATCTTGTTGCTTTCAGTCCTTTCCATTTTTCTTTAGTTCTCCTCTTTTGCTCGCTTTTCTCCCACATAACACCTCACCTAAGCTACATATTAGTAAAGCAACCATTGTGATGTGGATGAAGTTATTGATGTACCTCGTTGCCTCCAAAGCCATCATCTTGCCTTCGATCACTTATTTCCACAGTGTTTAGATACCTTGCTAACTCCTTAAGAGACCGATGGAAATCTCACACTGCTCCATCCTTCTTGAGCACCGCTCCTACGGTCTTCCACAGTATCTTCAGATCCTTTCCGAAGTTCCAGTTCTCGATATATTCCCGGTCCAGCTTCACGACTTCGTCGAAATCGGTGATGCTGCTCCGTCCGCTGATCTGCCACATTCCGGTGATGCCCGGCTTCATGGCGAGTCTGGTACAGTGTCTGAGCTCGTACTGTTCTACCTCGGAGACGAGGGGAGGTCTGGTGCCTACGAGGGAGATGTCACCTTTGAGTACATTGAAGAACTGTGGGAATTCGTCAATGCTCCAGTCACGGATGAAGTTACCGATTCCCTTTTTATAGGTACCATCCGGCAGGATCCTGCTGCCGATGATGCGGGGATCATTATCCATCTTGAACATCTTGCCATCAGACATTTTATTCTGCTTCATGAGCTCTGCCTTACGTTCCTCCGCATCCATATACATGCTGCGGAATTTATAGAGGCGGAACTGTTTGCCATTCTTGCCCACCCTGATCTGGGAGAAAAATATCGGTCCCGGAGACTGGATATAGATTGCCGGTGCCAGGAATATACACAGGATACCGGTCAGGATACATCCGATCAGCCCTCCTGTGACATCCAGACAGCGCTTCATGAACAATTGTCTGGGAGAGGCATAATTCATCGTAGCCGTTATTACCGGCATATCTCCCAGCTTTTCCATGATGATCTTCCGTCCGGATTCTGTCAGTGCATCGGGGACCCGCACGTGCGTTACAGTACCCATTTCCAGGAATTGTCTGACCAACGGTTCAGCGGATGCATCTCCCGGTTCCAGGTCTATGTAAATCTCGTCCACCCAGCCGGTACGGGTATATTCAATGACGTTATCAGCATTCGCTATCACCGTATAGTTTCCGATCTGCTGTCCCATCATATCCGCATCTACGACTGTGATGCCCAGGATCTGGTAAGAAGCATAGGTCTCTCCCTGCAGCTGCTTGGTCAGAGCAGCCAGACGGTCTGCTTTGGTCACGATGATCAGAGAACGTTTTGATGCATACCTGTTATGATGCTTCAGGTATGTCTTCCAGAGGGTTCTTCCTACATAGCTCAGGATCCAGTAGAATACCATAGTCAGATATAGTACAGTACATGAGAACTGCTCAGCGCTCTGCACGGTGACCAGATAGATGGCAAACAGTGCGAAGACCTCCAACACCTGCTTGGATGTCTGGATGGCCTCGACCCAGAAGCCACGCTTCATGACATTATGCAAATTTTCAAAAATGATACCAATGACGATATCTATCAGCAATAGTACGATTGCCATACCGGCATACAACTGATCCGCATACATATTACCGATCCCATGACGGATGCAATATGCAATATAAAAGGAGAGCTGGAGAACAATGATATCCAGTATCAGAAAGTCTGCATGTTTTAGCCAGCCACTGTACTTTTTTTTATACATGTTTCTCCCCCTCCTGTTTTATCTTCGTTTACTCTTCCGTTCCGTAGTTACCGTAATATTTGCCATAGTACTTCCCGTAGTACTTGCCATAATATTTGCCGTAGTATCCCTTGCCGCTCATCTCTACCTTATTTAACACGCAGCCGAGGATCTTGCATCCGGTCATTGCCAGCTGGTCCTTGACCCTCTTAGCGAATCGGTAGCTGATCTCACCGCAGGCGAGGATGATCACCGCGCCGTCACAGAATTTGGAGACGACCGCAGTATCGATAACGCTTCCGAGCGGCGGTGTATCGATGATGACCATGTCATACTTCATACGGCATGCCTCTACCATTTTCTCGAATCGGGAATTGCCCAGCAGCTCACTGGGGTTGGGCGGTACCGGTCCGGCGAAGAGGAGATGGAAGTTCGGAATATCCGTCTCACAGATTGCCGTATCGAGATCTACTTTGCCGACTAAGTAATTGGTCAGTCCAAAGCGAACTTTACCTTTTTTATGTCTGCCCCTCATGACACTCTTACGCAGATCGGCGTCAATGAGGATTGTTTTCTTTCCATTCTGTGCAAAGGATTTGGCAAGCTCATAGGACACGCTGCTCTTGCCTTCGTTCGGTGTACAGCTGGTCACACAGATGACCCTGATATTTTCTCCGGAGAATTCGATGTTCGTTCGGAGCGTTTTAAATGCTTCTTTGGTACGGAAATCCTGTTTTTCCATTTTTAATTCAATGCTCTGCATCTTCCTGCTCCTTTTCTATATCTACGACTTCGATGGTCTCGTCCGCTTCCATCCGGGGCTCATAGTTTTCCTCTTCCTCCTTTGATCTCCGGGATTTCTTTTTCTTCTCCACGGTATCAAAATTAGGGATCAGTCCCAGGGTAGACAACTCCAGATATTTCTCAATGTCCTCGGAAGACTTGATCGTATCATCCAGCAGATACTGCATTATGATAATACCGGCTGACAGGATCACGCCGATCAAGGCTGCGATCACAGTCCACTTCGGGATTGAAGGCTCACAGGGTTTTTCCGGCAGGTTTGCCTCATCCGCTACATTTACAGCCTCCACATCCGTCACATCCTTGATATGTACCGCTGCAACATCACGGATGCTATTGGCTATGATCTGTGCATTGGCAGGATTCGGATCCTTTACCGTGATGCTGATGATACGGGTGTTAGAAGTATTTTCTACGGACACTCTCTTTTTCAGACTCTCGTAGCTTTCATCCAGCTGATACTGTGCGATCACCTTTTCCAGTACAGTACGTCCCAGGATCAGTTCCTCATAGTCCTTGGTCAGCTGGCTGGCCAGCTGCGCATCGCTGTAGGTCATGCTGTTCTCATTCCCTTTGCTGGTAGAGATATAGATGCTGGTGGTGGATTCATACTGCGGTGTGATCAGAAAAAAGCTCACCGCGAATCCTATGGCACCTGCCACGATGGCTGCGAGAATAATGATCCAGGCTTTGTGCAGGAGCAGACCGAACAGATCCTGTAAATCGATTTCAATTTCATCTTCCTGATAAGAAGTCTGCATGGTATTTTTCCTCTCGTTATACATAAATGAGTTCATTAGTTGTGTGCCAGGAACCTCCGGGCATTGCCACCCGTAAGTTCCGCGGCATAGATATCTCCATATTTTCTGCGGAGTAGCTCCGCACATTTCTCTATATAAGGAGCTCTGCCCTCCGGTCTGTGTGCATCTGTGGATACGAAATCCACCAGACCGTTTTTCAGCAGGCTCTTCACATTCTGTTTTGTAGTAAAACCGTTATCTCCGGTCACGGAAGCACAGTTCACCTGGATCAGTGCCCCGATCTCCCTCATCCACTGGATGGCGGCGAATTTCCGCTCCATCAGATTCCGGTATCTCTCCACATGGGCGATCACCGGCTGATAACCGAATCCCATGATCTCTCTGACTGCATTGCGGATGTATTTTTCCTCCGCATAGGGTTCGAATTCTACCAATACACAATGGGAATCTCCCAAGGTGATGATCTTCCCCTCTTCCATCCATTCTGACATTTCTTCTATGTAGTAATACTCTGTGCCTTTTTTTAAGGTGATCTGAATTCCTTCTGCCTCGGCCGCCTTCTGTACCAGGCGGATCCGTTCCTCCACCTTTGCAAGCGTCGGATGTCCCTTCCCCGGCATACAATGGGGAGTGGTATAGATCGTGCCGATGCCTTCTTCTACGGCTACCCGCAGCATGGCAAGTGTCATTTCCATGTTTTTCGAACCATCATCCAGACCCGGCAGTATGTGGGAATGCATATCAATATATTCCATGCGATATTTCTCCTTTTTTTGATCCCGGCATGGCGCCGGAGCGCCACACCGGTCTCATAGAAACCACTCTACCTTTTTACTTCAATTTCATTCTTATTTCATTTATGACCAATACTTCATAAGGCCTTATGAAATTAAGTTCGTAAGAATATCTTAGAACTCGCCGGTCTTGGGAGCCTTCACTGCGGTTGCCGCAACATCAGCTGCATCAACTACCATGAATGCAACGGGAGAGAAGCTGGTGAAAGTACCGGTTACGGTGAGGTCATCACCGAGAACGCCGGAACCAACTACTTCCCAGGTGTAAGGTGCGTTGGGCTGTCTGTGAAGAACATATACCATATCACCCTTCTTAGCGCCGGGAACCTTGAAAGGAACCTGTACGCCGCCTGCAGGGATCTCTCCGCTGTAGGATACATCAACTGCTGCTACCAGTTTAGCGCTGGTAGGAACGTTTAAGTCTTTCAGCACGGATTCTGTAGAGGTTACGGATACAACCTGCTTAGCAAGCTGCTCAGAAGGAACTACTACAGAAGCTGCTGCTACGGAAGTCTTAACTTCCTTTGCTGCTGCTACGACATCAACACCGGCAGCGGTCTTTACAACAGGATCAGCCTCAGGGCTGTTTGCTGCGAAGGTAGGAACTGCCATAGCTACGGTCATAACTGCAACTAATAACAAAGCATATACTTTTTTCATTGGACATTTATCTCCTTTCGTAGAGTATAGAATGGTTTCTATATATAAACGGCTGTTTCCAACCGGTTATACCGTGATTAATATTAGTTTACTTCCTCATAGAACACATCGAGGATCAGTTGATACAGAGCATCATCATCCACGTTGAACTCCGCATATTCCTCTCCCTTGGTGACTTCACCGGCGATAGTGTAGATATTGTCGGTATCAAAGGAGCTGTTCATATATTCCGTGCACAGATATACTGCCTGATCCAGGCCGATACTGGTCACCATCTGCTTCTCCGCGGTCTGGTACAGCTTCACGGGAAGGGTCATATCTTCCTTCATGCCCTGCTTTAATTGGTTGACGAAAGCAACCGCATAAGCTTTCTGTCTGGCAATACGCTTATTATTGGAAGCAATATCTGTAGACTTAAAGTCACGGTCATGAACAAAATGGTATGCCAGATTGCCCTTTAGGGTGATGGTCTCTCCCGCAGTGAACAGTGTCGGCTGCATCACTGCCAGATCCTCCGGCACGGTCACGGTCACGCCGCCTACCGCATCATTCAGATCTGCGATGCTGTTCATGGACAGTGCACAGTAACCATGGATTGGCAATCCGTAGAACAGTTCGGATACCGTCTGCTCCATGAGCTGGCAGCTCCAGTCCCTGCCGTTGCCGTAAGCATACTGCAGAGCCAGCTGTTCGGTCCGATCCTCCACATAACTTCCGTCGGTAGCATATACATGTACCGGCACCATGGAATCTCTGGAGATATTGATGAGTTGAATTGTCTTCGCTTCATCATCCAGCACTGCCAGGATCACGCAGTCCGCCTGTCCTGCCTTACCGGGTGTCTTCTCCTTCGCGATGCCGTCACGGCTATCGATTCCCAGACAGAGGATATTCATAAGATTATCTTTATATTGGTAAGTCTTACCGTTGTAACGGATCTGACCTTCCTGCAATTCATAGGATTCTTCCGCTTCCTGTGCTTCGGAGGCTTCGGAATTTTTCTCATTTGCCTCTTCCTGCATCGCCTGTGCTGCATCAGTGCTGTTGCCCTGTGCATGATGAAGCAGGCTTGCACGGCCGGTGGTTCTCCACACGTTGATGAGGATCACCGCGATCACTGTAAGGATTGCAAGCAGTGCCAGCAATATTCCCAGTGCGCATAATATCTTCGTCCGGACACGCTTTTTGTGCCGGATGACATGCTGCTTATTGTATTCTGCCGCTTTCCGGCCTGTCAGTTGGGATTCGTCACGTTCATCTTCAAGCGGAATATCTATGAGGCTGTCTCTGCTTTCTTCCTTCTTCATAGTCTGTCTCCCACGCATAAAATACTTTGTTGGTCTATTCTGTTGCAACTGCCGCCCGGGCAGTCTCCGTACCCGGTTCTCTGTCGGTCAGCACGGCCTGCACCAGGAGTCGGTTATTCGGCTGGCTGCCGATACAGGTCACTAATGTAATGATCTGATCGTCCGTTGTCACAGTGATGTCCTTGTCAATATTTGCACTCATATCGCGGGTGCTGAATATGGAATCCAGGTATTTCTGATAGACCTCCGGATCCGTAAAGTCAAAGCTGTACAGCAGGTGTCTGTCATCGTAGATATGGGCTGCAAAAATGGTGTAATGCAGTACTTCTCCGGGCAGATAGATCACCACTTCTCTATTCGCATCAAAAAAGTCCGGATCTTCGAATTTATGTAACTGTGCGAACATGGAACCGTTTTTCATGTTGTGTCCATAGATCACGGTATTATTGTCTGTGAAGTCCTTACTGTTCATATTCTCGGTGTAGATGCAGCCGGGATATCCATAGGAACCGTCAATATTATGCATGAGATAATAAGAATTGTCGGATGCATGCTGCAGGATCGGATAATCAATATCCGTACCGGGTACGGTGATCCAGGCATAGACATCCGGGTTCACCTCCTGAAGCTCTTCGAATTTCACAGGGATGACTTCGCTCTGCTCTTCTGTCGCAGTCTCGGTCTCTGCCGTTTCCGTTGTCTTCATGCCTGCCAGCATTTCGTTGATCTCATCCTCGGTCATGGCACTTTTTGCTTCCTCAGTTCCCTGCACAGCGCTATCCGTTGTGCTCTCAGTTTCGGCAGCCACATTGTCCGTCGGACGATTATAGATGATATGAGAGATTCCGCTCGCTAAAAAATAAGCCATGGTCAGACCGGCCACGCCCACGATTACGGAAATGATTTTTTTATTCATTAGTATTTCCTCTTTCCAGACTTTTTCCGGGCTATTGTAAGAATTCCCTCTGTCACTACGTTTTTAACGTAATTTTAATTTCTGTTTTAAACGTATCCATTATATACGTTTAAAACTGGTATTGTCAATAGTTTACGGTATTCATAATGTAAATGGGAAAAGTTCATAGAAAATGCTTTTATGATTACACTAAAAATATGGGGCAATTCATGGGGATAATGATATTGGAGGTATAAATGAAAAAAACATATGATCGACTGGCTGCCGGTGACCGAATTCGTCAAAAAAGGAATCTGTTAGGATTTACGCAGGATGAAATGGCAGAAAAAATAGACCGTGCTGCAAAATATTATGCCGATATCGAACGTGGCAGCTGCGGCATGAGTGTAGAAACTCTGATGGCGCTTTCCGAAACTTTAGATATGTCACTGGATTACATTATTTACGGAAAAGAAATCGAAGAAAACGGATACCCCGGGCAAACCGCCGAAGTATCCGCTATTTTAACTATGCTAAATAATTCCGAACAAAGAGAACGTGATTATGCACTCAGACTTTTGAAGCTTTTTCTGGCTTATCAAAAATAAAACCCTGACTAGTTAAAACCAAACAGCTTCTGACAGATCTTGTACCCCTCTACGGAAATCTTGCGTCCGCCTCTTCCGGGCAGGTTCATCGTTCCGCCCATGATGCCATTGCGCATCCACAGGTACAGTCTCTTATCCTTGCTCTTAAGATACTCCCACAATTCTTTCTTCTTATCCAGGTGTTCCTGAGTACCGGAGCGGATCAGCAGAACGGATGACACTGTCATAATAATTTCCAGATAGTTACGCATGTACTGATACAGGCGTCTGTTCTTGACCAACTCCTGTTTTTTTGCCACAAGATAATCGATCATCAGCTTAGTCACGCGGATCTGCTGGTCGATACGGGAGATCATGACCGTCTCGTTCACGGACTGATCCTGTCTTCCTATATAATATCTGTAGAAATTCACATCCAGATAATACATATTTTTCACATAAGGTAACGGTTCAAACACATACAGATTGTCCACATAGAAAGTATGCTCCGGAAGCTTCAGTCCGCATTCCTGAAGCAGCTTCGTACGGAAGATCACAGAATGCATCAGTATGTAATGTCCCTTGATAAAATGATGGCAGTCCTTCCAGGTGAACATCCTCTCTACCGGCAGAATATGACGGTACTGAATAACTTTCTTGCGACTCTCGCCTTCCTTCTCATAGACATAGTTGCTGATCAGCATGTCCAGTGCCTGACCGCCTCCTGCCAGCTCCCGCAGAGTGTCCAGGATCTTAAAATAGGCATCCTGCTTCACCCAGTCATCACTGTCCACCACCTTAAAATATAATCCGGTAGCATTGGCAATTCCGGTATTCACTGCAGAACCGTGTCCACCGTTCTCCTTGTGGATCGCGCGGACGATCGTAGGAAACTGTGCTTCATATTCATCTGCGATCTCCGCAGTGCGATCCTTAGTAGATCCGTCATCAACGATCAGAATCTCCACATCCTCCCCTCCGACTAACAGGGAGTCAATACATTTTCTCATATACTTTTCAGAATTATAACAGGGAATTGCTATGGAAAGTAATTTCATGATTGCTGTCCTTTCTTCATATTAAAACATAGTTCGAGGTATTCCAAGCTGCATGCTCAGTCCCTTCGCATAAGCTGCAAATGCAGAAGGAATGGGATATCTGCCTTGCGTCTCCCGGGGTTCAATATAGATCCAGTCCGCAGAATCCGGTCCAACCTTCTTCGGTGCGAGTTCATCGACCCGAATGAGATATCCCTTCATATGCCATTCTCTGTGGGAGAAAATATGCTTTGCATCCTCCAACGGCTGGATCCTGAGTACCTGCAGCCCGTTCTCTGTCAGATATTCCTTCACCTCTTCCGCCGTACAGAATCCCTTCATTGACGGGAATTCATACATTCCGGCGAGCAGGCCCTTAGACGGTCGCTTGTGCAGCACCGCAAGCTCCGCATCCCGGATAATGAGGATCGTCTTCTCCTCTATGGTCCGTTCCTTTGCCTTTGCCTTATTCGGGTACTGTTGCTGTGTTCCATCTTCGTATGCCAGACAGATCTGCCGAAGCGGACACGCCTCACAATGAGGGGCACCGTTTGGAATACACACGCAGGCTCCGATCTCCATCATTGCCTGGTTAAAATCCCCCGGTCTGTCCTTCGGTATAACCTCCCACAAGTCCTTCTCCACGGCCTTTTTCACTTTATCCTCTGAGATACATCGATCATCCTTACGAATGCGGGCGATCACACGGAGCACATTTCCATCTACCGCCGGGTTCGGTTTTCCATAAGCTATGGAAGATACTGCTCCCGCCGTATAGCTTCCGATTCCTTTCAGTTTCAGCAATTCTTCATAAGAATCCGGCATAATTCCGGCATAATCTTCCATGATCTGAATTGCTGCTTTCTGCAGATTACGCACCCGGTTGTAATAACCAAGTCCCTCCCAAAGCTTTAATAGAGTCTCCTCCGGTGCTTCCGCTAATGCCGCGATATCCGGCAGGGTATCCATAAATCTCTGAAAATAAGGTTTCACCGCCTCCACCCTGGTCTGCTGTAGCATGATCTCAGAGACCCATACGCGATAGGGTGTGGGCTGTTCTCTCCAGGGAAGAATCCTACGATTATTATCATACCATTTTAAAAGTGGTTTGGGAATTGCCCGAAGGTCACCTTTCCTAAAGATTTCCTTAACATCCGTTAAATTTTCATTGTATTTATCCATAGTGTCTACCGCAGGCGATTGCATTCAAACTTCTCCATGGTGAGCAGGCAGTTTTTCAGTTCTTCATAACGCTCCTCCGTCTCACCGTCATTTACTTCGATATCACAGGCGATTGCCATGGTCGTGATCATCTCATCGGTGATCCGGTGATGTAAGCCTGCGAGAATATTTAACTTCTGCTCATAGGAATCCGCATCCAGGAATTCTAATACCAAAGGATCCAGTGCGGGCTCCTCCCCTGCAACTTCTATATGCACTGCCGGTGCCTCCGGCTGTGCTGCTACGCCCTGCGCCCCACTCACTGCATCAGTCTCACGGGTCTGTCTGTCCGCGTCCGCACCCTGCAGCTCAAAACGGAATCTCTGCTGTACCTCAGGGTATTTGACCTTATCCACTTCACTCGTAAACATCGCAAGCGGTCTCGCATATGTCTTAAAATCTCCGTACATTGCCTGATAGATCACCAGCTGCTCTCCGGTCTCCGAATGCTGTGCTATCGTAACGATCTGGTACAGATTCCCTTTAAAATGCTTATATATCTCATGTGGTTTGGGAATAAATGTCATCTGTCCTTCTCCTTTCCCATCGCCTCTGCTGCGGCATATGGTAACAGTATAACCCCTATTTTAAAAAATGTCATGTCTCCCTTAAAAATCTGTCAGAAGATATTCATAAGAGATGCTGTAGCTGCCGGAAGCATTGCATGCCTGCATAAGCTCTGCGCTGAAAGCTTCACGTTCCTCTTCACTCATGTCATTGATCCTCTTATGATGGATCGTAAAGGTATAATCACATGCTCCGCTTTCATCCATCACATAAGTCAGTGTCACACCACTGTTACAGCAGCCATTCTCATTGAGATATTGCTTCACCTTTGTAAGCAGCTGCTGTTCCTTCACCCGATTCTCAATACGCTGTGTTTCATTGCTGCTTTCGCTTTTCACCGTGCTTCCGATGCAGAATACAATGGTCAGGATCAATAATACTGTAGTAACATAAAACATAATATTGGAAATGGCTTTTCTTCTCATAATCTATACCTCTCTGTTCTTTTATCCGGATTTTTACCGGAGCTTTCATCATCCGCTCCATCCGACAGATATAGATTACCTTTTTTCAAGTACTATAAAACCACCTCAATCCAAATGGCACTACGAAGCGGTTATAATTCAGCTGTTAAAATATTCTGCTCCGGCGGATTCCACAGCTGCTTTTAACCCCAGGGCAGACATTCTGACTGCACCGTTGCCCCAGATGATCATCTGCTCCAGGGCATCTGAGGTAGCTACCGTCACGCGGTATTTCTGCGGTTTTGCTCCCAGCTCATGTGTGGTGCGCTCAATATACTGGTCTGCAGTCTCCGCTTCCTTCGTATAGACCACTTCTATGTTATGATATTTCATCACAGATCCCGGATTTCCTTTCACCTTATAGGCATCATAGACCAAAATCAGCCGACATCCCTGATATCCCTGATAGTTGCACAATATATCCATCAGTTTGTCCCTGGCGCTGTCTAAATTGATCTGTGCCAGCTCCCGCAGCTCCGGCCATGCGAAAATAATATTATAGCCGTCCACCAGCAGATATTCTTCCGGTTTTTCCTGAGGGCCTGCTTTGGTCTTCGGTGTCCGCATAGTGTCTGCCGGACTTTCCGTGTAGTTGCTGCGACTGCCGGAGGATGTATGATATCTGCGGAATCTATGCGGATCTTCTGCCCCTTTTCCATAGGTCCTGCGGAAGATCTCTTCGATCTCCTCCTGGGATATGATACGCTCTGTGCCGCCACCCGTCTGACGTACAGCTCCCTGCCGTCTGTTCACTGCCGGCATTCCCTGTAAGGCGTCACCCCCCGACTCTGCATTTTCCTCCGAATCCGGTACCCAGCCGCTCTCCACATGGGCGTATTCCGACACCTGATCCCATGGCACCTGGAAACCGGCCCCGTGGGCACAGAATACGGAACCGGTAGGATTGGCGGTATCCGCCTCCGGATCGTAATCCGTCTGTGCCATCACCTCTTCCGGATTATGGCAGGGCTCGTACCCCTGCAGGCTGCAGGACAGTCTGCCGTGTCCTTTGGTATAGGAAGCCACTTCTCTGGCGTAATCCCGCATAGTTGCCACCGGCACACTGCCCGTCAGTACACTGTTGTTTCCTTCGGTCACAGGCGGATCGAATCGTCCGTTCATTCTGGTGATATCTGACATTGCCCTGCCGAGATTTTCTGTCGGCACTTCCAGTCGATAGGAAAACCACGGCTCAAGCAGAATACTTTTTCCACTGCGCAGTCCCTGCCGGATGGCGCGATAAGTCGCCTGCCGGAAATCCCCGCCTTCCGTATGCTTAGTATGTGCCTTCCCGGCAATCAACAGTATTCGAAGATCTGTGATCTCCGATCCGGTGAGCACTCCCACATGCCTTTTTTCCTCCAAATGAGTCAGGATCAGTCTCTGCCAGTTCCGATCTAGCATATCCTCACTGCACAGAGAGGCAAATTGCAAGCCGCTGCCCCGTTCACCGGGCTCCAGTAGCAGGTGTACTTCTGCATAATGTCGCAGGGGTTCAAAATGTCCGATGCCTTCCACCGGTTCCGCCAGCGTCTCCTTATAGACAATGCTTCCCGCATCGAATTCCGCTTCCAGTCCGAAACGCTCCCACAGGATATTTTTCAGGATCTCCATCTGCACCTGCCCCATGACCTGCATATGGATCTCCCGCTTTTCCTCCTGCCATAATACATGTAACTGCGGTTCCTCTTCTTCCAGCTGTCTGAGCTTTCCGAGCGCTGTCACCGGATCCACATCCGGGGGAAAACTCAGCCTGTAGGTCAATACCGGTTCCAACACCGGTGCCAGATTCTCGCTTTCATAGCCCAGTCCCTGTCCTGTAAATGTCTTCGTAAGTCCTGTGACCGCACAGACTTCTCCCGCCGGCACGCTGTCTGCGGTCTCATAGTTTCCTCCATTGTACAGGCGCAGCTGATCTGCTTTTTCCTCCCAGGTCTCTTCCCCGGCACCGCTTTTCTCATTACCGATCATCATTTTGACCCGAAGCGTCCCTCCGGTGACTTTCAGATACGTCAGACGGTTCCCCGACGTATCTCTGCCGATTTTATAGACTCTGGCTCCAAACTCCTGTGAATATTCCGGTTCCGGCAGATAGAAAGACAGTCCGTCCAACAGCTTTTCTATGCCTTCCTGTCTTAATGCGGATCCAAAAAAGCAGGGAAACAGCTTCCGCTGCGCCACATTGAATGCTATGCTCTCCGGCTGCAAGGCTCCGGTCTCCAGGTATTCCTCCATCAGTACTTCACTGCACATGGCGGCATGTTCCAGTTCCTGCTCACGGTCCTCTCCGGATTCATACTGCGCCATGATATTTTCAACGGTTACAATATTGCCATCCAGCTTACCTTGCAGTTCGGCCAGTATTTTGTCCCGCTCGGTGCCCGGCTGATCCATTTTATTTACGAATAAAAATACCGGAACCTCATATCTTTTCAATAATCTCCACAGTGTGTAGACATCCCCCTGCACGCCGTCACTGCCGTCGATCACAAGGATGGCTGCGTCCAGTACCTGCAGTGTCCTCTCCATTTCAGCGGAAAAATCCACATGCCCAGGGGTATCTAACAGAGTGATATCCACATCTTTCCACCGGATTCTCGCCTGCTTGGAGAAGATGGTAATGCCTCTCTTCCTCTCCATGTCCCCATTGTCCAGAAAAGCATCTCCGTGATCCACTCTTCCTGCCTTGCGGATCGTTCCGCAGGTATATAAAAGGCTCTCTGCCAGTGTTGTCTTGCCGGCATCCACATGTGCCAGAATTCCTATGATTAATTTCTTCATTCCTATTGCTAACCCTTCTATCTCCGGTTCCTGCTGCTTCTCCAGGATTCTTACTGTTTCCTTAGGTTTCTACCGCTTTCTTAAGTTTCTGCTGTTTCCTTAGACTTCTACCGCTTTCTGATCTTTACTATCTACGATACTATATTTTCGCCGATTTTCCAACTGTTTTATCTTGAGGATGTCATTGCAAATCCTCTTATAGATAGGCTATAATCATAGCATACTTTCCATCTTTCCATTAACAGGAGGAGCTATGATCAAATTAATTGCAACCGACATTGACGGTACCCTTTTAAAAGACGGTACGCTGATGATCGATCCGGAATATATGACCGTAATTGAAAAACTGACTTCAAAAGGAATCATCTTCGTCGCCTGCTCCGGCCGGCAATTCATCAGTGAACGAAAGCTTTTCGCTCCCGTTTGCGATAAGCTTCTCTATATCACGGACGGCGGCACGGTAGTCCGTACCCCGCACAAAATTTTAAAAGTCCACACTCTGCCCGAAGATGTCTGGCATGGAATGTGTGAAACGGTTCGCAATGAATTACCGGACTGTGATTATTTTATTGCCACTCCGGATTATTGTCTGGCAGAAGATGCCGGAAGCCGCATGTTCCGATGGCTTACGGATTCTTACGGATATGATATCCGTGAAGTTCCGAATCTGTTAAAAGCACCCGTGGACAACGTGATCAAATTCACTGTATATCACCCTTCGGCATGTGAAGAAATGTGTGCCCCGCTTTTCACTCCCACCTGGCAGACCAAGGCTAAAATCGCTTCCTCCGGCAAAGAATGGATGGACTGTAACCCGTTAGGTGTGAACAAAGGAACCGCTATTCGGTTTTTACAGGAATATCTTGGCATTGCCCCGGATGAAACCTGCACTTTCGGAGACAATCTGAATGATATAGAAATGCTTGAGAGCGCCGGAACCAGCTATGCCGTATCCAACGCAAGAGAGGAAGTAATCGCTGCCGCAAAGAGAACCTGTGCGCCTTATTGGGAAAACGGCGTGCTGCAGATATTAAAAACTTTTCTGTAAGCTTGACACTGTCACAATAAAGCACTATAGTAAACAGGTAAATATTATATTCCGCTAGGGGAGCACATCGCTGAGACTGAAGTGCTGTAATACTATGCCATCACTTCTAACCCTCACTACTTGAACCGGATAATACCGGCGTAAGGAAGCATAGATTTCATGCAGTTATTGTCTACATATACACTGCTGATAACAGTGTATGAGAACCGTACATTATAAGAGTGCCGTTCAAGGCTGTAATTTTTGCATGGATACGATGTTGTCCCTCCTCGCGCATACGAAGGAGGATTTTTTATGTTGTATAATGTTGTTGTGAATGACTGGGGCGAGACTACTTATGTCCCCACTGCTCTGGGCAATGTCCTGTTAGTGGTTGTCCTGATCGCTCTGCTGGCCGTGGCTGTTGTATTTGCCCGTAAGCAGAGAAATAAGACCGGGGCTGACGACGTTGATCAGAAAATGGCTCACAGTAAGCTGACCGTAAAGCAGTTGGCATTCTGCGCCATGGCAATCGCTCTTGGAACCGTGCTGTCAAACATCAAGCTGTTCCATTTTCCTACCGGCGGTTCCATTACGCTTCTGTCCATGCTGGTGATCTGCCTGCCCGGTTACTGGTTCGGTCTGGGTGCAGGTATCGCCACCGGAGTAGCTTACGGTGTGTTACAGCTTCTCATTGATCCCTATGTATTGTATCCCATGCAGTTGATCGTTGATTACATTTTGGCTTTCGGTGCTTTGGGATTGTCCGGACTCTTCTCCAATGCGAAATTCGGACTGCTGAAGGGATATATCACCGCTGTGCTGGGTAGATATGTGTTCGCCGTGATCTCCGGATGGATCTTCTTCGGCGCGTATGCCTGGGAAGGCTGGGATCCCCTGCCCTATTCCCTCGCCTACAATGCGATCTATATCTTCGCTGAAGCGGCAGTAACATTACTGATCCTGTCCGTGAAACCGGTGCAGAATCTGTTCTCAAAGTTAAAACAGATGGCTTTAAATGATTAGGTAGATTGAGAGTTAGTTGAATACATTAGCAAAATCCACGAACTCCCGGAGCATGCGATACACATGTCTCGATGTAAGGTCTCCGGATGTGAATTTTCTACGAAAAGTGATGAGTAGTTCTCGTCATGACGGGGCCGCCTACAGTCGACATCCATGTCGACAATCGGCTGACGCGGACATCGTGTCCGCTTTCCCCCTGCCTTTCAGCACTTTTCTAGAAAATATCAACATCCTCCGACAAACATCTTCGACATGGCACCGCATACTCCGGGAGTTCTGCGTTTTGGAAAGCTTTCAAAAACCAGTAGCCCTGGCTGGGTATAAGAATAAGCAGTGCCGTAAGCAGACGTCGGTACTTAGCGGTCGTATTGTGACCGCTTATGTACCGCTACGCTCTGCGACAG